>Ga0137403_10001252_pt1 | contig 32055 bp, 23 predicted proteins | sample CZOMad2_1_16fung_FD_122057 | JGI IMG/M metagenome (GOLD analysis project Ga0137403, IMG submission 122057) | Vadose zone soil fungal communities from Angelo Coast Range Reserve, California, USA - CZOMad2_1_16fungal (Hybrid Assembly) | ecosystem: Environmental > Terrestrial > Soil > Vadose zone... | reverse complement strand
CGTCACCGTTGGCGCCGAGGGGGCGGGAGGTGGGTCCCTCCCCCCTGGGAGGGGGCGGGTTGGATCAGGGGGGAGGCTAGGAGGGGGGCGACCTCCCTATTCCTTGGCGAGCCGTGCCTGGGCCATCGTCCGCAGATATGTCCCAGATCCCGGGACAATGGGCCAGCGTCCGCAGATACGGCCCAGATCCCGAGACAATGGGCCAGCGTCCGCAGATACAGCCCAGATCCCGAGACAATGGGCCAGTGTCCGCAGATACGGCCCAGATCCCGAGACAATGGGCCAGCGCCCGCAGATACAGCCCAGATCCCGGGACAACGGGCCATTGTCCGCAGATGTGGCCCAGATCCCGAGACAACGGGACGAGGCCCTATAGCTGGGCAGGGTCTCGGCAAAGTCGGGCAGCGATGTCGGTAACGGCATCAATGGCGGGGATAGGGTAACGGTGTACGGCCCTGCCCCTCCTGGGTCCGGGAAAAACGGCGTGCCGTCCGTCTACTTGCAGCAGCGGACCTCTACCCCTACGAGGAGCACGACGATGGCGGACGCTCAGACCAACCCGACACCACCGTTCCAGGACATCGACGGCGCCCAGGAGCAGATCGCCGGCAACGGCCCCGGCGCGGCGCCGGCGAACGTCTGGGCCATCGCGGGGCTCACCCTGACCCTCCTCGTCCTGACCGGGTTACTGCTCACCGGGTTGTATGACTCCTGGTGCACGCTCGATTGCAGCGAGCCGCTCGCCACCGTCAAGACGAATCAGAACGCCGGGACGGCTCCGACGACCACCCCTCCGGCAGGAACGAGCACAGCTCCCTCCACCCCGGCTCCCGCACCCGCCATCAAGGACATCGATCCCGAGAGCGGGCCGATCCACGGCGGCACGCAGGTCGTGATCACGGGCACCGCCCTGACTTCCGGCGTCAAGGTGAAGATCGGGGACAGCCCCGAAACCCCGACCAGGTTCGAAGGCGCAGCCCTCACTGCCACCGTCCCTCCAGGTCCCAAGGATGGCGGCCGGGTAACCGTCAAGGTCACCCTCGACAATGGCAAGGAGATCCCTTGGCTCGACGGCGGCAAGAATGTCTACACCTACATCGGCAACGAGCCCCGGCCGGTGACGGTGATCGGCGTCTCCCCGAGCTCGGGCCCGACCACCGGCCGCACGATGGTCACGATCAGCGGCTCGGGCTTCGTCGGCCGACCGGTGGTCAAGTTCGGCGACGCCCTGGCGACCGACGTCGAGGTCGACCGGACCCGCTCCTCCCTCACCGCGACCCTGCCTCCGCACGCCCCGGGGCCGGTCAGCGTGGCAGTGACCAACGCCGACGGCCAGTCCGCGACCCTGGTGGCGGCTGCCGGCGTCTACACCTATACCTGCTCACGCCGCTACGACGCCCGTCTCTTCCTCATGGTCATCCTCGCCGGCGCTCTGGGAGCGACGCTCCATTCCCTGCGCTCGCTCTACTGGTACGTCGGCAACCGCAAGCTGATCAAGAGCTGGATGCTCATGTACTTCCTCCTGCCGGTCACCGGAGGGCTCCTGGGCGGCATCTACTACCTGGCCATTCGGGCCGGCTTCTTTACCCCCAAGGGGACGGGCGACTACCCCGTCATCGCCTTCGGCCTGCTCGTCGGGCTGTTCAGTCGGCAGTCGATCGACAAGCTCCAGCAGATCATCGAGGCTCTCCTCGCCCGCCCGGCGCAGGGGGCCGACGCGGTGCAGGCGCCGGCCGGCGCGGGCCTCCAGGTGACGGCGCTCACGCCGGACATCGGACCGCTCGTCGGCAACGACCGGGTGACCCTCACCGGGACGGGGTTCACCAGCGGTCTCAAGGTGCGGTTCGGCGACGTCGCGGCTCCGGGCGTGCAGGTCGACAGCCCGACCTCGGCGGTCGCCATCACCCCCCAGCACCAGGCCGGTGACGTCGACGTGGTGGTCGAGACCGAAAGCGGAGCAGTGAAGCTCGCCACGGGCTATACCTTCACCGGGGTCTCCCCGGCCCAGGGCAAGGCCAAGGGAGGGGAAACCGTCACCATCGCCGGCCCTGGCTTCGCGGGGGTTACCGGTGTGAGACTCGGCGCGGCCGAGGCGACCGAAGTCGCCGTGGGCAGCCTACCGACGACCCTCACCGCGAAAACTCCGGCTCATGCTGCCGGGAAGGTCGACGTAACGGTCCTCCAGGGCAGCACACCGGTCCTGGTCTTCAAGAACGGCTACGAGTATCTCGGCTGAATCGACTCGCCACGGTCGCGGGCGTCGTCCATAGGGAGCCTCTTACCCCGGCCCTGAAATGGATCGCCGCGTCTCGCCGCTCCTCCCCAGCACCCAGCGCACCCCCTTGTGCAGGAACGGCATGGGGGCGTGGCCGGATTGCAGGTCGGCCCAAAAGGGCGTGTTTTCGAGCCGCCAGGCGCGCAGCTCGTCCGGACCCGGCCCCTGGTACATGAGGATGTCGCTTCTCCCCTGGTAGTAGAAGGCGCCGACCATCTGCACGGCGATCGAGAAGAGCGCCGCGGCGAGGAAGGCGCGCCGCGGCCAGCGGCCGAGCGCGGCGTAGATCGGCGCCAGCAGGAAGAAGAGGATGGGCAGCAGGTCGGTCAGGAAACGCGGCCCCCAGGAGTATCCCGCCCGCCAGTCGGTCCGCGCGTAGAGAAAGACCTGGCCGACGACCGCCACGGCGAGGCAGAGGGTGAGCCGGCGGTACGGGCGGTCTTTCCAGCTCTGCCGGAAGCCGAGCGGCAGGGCGAGCAGGAAGGGCGAGAAGACGAAGAGCCCCTTGCCCGGGCTGACCAGGAGGCCGGCGACGCCGACCCAGACCCCACCGGCGAAGAAGCTCGGCTGGACCACCCCGCTCACTCCGTAGCCGCCGGTCAGGTTACCGAACATCCACTCGGTGTAGGCCACGGTCAAGAGAATCGGCAGGGCGGCGGCGAGCACGAAGAGCGGCAGCTTGCGGCGCGCCCAGAAGAGAGCGTACAGAGAGAAGCCCACGGCCAGCAGGAGGTCCGGCGGGCGGTTCGCCGGCAGCAGGCCGGTGGCGAGGCCGGCGAGCAGCACGTTCCAGCCGGACGGCGCCGCGGTCATCGCCAGCAGGGCGACGGTCACCAGGAGCTCCCCGGTACCGTGCTGCCAGAGCGCCTGGCTGCCGATCACCCAGGTGTTGGTGGCGAAGGCGAAGAGGGCGGCGAGGAGCAGCGCGTCGCGCCGCCCGAGCCGCCGGCGCAGGAGGAGGAAAAGGAGCCCGACCGTGACGCTCGCCACGATCGACGCGGCGACCTTCTCCATCAGCTCGCCCAGGAAGTCCAGGGTCCAGGGCCGCCAGCCGACGTGGCGCAGGAAGAGCCAGGCCGGAACGTAGGCCGGCACCACGAGGAGCGGCGCGACGAGCGGATACATCGAGGCCATGCCACCGTCCCGTCCGCGCACGACCCAGTAGGTGTCTTGGGGAGGGTGGCCCTGGCGGGTGGCCGCGAGGACCGAGTCGAGATGGAGGCTCCCGTGCTCCAGCACCGCGAAGGGGAGAAAGCGGGCGGGCAGGGAGTCGCCCTCGGAGATGACCCGGAAGTTGAGGTTGTAGACGAAGAAGGCGACGAGCATCAACGCCACGGCGAGGCGGAAATCGAGCCGCCGGGAAAGCGCGTCGGGGAGAGACTCGACCGGCGCCTGTACCTCCTGTTCGCGCGCCATGACGAGCCTTCAGGCCGGGCGCCGCGCCGCGGCCAGGAGCTGGTAGCCGAGGAGGGTCGGGAAGAGCCGCGTCAGCCCGCGCAGGCCCACCAGCAGGGGGACGAGGAGCGGGTGCGGCAGGCGCGGCAGGATGAGCGGCAGGGGGAGGGTCGATACCGCCCGGCGCTCGATCGCGAAGCCGGCGCGCGTCAAGGCGCGGTCGAGCGAGGCGCGGGTGAAGAATACCCGATGGGTGCGGTCCAGGATGCCGCGGTCCGCATAGGGGAAGCGGCCGAAGAGGAGCGCCAGGCGGACCCAGAGGTTGGCGACGTTGGGGACCGAGATGAGGAACAGGCCGCCGGGCGGCAGGGCCTGGTGGATCATCGCCATCATCTTCTCAGGGTCCAAGAGGTGCTCCAGGGTGTCGGCGGCGAGGATGGCGTCGTACCCCCGGGGGAGGCGCGACAGGGTCTCCAGGTCGACGATGACGGCGCCGGAGAGCCAGCGCAGGAGGGCGGGCAGGCAGACGAGCGCCCCTTCGAGCCCCACCCAGGAGAGGCCCGGCCGGCCGGCGAGCTGGGCGATGTGAGACGAGAAGGGCCCGAGCTCCAGGAGGCGGCTGCCGGAGACCATCTCGCCGATCCAGCGCGCCAGGATGCGGTGGCTCGACCCCGGGAAGTCCTTGAGGACGTAGTGCTCAGCGGAAAATCCGTGAATGGCGGAGCCCCTTCTTGTGCAGCTTGTAGCGCAAGAGCACTCCCAAAACGGAGAAACCGTAGACGACGCTCCTCCCGAACCCGATCTGCGACGCTTCCTTGAAATAGCGGGTCTCGATCGGGATCTCGCGGATGCGCATCCCCGCCCAGACCCCCTGGGCGATGATCTCGGTGTCGAAGACGAAGTCGTCGGAGTTGGCTTCGAGGTCGACCGCCTCCAGGTAGCGCCGGCTGTAGGCCCTTAGCCCCGAGTGGTACTCGGAGAGGAAGACGTAGAAGGTGGCGTTGGCGACCGCGGTCAGGAAGAGGTTGGCGAAATACTTCCACTTCGGCATCCCCCCCTCGATCGGCCGGCCGCCCAGCATGCGGCTGCCGAAAACGGCGTCGCTCTCGCCCGCCAGGAGGGGGGCGACGAGTTGGGGGACCACCCGCGGGTCGTACTGGTGGTCGGGATGGACCATCACCGCCACGTCGGCGCCCCGCGCCAGCGCTTCCCGGTAGCAGGTCTTCTGGTTGCCGCCGTAGCCGCGGTTCTGAGGGTGGACGACGGTGTAGATCCCCAGGCGGTGCGCCACCTCGACCGTCCGGTCGCGGCTCGCGTCGTCGACCAGGACGATGTCGTCGACCCACTCCATGGGCAGGTCGTGGTAGGTCCGTTCGAGGGTCAGCTCGGCGTTGTAGGCCGGCATGACGACGCAGACCTTCTGTGTCCGGGGAGGGGCAGGGGCGGGCGTCACAGGGCGGGAGTCTATCTTCTTTTCTTCCCTCTGCCACCCCGGGAAAGATAGACTCCTCTCAAGCTATGAAGGAGAGCGGCCAGCCAGACGACCTCGGGGAAGGCGCCGGTCCACCGGAGCTTCGACGGCCGGGCTCCTGGCGCCGGTCGCTCCTCCTCTTTCTCTTCTGCCTCGCCGTCTACAACTCGAACCTGCGCTGCATCGGCGCCTTCGACAGCCTGGCGGCGAGCTTCCTGCCGTCCGGCCTCTGGCGCGGCGACGGGCTCTACCTCGACCGCTACGCCCCCCACGTCCCCGAGGTCCTGCGCTACTCCATGTATCTCTCCCGGCACGGCCACTGGGTCTCGCTCTATCCGATCGTGACGCCGATCCTGGTGGCGCCGCTCTACCTCCCGACCGCCTTCTTCCCCCAGCTGCGGCCGGACGACCCGCGGCACGGCGAAGCGATCCGGCTGTTCATGGAGAAGGGAGCGGCCTCGATCGTCGCCGCCCTCTCGGTCCTCTTCCTCTTCTGGACCCTGCGCCGGCTGACCACCGAGCGGGCCGCTCTCGGCCTCGTCCTGGTCTACGCCTTCGGCACCTCGACCTGGGTGATTTCGAGCCAGGCCCTCTGGCAGCACGGCCCCGCCGAGCTCTTGCTGGCCGTCAGCCTCTATCTGCTGCTCGACTCCCGGCCCGAGGGCGGGCGCGCCCTGCTCCTCGGGGCGACCGCGGGGCTCCTCACGGCGAACCGGCCGCACGACCTCTTCTTCTCGCTCGCCATCGCCGCGATCGTCGTCCGGCGCTCCGGCCGGCGGGCCTGGCCGTTCCTGGTGTCGAGCGGCGCCCTGGGGCTCCTCCTGCTCCTCTACAACCGGTACTATTTCAATACGCTCTTCGGCGGTTACGTCGACTACCGCCAGCCGAACGGTACGCCGCTCCCCGTCCATCTGCCGGCGCTCCCCGAGCTCGCCGGCCTCCTGGTGAGCAACCGCGGCCTGCTCGTCTTCTGTCCCTTCCTCGCCGTCCTCCTCTGGCGATGGCCGACGCGGGCGCCGGGGTCGCCGCCGGGGCGGGAGCGCGAGGAGACCCTCGTCCTCGCCGCGGCCTGGATCGCCACCCTGCTGTTCCATGCCTGCTTCTCGACCTGGGCGGGAGGGTACTGCTACGGCCCCCGCTATCTGACGGACGGCCTGCCCCTCCTCTTCGTCTTCCTCGCCGGCGCCTGGGGGCGCCTCGGCCGCGCCGGCCGGGTGCTGTTCGCCACCGCCGCCGTCTATTCGGTGGCGCTGCAGGCGATCGGCGCCTTCTGCTATCCCGGCGGCGACAGCGGCAACGCCTCGCGGGGGGTATGGGACGTCGCCCATGCCGGACCGGTCCTCGCCTACCAGGGCAGCCTCCAGAGCCCCTTCTTCCTCCCCCTGGTCGCCCGCCCGCTGATGACCGGGGAGCTGACCGGGCCGGCCGACTGCCGGGCGGAGATCCGCTGGGCGGCGCCGGCGCCGGGCGAGTGGCCGGTCGACGCCGTCCGCGACGTCCGGCTGCGCCTGACCAACCGCAGCCCCCGCTTCTGGTCCTCCCTGGGCGGCTGGTTCGGCAAGGACGCGGTCCGCTGGATCGTCCGCTGGCAGCCGGCCGGCCGGCCGCCGGGCGAAGGGCTGGTGCAGGCGGACGCCTGGCTCGCCTGGCGGCTCGGCCCGGGCGACACCAGCGAGCGGGCGATCACCGTCCGCTCCCCCCCCTCACCCGGGGAGTACACCCTGACGATCGAGCCCGGCCAGTCCGACCGTGTCCGTTACCGCCTCTTCTCCGAACGGGGCGTCGCCCCCGCCGTGGCGCGGGTGCGGGTCGGCGGGCATAGGCGCTAAGTTTGGCTCCGAGCGGTCCGGGGGGAGGAACCCCTCCCGGCCCCTCTCTACGGCCAGAGGCAGCGCCCATGCGACGCCGCCGGGGCGCCTTCCTGGACGCACGGCCCCTGCCACCGGACGCTGAATTCGTGTTCCCGGACGCTGGGGAGTTGAGACCGGACGCTGGGGAGCCGGGACGGGACGCAAAATTCCGTGTTCCGGACGCTGGGAAGGGTTCTCCGGACGCTCGGGAGCGGTTCTCGCCCTCCGGAAGGCTCCTCCCGACCGTCCGGGAGGCTCGGCTAGCGTCCGAAACCGCGAAATCGAGCGTCCGGTCCGGTTTCTCAGCGTCCGGTCGCGGCTTCACCAGCGTTCGGTCCCCAGGATTTAGCGTCCGGTCCCAGGATTTTGCGTCCGTTCGCGGCTCCCCAGCGGCCCGCGGCGCGCCTTTTGCGTCCGTTCCGCCGCCCCTAGCGTCCGGTCACGGCTGCTTTTGCGCCTCTTTCTCGCCGATTTGCGTCCGTTCGCGGCCCTTTGCGTCCGGTGGAGCGTCTTTGCGTCCGGAAAGCCGGCTTTGCGTCCGGAGACACGCTCCCCAGCGACCGGCGAGGCCGGGCAGGTAGGGGCCGAGCCCCTGTGCCTGCCCGGCCTCCGATCGGACTTACGCTGAGGGACGCCGGGCGCGGATTCTGCCGACCTGCTCCTCGGCGCCCGGTCCGGCAGCTTCGAGCAAGGTGGCGAGCGCCCACGGCGAGCGGACGATCGCTTCCAGCAAGTGGAGCCCCTCGGCCCAGCGCGGCTCGTACCGGTCGAACCAACCCGCTTCCTGCGGACCCTGCTCGCCATACACGGCGACCAGCGGGTAGCCCTCGGCGCTCGCCTGCTCTTCTACATGGAAGAGCGGCTCGCGGTCGATCACCGGCAGGAGCACGGCGAGGAGCCGCGCCGTTTCGAGATGCCAGAGGACGGCCACCGGCGGATCGCCGATGGCGAGGTCCTCCCACAGCCGGAGGATGGCGACCGCCCCCGGCAGCCCCGGAACGGGCTCGATCTTCCAGGGGCCGGCGAGCTCGGCCTCGGCGGCGGTCAGGACGTCGTCGCGATCGCGGAGGAGGGCCAGGTAGGAGGGAGAGAAGGCGTTGTCGAGGGGAGAAGCGGGGGTGCTGCTACCATCACGGGAGCTTCGCATGAGTTTATTCCTCTTGCGGAGTCAGGGGCCGGTTCGAGTTCCCGCTCGGGCCGGTCCCGTTTGTTTGGGCGGGAGGACGATCCTCCCGATGGCGAGACAGTAGCAGGAATGGGGCGGGAGGGCAAGGGTCTCGTCGGAATTGGCGGCGGCGGATCGAGGCCGGACCTCACGGGGATGCCCCCCTCCTGGCCTCCCCCCTGATCCGACCGCCCCCCTCCCAGGGGGGAGGAACGCGGTAGTCAGCCTCGTCGCCGGGTGGTCAGAACTCGAGTTGAAGCTGCCGATCGGGTCCCTCCCCCCTGGGCGGGCGGAAGAGTGGGGATGGGGGGAGGACAGGAGGGGGGTGGCCTCCAGTACAGCCCTTTCATCTCTCTTCAGGTGTGCGGCGGAGCCGCATGAAGAGCTCCCAGGGAGAGCTGGGGCGAAAAGAGGGGAGCCCGGCGGCAAAAATGGGGAGTTGGACATCAGAAGTAGGGAGATTCTGAGGAAAAGTAGGGAGATTCACAACAGAAATAGGGCCATCGAGGACAGGAGCAGGGCAATCGAGGACAGCAGTAGGGCAACTGAGGACAGAAGTAGGCTTATCGAGGACAGAAGTAGGGCAACTGAAGACCGAAGCCGGGCAACCGAAGACAGAAATAGGGCAACCAGGGACAGAAGTAGGGAAATGCAGGACAGAAGTAGGGAAATCCAGGACAGAAGCGGGGTCACCGAAGACAGAAGTGGGGCCACCGGTTGAAGCCGCCCCCCTCCTGCCCTCCCGCTTCCCAACCCACCCCCCTCCCTGGGGGGAGGGAGCCACCTCCCTCCCCCTCCGAGCCAAAGTTAGCATCTATGGGGTCGGCGGGTGAGGGCGTCGCCTCGTCGTTGCGGCATTCAAGAGCGGGACGATATACTCCCCACTCGGTCGACAGAATGTTGATGAACGAACGAGACGACGGCCTGGAACAGGCGAGACAGCTCGGCCGCCTCCGGGCCGAGCGGCTGGACCTGACCCTCCGTGCCGAAGAGCAGCGCGAGCGCGAGATCCGCCTCGCCCGCTTCGCCTGGGACCCGGGCAGCGAGGAGCCCGCGCTTTCCGGGGACGAGGGCGACCTGCCCGCCGGGGCCGAGGTCTGGCGGCTGCGCCAGGAGGTCGAACGCCTGGCCGCCTTCCATCAGGCGGTCCTCCACTCGCGGGCCTGGCAGCTCATCCAGTGGGCGCGCCGCCCCTTCGGGCGGGCCTGGTGAGCCCTCAAGGCGAGGTCAAGGACTTGGCTGCCGACGCGGCGGCCCGCCGGATCGCCGAGCTCGAGGCCCAGGTGTCCGGTCTGGAAGCCGCCCTCGCCCGCCGCTCGCGCGAGCTGCGCCATCTGCAGGACCAGCTCTGCCGGCGCGACCTGGTCACCCTGTCGCGCCTCTCGGCCGGCCTCCCGGCGCTCGCTCGCGGCGCCTACGAGCCCGAGCTCTGGCGCGAGACCGCGGCCTTCACCGAGGCCGAGGTCGACGAGACCCTGGCCGACCTCTGGCGCTCGCTCCTGCCGCGCGGCGGGGAGGACCCCGGTGACACGGCCGGTTAGCCTCATCATCCTCGCCTGGAACGGCTGGGAACTGACCGCGCGCTGTCTCGCGACCCTGCGCCAGACCGACCTCGCCGGCGCCTCGGTGCTGGTGGTCGACAACGGCTCGACCGACGAGACCTCCGTCCGCCTGGCCGAGATGGCGGCGACCGGCTGGCCGCGCGTCCTCACCCTGCCCAGGAACCTTGGCTTCGTGCGCGGCAACAACGCCGGCATCGAGGCCGTCGACCCGGCTTCCGACGTCGTCCTGCTCAACAACGACCTGGTCTTCACCCAGGCCGACTGGCTCCCCCGCCTGCGCGCCGCCGCCGGCGCCCCGGGCGTCGGGATCGTCGGCTGCCGCATGGTGCTGCCCGACGGTCGGCTCCTCCACGCCGGCACCTACATCCTCCCCGACACCGCCTGGGGCCAGCAGATGGGCGCCCTGGAGAAAGACCTCGGCCAGTACCCGGGGACGCGCGAGGTGCAGGGGATCGTCTTCGCCTGCGCCTATTTGAAGCGCGAGGTGCTCGCGAAGATCGGCGGCCTGGCGCTCGATTTCGAGTCCTACTTCGAGGACACCGACTACTGCCTGCGGGCCAAGCAGGCCGGCTTCGCCACCGTCGTCTGTGGCGAGGTCACCCTGGTGCACGACGAGCACGGCTCGACCAAGAACGACCGCGGCGCCCTGATGCGCCTGTTCGAGACCAGCCGGCTGGCCTTCCGCCGCAAGTGGGAGCGCGAGCTTGCCGCCCGCTACCGCCACGACCTCCTCTGGCAGTCGATCATGAACTTCCCCACCGGCTACGCGATGAGCTGCCGCAAGCTGCTCTCGGCGCTGGACGACGCCGGCGTGCGCACCACCTACCGCTACGTCTACGGCCCCAAAACCGTGTTCCCGCCGGTCGAGCCCGAAGCGACCGGCGACCACCGCCTGGACGTCATCCGCGGCCGCCGGCTGCCGAAGCTGCCCAGGCGGCCGCACCTGGGGGTGGTCTACGGGCAGGCCGACGTCTTCTGGCGCAGCCGGTCGCGTTACAAGATCGGCTACACCATGCTGGAGGTCGACGGCTTTCCACCCGACTGGGTGCAGCAGGCCAACCGGATGGACGAGATCTGGGTGCCGAGCGAGTTCAATCGCCGCGGCTTCCTCGCCTCGGGGTTGAAACGCCCCATCCACGTCATCCCCCTCGGGGTCGACCCCGACTACTTCCACCCCGGGATGCGCGCCGTCCGCAACCCCGCGGGCGAGTTCGTCTTCCTGTCGAGCTTCGAGTGGGGCGAGAGGAAGGAGCCCTGGCTGCTCTTGAAGGCCTTCAACGAGGTCTTCTCGGCCAAGGAGCCGGTCCGGCTGCTGTGCAAGGTGATGAACCGCGACAGCGGGCTCAAGGTCAAGGAGGAGATCCGCCGGCTGCGCCTGAAGGAGAGCGGCGGCCGTATCTCCTACCTCTTCAACCTCGACTTCCCCCACTACCAGCTGGGCTCGCTCTACACCTCGGCCGACTGCTTCGTCACCGTCAGCCGCGGCGAGGGCTGGGACATGCCGCTCATGGAGGCCATGGCCTGCGGCCTGCCGGCGATCGCCGCCGACTGGGGGGCGCACCAGGAGTTCCTGCACCCGGGGATCGCCTACCCCCTGCGCCTCCGCGGCACCGTACCGGCGATGGCCAAATGCCCCTACTACGCCGGCTTCTCCTGGGCCGACCCCGATCCGGAGCACCTGCGGCATTTGCTGCGCGAAGTCTACGAGAACCGCGACGAAGCGCGGCGCCGTGGCCAGAAGGCGGCGCGCGAGATGGCCGAGCGGTGGACCTGGTCCCGAGCGGCGACGAAAATCGTCGAGCGGCTGGACGCGGTAGCCGACTGAAGTGACCGGGAATCGGACCCTTCTCGCGTGGCGGTGGGCCGCAGGAGGGCTCCTGGTCGTTTTGACCGTCACCTCCGCCCTTCTCTTCCAGCTGCGCGGCAAGGTCCCCTTCACCTCGGACCAGGCGATCGTCGGCCTGATGGCGGTCGACATCCTGGAGCACGGCAAGCACCCGGTCTTCTACTACGGCTCGGAGTACGCGGGGAGCGTCGAGCCGCACTACCTGGCGCTCCTCTTCCAGCTTTTCGGGGCCTCGGTCGCCACCTACCGGGCCGGCATGCTCCTCCTCCTCGTGGCGACCGTCCTCCTCGTCGCCGGGATCGCGAAGCAGGCCTACGGCGACCGGGCAGGTGGGCTCGCCGGGCTCTACCTCGCCCTGGGGCCCGGCTACTTCCTCTACAAGGAGCTGACCTCGGACGGCGCCTACGCCTCGCTCCTCCTCTGCCTGGCGGCCGGCCTTGCGCTGCTGCTGCGGATCGAGGAGAAACTGAGCCGCGGCGAACGGATCGGCGGCGAGCTCGGCCTCCTGGGGATCACCTTCGGGCTCGCCTGGTGGATCCACTCCCTCGCCATCTGCCTGGTGCCGGTCGCCCTCCTCTCCTGCTTCCTCGGCCGGCCGGGCGAGTGGCGGCGGCCCAAGGCCGTTTTGCTCTTGGGCGCCGGCTTTTTCGCCGGGAGCTTCCCCTGGTGGTGGCACAACCTGCGGACCGGCTGGGCGAGCCTCACCGGCGCCGAGATGACGCCGGCGTCCACCCACCGGCTGGCGGGGCGGGTGGGAGAGCTGTTCTCCTTCGGCTGGGCTGAGATCCTGGGCGGGCGCCTCCTCTGGCGGTACAAAGCCTTCACCTTTCCCGGCGCCGCGCTCGCCGCCCTCCTGCTGCTCGGCCTGGCCGTCGGTTTCGGGGTCTGGACCCTTCGTCGCACCCCGTCACGGCGGGCACGCCACGCCTCGGCCCTCTTCCTCACCCTGCTCGCGACCCTCGTCGTCCTCTCCCTGGGCCTGGCGCGGACGACCTTCCGGGAGCCGCGTTACCTGCTGCCGTCCTATCTTGCCCTGGCACCGCTCCTCGGCGGTCTGCTCGCCGCCGTCTGGCCGCGCCGCGCCCTCCTCGTCCCCTTAGCCCTGCTGCTCGTCGCCCTCGGGCCGGGGAGCGAGATCCATGCGCCGCACTTAGAGGGCCTCGAGATGACCTTCTTCGTCGACCACCCCCAGCCGCTGATCGCGGGGCTCCAAGCGCGCGGCATCCGCGAGGTCTATACCACCTACTGGGCGGCCTATCGGATTGTCTTCCTCTCCCACGGCCGGGTGGCGGCGAGCCCGTTCGGCAATGCGACCGCCGGGGTGGTGCGGATACCGGCCCTGCGCGACCGGCTGGACCGCGTTGCCGATCCCGCCTTTCTCCTCTGCTGCGAGGACCTGCCGCGCTTCCGCGAATGGCTCGCCCATGACGCGATCGCCCACCGGGAGGAACCGCTCGCCGGCTTCAGCTTGTTCACCGGCCTGCCGGCGGCGGCGGTGGCCGAGCTGCGGCGCTGCTCCTGCATCCCGGAGGCCCGCGGCAAGGGCGCCATCACCTGGCTCTCGATCGAGGGTCCGCAGCAGTTGACCGTCGGGCAGGAGGCCCGCTACCGGGTCGCCTTCTACAACCGGGGGCGCCGCCCCTTCTCGTCGAACATCCACATTTCCTATCACTGGCTGCGCCCGGACGGCAGCGCGGCCCAGTTCGACGGCCTGCGCACCAACTTGCCGCCCTACGTCGACGACTGGTGGCGCCTGCCCAACTGGCGGACGGTCGAGACCGAGGCCCGGGTGAAGGCCGAGACGGCGCCCGGAGACTACGTCCTCGCCTTCGACCTGGTCGACGAGAACGTCACCTGGTTCGCGGACCTGGGCAACCCGCCGGCCCCCTACCGGGTGGTCGTCGGCGCCACCCGCCGATGAAGCTCGCCGTCGTCATCGCCGCCTACGACGAGCGCGAGAACGTCGCACCCCTCACTCGCCGTCTCTACGCAACTCTGGCCGGCATGGCCGGCTGGGAGCACGAGGTCCTCTTCGTCGTCGAGGGCCAGGACGGGACGCGCGAAGCCCTGGAGGAGATGGGGCGCGAGCTTCCCAGCCTCAAGGTCCTCTATCGCGCGGCACCCGGCGGGCTCGGCGCCGCCTTCCGCCGTGGCTTCGCCGCCGTCTCCCGGGACGTCGACTTCGTCGTCACCCTGGATGCCGACCTGAACCACCAGCCGGAGGAGATCCCGCGGCTGGTGGCGAGCCTCGCCTCCTCGGGCGACGACATCCTCATCGGCTCGCGCTGGGTGACGGGTGCGAGCGTCTCGGGCACGCCGCTGTGGAAGCTGACCCTGAGCTGGATCGTGGGCTTTCTCATGACCTGTCTCTTCGGCCTCCGGGTGCACGACAAGACCTCGGGCTTCCGGGTGTACCGGCGCGCTGCGCTCGCCCACCTCCCGTTCGAGCGCGACAACTTCGCCTTCCTGCCCGAGATCCTGGTCCTTGCCCGCCGCGCCGGCCTCTCCCTCCGCGAGGAGCCCATCGCCTTCACCTACCGCGTCCACGGGCAGTCGAAGATGGGGCTGCTGACCACCAGCGCGAGCTACCTCTCCCTCCTGCGCACCGCCTTCGGCCGCCGGCCGGAGGGGCACGCCGAGCCGCCGAGGAATCGGATGAATGACCCGGCCGGGACGGACCGTCCACGGCTCTCGGTCGTCGTCCCCACCCACGATACCCGCGAGCTCACCCTCGCCTGCCTTGCCGCCCTCTCCCGGCAGGAGATTCCCGGGCTCGAAATCATCCTGGTGGACGACGGTTCGAGCGACGGCACGGCCGAGGCGTTGGCGGATTCCCCCTTGCACCAACCCGCCGTGCGCCTCCTGCGGAACGAGCAGCTCCAGGGCTTTACCCGCGCCGCGAACCGCGGGCTCGGGGCGGCCCGGGGGGAGATCCTCCTGCTCCTGAACAGCGATACCGAGGTCGCCCCCGGGGGATTGGCCACGCTCCTCGCCGCCTTCGCCGCCGACCCCGGGCTGGGGGCCGCGGGGGGAGCCCTCTACTACCCCGACGGCCAGCCGCAATGGAGCGGCGGCCCCACCCCCTCCCTCCTCTGGCTCTTCGGCCTGGCGAGCGGCCTGCCGGCCTGGCTCGGCCGGCTCCCTCTCTACCGCCGCCTGCGCCCGCCGGCGGGGACCGGCCCCCGGCCAGTCGACTGGGTGACCGGCGCCGCCCTGGCCCTGCGCCGCACCGCGCTCGCCTCCCTCCCTTCCCTCGTCACTCCCGGGCCGCTCGATGAGGCCTTCCGCTTCTACGGCCAGGACTTGGACCTCTGCTTACGCCTCACGGCCGGCGGCTGGCGGGTGGCGGTGGTGCCGGGCTTCCGCGTCCTGCACCACCACGGCGCCACCATCGGCCGCCAGGGTGCGGGCCGCCGCCAACCACCCGATCTCCTGTGGACCGATCTTCTCTATTGGGCGGGCAAGGCGCGCGGCGCGCGCTTCGCGGCACGGGCGACGTGGGCGATCCGGCTAGGCGCGTCCCTGCGGCTGGCGGCGCGGCGCCTCGCCCGGCCGTTCGTCCCCCCGGCCGAGCGGGCCACCTTCGCGGCCGAGACCGCCGCTTTCGAGCGGGCCTTACGGGCGATCCTTGAGCCGGCCCTTGCGCCGCCGCCGCCGCTCGTGTAGAAAGGCCCCTCGTCCGGCTCCCCGGCTTCCACCTCCTATGCGCGAGATCTACCGCTACCGCGACCTCATCCTTGCCTTGGTGGCGCGCGAGCTCAAGGTGCGCTACCGCCGTTCGACCATCGGTTTCCTCTGGACCATGCTCCAGCCACTCCTCATGATGGGGGTCTATCAGCTGGTCTTCAGCCACCTCTTCCGTTTTCCCATCGCCGACTATGCGATCTATGCCCTGGCCGGCATTCTGTTCTGGAACTTCTTCAGCCAGAGCATCGTCTCGTCGATGAACAGCCTGCGCGGCAATGCCCAGCTCCTCCAGAAGCTACCGGTGCCCAAGGCCGTCTTCCCCCTGGCGACGGTGCTCTCGGGCGTCTTGAACCTGCTCTTCGCCCTGGTACCCATGCTCCTCATCCTCCTCTTCACCCGGCACACCCTTCACCTGTCGCTCCTCTTTTTGCCGGTCGCCATTCTCCTCGCCGCCCTCTTCACCCTGGGCGCCGGGCTGCTGCTCTCGCCGCTCGCCGTCTTCTTCCACGACGTGGTCGAGCTGATCGGCGTGCTCCTGACCCTCCTCATGTACCTCACACCGCTCTTCTACCGGATGCAGGACCTGCCGGAGAAGGTGCGCTGGGTGGTGCGCTTCAACCCGGTGCGCTCGATCCTCGAGGTCTTCCGCGACCCGATCTACTACGCCAAGGTCCCGCCCCTCTCCCACCTCGCGGTCTGCCTGACCATCGCCCTGGTGGCGCTCGCCGTCGGCGCCTACGCCTTCAAGCGCAGCAGCGATCGCATCCCGTTCTACGTCTGAGCCGGATGTCCCCGCCCGACGCAGCGACCGAGCCGCCGCTCGTCCAACTCTCCGGGGTTTCGCTCTGCTATCGCCTCGCCAAGCAGCGCATCCCCTCGCTCAAGGAGTACGCCATCCACTGGATGAAAGGGGCGCTCTCCTACGAGAAGCTGTGGGCCCTGAGGGACGTCGACTTCACCGCCCGGCGCGGCGAGGTGGTGGGGATCGTCGGGCGCAACGGGGCCGGCAAGAGCACCCTCCTGAAAGTCATCTCGCAAGTCTTGAAGCCGACCGGCGGGAAGATCGAGATCCGCGGCCGGATCGCCCCCATCCTGGAGCTGGGGACCGGCTTCGACCACGAGCTCACCGGGATGGAGAACATCTACCTGAACGCCCTCCTCCTCGGCCGCTCGCGCAAGGAGATCGACGCCCGGCTCGCCCAGATCGTCGACTTCTCCGGCCTGGGCGACTTCGTGCGGGCGCCGATCCGCAACTTCTCGACCGGCATGCTCGCCCGCCTGGGCTTCTCGATCGCCACCGCCTGGCTGCCCGACATCCTCATCCTCGACGAGGTGCTGGCGGTAGGGGACGCGAGCTTCACCAAGAAGTGCACCGACCGCATGCGCGAGTTCCACGACGCCGGCACCACCGTCCTCCTGGTCTCCCACAACGCCCAGGCGATCCGCGACAGCTGCACCCGCTGCGTCTGGCTCGACGCCGGCCGGGTGCGGATCGACGGCTCCCCCCCCGAGGTCCTCGATCACTACGCGCACGACCGCGGCACCGAGCCGGTCGAGCGGCAGCCCGGCTAGTCGGTTTTGCCACCTGTCACCTCCGCGTAGATCGCCGCCAGCCGGGCGGTGACCGCGGCCGGGGTGTGGCGCTGACGCAGGGCGGTCCGCCCGGCCGCAACCAGGGAGCGGACGAGCCCGGGCTCGGCGTGGAGACGAACGAGGGCATCGGCGAAGCCGGCCGGGTCGCACGCCACCAGGAGCTCCCGGCCCAGCTCGGCGCCCAGCCCCGAGACCGCCTCAGGGGTTCCCACGACCGGCACCCCGCGCGCCCAGGCCTCGAGGATCTTCATCCGCACCCCGGAGGCGATGCGGACGGGCACGGCGAGGATGGCGCCGGGAGCGAAGGCGTCGGTGCTCGAAACGGGCGCGGGATGGGCGACCACACCCGGTTCTGGCGTCCCCTTTCCCCCCTCTCCGAAGAGGTGAAGGACGGCGCCGGGAAGCGCGGCCCGGACGACGGGCCAGACCGTGCTCCGGAACCAGGCGACGGAGTCGGCGTTGGGGAGCCAGCCGGCGCTCCCCAGGACGACGACCGCCGGGTTGCCGGCCAGGGCGGTCCCCCCGGGAGGGAGATTCGCCGGGAACGGCGCGGCCACCACGTGTACCCTGCCGGCCGCCCCGGGTCCACCCAGCGCGGCGAGCCGCATCCCATCCTCCGGAGTGAGCGCCACGGTAGCCGCCACCTCGCGGACCGCTCGCCCCTCCCAGGCTGCCAGGCGCCGCGCCTCCAGGCCGAGCAGCGGTGACAGGCCACCGCGCTGGCGCGCCGTCGCCTGCCAGAGATCGCTCTCGACGTTCTGCGCCCGCAGGACGATCGGCGGAAGAGGCACCCCTTCGCGGCGCACCCGCGGCAGGGCCTGGAGCTGTTCGGCATGGAGCAGGTCGAACGGCTCGGCGGCGAGGAGCCGCGCCACTTCCCGTTGCACCGCGGGCAGAGAGTGCCGGGCGATCGAGAGGGGCATCCCCCTCCCCGCCGCGCGGCCGAGGGTGACGAGCCTTCCCGCCGGCCGCGCCGCCACCAGGTGCGGGACGCAGAGCGGACGCAGGGCGCTCGCCACCGAGCCGAGGTCGAAGCGCGCCGGGTCGATCGGGGCCACCAGCGCCAGCCGGTGCCCGGCCGCGGCCAGCCCCTCCAGGGTATGGAGGAGCAGCAGCCGGCCGCCGTCGAGCGGCGGCCAGGGCGCCTTGGTCGCCAGAACGAGGATCTTCACCTCACGCCAACTCCATACCGCTCAATGACATACCTCGACTTTCGAAATCCCAGAAAAATGTCTTGCCAGATCGGCGGAATTTCTCCGTCTCTCTGGGTATGTTAGCCCGAGCGACAGCCGCCACCCCATGGGGCATCGAGGCCCGCCCCGTCCAGGTGGAAGTAGACGTCCACAGTGGCCTGCCCCAAGTCCAGATCGTCGGCCTGCCTGATGCCTCGGTTCGCGAGAGCCGGGAGCGGGTGCGATCGGCGATCAAGAACTGCGGTTTCGACCTGCCTCCCAAGTCGGTGGTGATCAACCTCGCCCCGGCCGACCTCCGGAAGCAGGGGAACCACCTCGATCTCGCCATCGCCCTGACCCTCCTCGCCGCCCACGGCCAGCTCCCTCAGGAGGTGCTCGCCGGCCGGCTGCTCTGCGGTGAGCTCGGCCTGGACGGCGCCGTGCGCTCGGTGCGCGGCGGCCTCGCCATCTCCGACCTCGGCCATCGCCTCGGGGTCTCCGAGGTCCTCCTCCCCGCGCCCAACGCTGGCGAGGCCGCGGCCCTGGGCACGGTACCGGTCATCCCGATATCGAGCCTGGCCGAGGCCATCCGGCACCTGCTGGGCACCGATCCCCTCCCCGCCGCTCTCGCCCCCCCGCTCGCCGTCATCACCTGGAGCTCGCCGCCGGACCTCGCCGAGGTGCGCGGCCAGGAGTCGGCCAAGCGAGCCCTGGAGGTGGCGGCCGCGGGGGGCCATAACCTCCTCTTCATCGGCCCCCCGGGCTCGGGCAAGACCATGCTCGCCCGCCGCCTGCCGGGGATCCTGCCACCGCTCACCCTCGCCGAGTCGATCGCGGTCACCAAGATCCACTCCCTGGTCGCCGAGGAGCCGCCGGCGGGCCTCCTGCGCGAGCGCCCGTTCCGGAGCCCCCATACCGGCACCTCGACCGCCGGCATGATCGGTGGCGGCCCGCTCCCTCGTCCGGGCGAGGCGAGCCTCGCCCACAACGGCGTTCTGTTCCTGGACGAGCTACCGGAGTTCCGGCGCGACACCCTGGAAGCCCTGCGCCAGCCGCTGGAGGAGGGGGTGGTGAGCGTCGTCCGGGCGCGCGCCCACCTCCTCTTCCCCGCCCGTTTCTCCCTCCTCGCCGCGATGAACCCCTGCCCCTGCGGCCACCTGGGCGACCCGCGCTACGACTGCCGCTGCCCGCCGCCGCTCGTCGAGCGCTACCGGGGAAGGGTCTCGGGGCCGCTCCTCGACCGCATCGACCTCCACGTCGAGGTGCCGGCGGTCACCCTGCGCGAGCTGCGCACCACCGCCGGCGAGCCCACCGCCCTAGTGGCCGCCCGGGTGGAAAGCGCCCGCGCCCTCCAGCGCGAGCGCTTCGGCCCCGCCACGACGACGCCGATCAACGCCGCGATGGGACCCGGCGATCTCGCCCGGCACTGTACCGTCGAACCGTCCGGCCGCTCTCTCCTCGACGCCGCCTTCGAGAAGCTCGGTCTCTCGGCCCGCGCCCTCGACCGGATCCTCAAGGTGGCACGTACGATCGCCGACCTGGGAGGCGGCGGCCCGATCCGCGCCTCCCACCTGGCGGAGGCGATCCAGTACCGGAGCCTCGATCGGCGGGTGACGCTATGAGGTGCCCGGTGCTGCAGCTTGACAGCTCGTTAACCAGGAGGTTAACATGAAGCTCGTCAGGATCGGGTGGGAGAGCTGGGAAGTCCTCGCGGTCTGCGATCTTCGAGGCCGCTGCCAGGTGCTCGACTTCCTGGACGATTTCGAGCGGTCCTCGCCGGCGGCCGCGTACGCCATGATCGCCCTCCTCCGGCAGACTCTGCCACAGGAGGGGCCGCCCAGGAGCGAGCCGCTCTGTAAATCGCTCGGGAACGGCATCTATGAGCTGCGCAAGCAGCCGAAGGGGAAGAAGCTCCGAGTCGTCTGGTTCTATGGCGTCGGACAGGTCGTAGTCTGCACGTACGCCTTCAGCAAAGCGGAGAAGACGCCCCAGATCCGGGTCGAGCAGTCGCGGTTGCTGCGCAAGCAGTATCTGGCCGCCCGGACTCGGGGCGACCTCGAAATCATCGACCGGGAGGGATGAGCATGATGACCGAACAGGATCAAAATCTCGAGCGCTATCGACAGCTCTTCGAGCGAGCGGAAGCCTCGCCCGACTATTGGAACGCGGTGGCCGCCCACGAGTTCGTCCGCGAGCTCGAGCGGCGATTGGAGGAACAGGGCATCTCCCGTGCCGAGCTGGCCCGCCGTCTCGGCACCTCGAAGGCGTACGTCACCAAAGTACTGAGCGCCGACGCCAACTTCACCCTCGCGACCATGAACCGCCTCGCCGCGGCGGTGGGGGGAACGGTGCATTTCCGGATCGAGGACTGGAAGGCGGCGCAGGAACACGGGGCTGATCGCCAACCGCCCAAGGGTGGCGAGGCGCGACCCTCGGGCCGCGCCAGGCACCGGAGCGTCCCCTAGACCGGCGCCGACGCCTCGGCGCTACACGGAGGTGCCGTCCGGCGGGATCGGATCGCCGGGCGGTTCCTTCGAAAAATCGGTGTCCGACCGCTGGTCCAGCCGCACCAGGCGGAAAACGCCCTCGCGGATGACGCGCCGCAGGACGATGTCCACGAGCGTCGTCTGGTTTGGCTTGACCACGCTTTCGAGCATCTTGGCAGCGGCTTCGAGCTCGGCGTGGAGGTAGTGCGCCAAGCCGCTCGCGAGATGCGGGTCGATGAGGAAGCCGAGCTTGGCGGCGCCATCGAACGCGTCGCGCTTCTTGCCGTCCCTCTCGACCGGCGGGAAGCCGAGCATGGCGTCGGAGTTGAGAAAGTAGGTCAGCGTGCCGGTGTGGCGATGGTTGAGCTGCCGGTCGCCGAAGAAGCCCTTGGGCAGCAGGTCGGGCGACGGCTTGCGCTCGGGCTGGCTCTGCGGCGTCGCGCTGAGCTTGAGGTCGAACTCGCCGATCAGGCCACCCTGATCGTCCTGCAGGCGGAAGATCACCTGGGAGTAGCGGTCGGTAAAGTAGACCGTATCGGGCAGAACCACCCGTTTCGCGATCTCGACGCGCTCTACCTCCTGCGTCGCCGCGTTCTCGCTGTCGAAAGCCGCGCGCAACACCTCGTATTCTGCGAAGCTCGCAACGCGGAGGCAGCGCAGCACGGCCTCCACCGTGGGATGGGCTGCGCCGTCGTCCTTGACGCTCCTGATGATCCCGATGGCGCTGCCCGAATGGGCTCTCCCGGGGACGATCTTGAAGGCCGTCGGGGGCGCCGTACGGGTCCTCTTGACCTCGAGGCGAGGCGCAACCGGCTTGCCCTTCTCCAGCCTGACGAGCTCCTGCTCGAGCCGCACGGAGGTGGCGTTCAGGTTGGCGGCCGCGACCCGGACCACGCCGTCGGAGCCCGCCTCGCCGGTATAGGGGTTGACGTGGTCGTAGAGCTTGCGGTCGATGGTCTGGCCGGTCAGGACGAACGGGAAGACCCCGGACGTCTCGACGACGTTCTTGGGCGCCTCGATCCACTTCCGGTTGAGCTCCCAGGACTCGGGGCTGCCGAGCTCCAGCCAGTCGAGGACGCCGGTGCCCGGCTCCACGCCTTCGAAGAACGTCTTGATGCGGGAGAGCCGGCTCTTGCCGAGTTGGGCGAGCGCCGAGCCGAAGTTGGCCGGGGCCAGCATGACCAGATGGCTCATCGGGCAGGCCGTCTTCCGGTCGAGGTAGAAGCGCTGCCACCAATCGCGCACCACCGGGCCGCCGGTCGAGTGCGTGATGCAGGCGAAGCGCTCGCCATCGGCCAGCTCCTTCTGCACCGCCGCCGCGAAGCCCCGCGAGAGGTCCGCCACCTGGACCTCGTCGCGGAAGCTCACGTACTTGCCGAGCCAGACGTGCTTGACGTCGATGGGGCTCCCCAACTTCGCCGCCTCACTGCGGAGGCGTTCGGGGAGTTGGCCGTAGGTATTGGTGTTGCGGACGCTCCACCCGTGGACGAAGACGACGGTCTGGGGAAAGGGCATGGACGTGGGTCCTCCTGTCGAACCAGTGAATCGAGCTCCTTCAGTCTAGCAGGATCTACTGCTCACAAAGGAGCGATCAACCGCCGCAGACCGTCGCCTCCCGCCCGCCACCCTATCCCGAGAACCAAGACGTCGAGCCCCAACAGTGCAGCCAGGGCAGGAGTCGCCGGCAAGGCGCGGAGCGCCAGGAGGTCGAGGCCGAGGAGGAGCGCGCTCGCGGCCACGAGCAGAGCCCGCACCGGGGTCAGGGGGGTCTGCTCCTGGAGCAGCCCCCGCAACCCGCCTTCGATCTCCAACCCCAGATCGGCGTCCCAGGCGCTCCCCCAGGCGAAGACGGCGGCGAGGCCGGTGACGAGCAGGACGACGGCGACGGTCGCCGTAGCCAGCTGGCGCGCGGGGAGGCCGGCCGCGAGGCCGACGAGGAGCGCCGCGCCGACTCCGCCCACCAGGAAGGGGACCAGGAGAGCGGCGAGCTTGGCCCGTAGGAGATCGGCGTGGGAGAGGGGGGCGGTCAAGAGGAGGGCGAGCCGGTTTCCCTCGGCTCCCAGGGGGCTCGACGAACCATCCACCAGGATCATCAACGAGAGGAGAGCGATCACCGCCGGCAAAGTCAGGGTGTCGGGCAGGCCGCGGGCGACGAGCACCTCATGGAAGCGGGGAAAGCCGGCGAGGAGGGCGGCGACGAGGCCGAGCCGGACCCAGTCCACCCACTGCCGGCCGCGGACTTGGAAGCCGCGAGTGAGGAGCGCCGCCGTGGGGGTCCGCCACAGGGCGAGACCACGGGTGACGAGGCGCAAGAGCCGGCGGCGCCGGGACCGGGGGCTCGCCGCGAGGAGGTTCTGGAAGGCCCGCTCGTAGAGCCGCCCGAGGTTTCCCGCCAGTGGCCCGAGGACGACGATCAGGACGATCCCCCAGAGGACGGCCACAGCCCCCGGCCCCGGCAGGGCGGAAGCACGACGGAGGAGGACCACGGCGACGGCGCCTACAGCCAGTGCGACGAACAGGGCGAGCCGCCGATGGAGCGGAGAGAGGGCCGCGGCGAGCGCCAGGCCGACCCCCACCCCGGCGAGCCCCATCCCCTGGCCCAGGAGCGCCACGGCGATCCAGGGCCAGGCCCGCGCTCCGAGGGTGACGAGGAGCGCCGTTCCCAATGATCCCAGAGAGAGGAGCCAGAGATTGCCGAGTTGGGCGGCCGCCGCGACATAGAGCGCTCTCGCCCGTTCCGCCGGGGAGAGCGGCAGGGTGAAAAGGAGGCGGGCCCGGTCGCCCACGGCCTGCTCGCGCAGAACGAGAATCCCGAGCCCCCCAGCCGCCACCCAGGCGCCAAGACAGATCGCCCAGAGCCGGGGGACGAGCCCGGCGGTCTCCTGCCAGGCAAGGAGCAGGTGGGTCAGCCGCCAGGCGCTGGCGGTCGAAAGCCCCAGAGATACCGTGAGAGCCAGGGCGAGGAGGCCGCGCCGCCGGGGATCGCGCCGGAGGCCATTGCCTAAGGAGCGTAGCTGGACGGCGAGGATCGGCCGGATCATACGGCCACCTCCAGCGGCATCTCCTCGGTCAGATCGAGGAAGGCCGCCTCCAGGTCGGGCGCTCCCCCAGCCGCCCGGCCGCGCAGCTCCTCGGCGCTCCCTTCCGCCAGCAAGCGGCCGCGGTGGAGGATGCCGACCCGATGGCAGACCGCCTCGGCGGTCGCCAGGTCGTGGGTCGAGAGGAAGACCGCGGCCCCCGCCCCCGCCAGCCGGGAAAGGAGATCTTTCAAGCGTCGCGCTCCCTTGGGATCGAGCCCGTTCCATGGCTCGTCGAGGATGAGCACGGAAGGCTCATGGAGGAGCGCTCCGGCGAGCGAGAGCTTGCGCTTCATCCCCAGCGAGTAGATACCGCACAGCCGGTCGGCCGCGTCGGTCAGATCGACCGCGGCGAGGAGCTCGGCGATCCGGTCAGCTGCGACCTGGCGCGGAATCCGGCGGAGCTGGGCCAGGAACTCCAGCTGCTCCCGGCCGGTCAGCCGGTCATAGAGGAGCGGCCGGTCGGGGACGTACCCGAAAGCGGCACGGGCGGCGAGCGGCTCCCCAGCGATGTCGTGACCGGCGATCGAGATCCTACCGGCCTCGGGTGCCAGGAGGCCCACCATCATCTGGATCGTCGTCGTCTTCCCCGCCCCGTTCGCCCCGAGGAAACCGTAGATCTCCCCCGATCGCACCGTGAGATCAAGCCCATCGACGGCACGGAGCGACCCATAGCCGCGGACCACACCCGCCACGACCACGGAGGGGGGGAGGGCCGCGGGGCCGGGCGAGGACGGAGCGCAGCCTGTCTGAGACCGTCGGGCGCTTGCGCCCAGAGGGCGAGTTCGAGCACCGCCCGCAGCCCGGTCCCGCGGCCCGGGGGGGAGGCTGAGCGCGGCAAGGAACTCCTCCCGCCGGTCGGCGTTGATCAGGACCTCCACCACCTCTCCCCCTCTCCGGCCCGCGACCTGCCGCAGAGCGGCGAGCGTGAGGAGAACCTGCCCCTCGTGAGAGAAAGCGGCGACCAACCGGCGCTTCCGCGGCTCCACCTCTGCCCGGAGCGGCTGAACCAGCGTGAGCGGCACCGAGACCGGCCGGGCGGCGACGATCTCGTTCCGATCCAGGTCGAGTCGGGTCGGCCCGAAGCGGAGTGCCAGGTGATTCTCCGTCAGCTCGTGCCGGGTCCGGAGCGACCGGGTGAGGAACCCGATCAGGACGACCGGGAGCGCGCCCCAACCCGCCAGGAGGACGGTGCGCAGGGTACCGTGGGCGAACAGCGCGATGACCAGGATCGCCACCCCCGTCTCGACCAGAGCGAGGGCGAGAAACGGGAGAGCGGCAACGAGGAAACGCCCTTTCCGGGACGTGTAGGAGAAGGTTTTTCGGGTGTCGGCCATGGCTTCTGACCCTCCGACGAGCAGCGTAGAGCTTGCCCCAAGGGCAAGGTCAAGGCAGGATGAGTCTGCGATGCGACGCTATTTGAAGATCGGCGAGGTCGCCCACCTCCTGGGGGTGAGCACCAAGACCCTCCGGCACTACCAGAAGGTCGGCCTCCTGGCGGAGCCCGGGCGCTCGGAGGGGGGCTACCGGCTCTATGGCGGCGAGGACCTCCTCCGCCTGCTGCGCATCCGCCGGCTGACCGCCCTCGGGCTGCCGCTCGGCCAGATCCGCACCCTCCTCGCCCAGCCGGAGGGCGGCGAGCCGCTGCGCCGCGCCCTCTCTGACCTGCGCCAGGCTCTCGGCGGGGAGATCGAGCGGCTCGCCTCACGGCAGGCGGCGATCGACCGCCTCCTCGCCGAGGAGGGCGGCGCCGGCTTGACGGCGCCGAGCCGGCCGCCCGCCGACGTGGACGCCGCCCTGGCCCGCTTGCGCCAGCAGCTCGCCGGCGTCGACCCGCAGATCCTCGACCGCGCCTTCGAGCTCGACCGGCGCCTGCTCGGCCTGCTCTACGAGCTCGAGCTGCCCCCGGGCGCCGGCGAGCGGCTGCGCCAGGCTCTCGACCGGCTCGCCGCCGACCCCTCCCCTCTCGCCGCCCTCCTCCCCCTCCTCGCCCGCTGGATCGCTCTCGCCGCGGTCGACGAAGAGGCGCCGGAGGTGGAGACTCTCGCCCTGGACTTCGCTGCCGCCATCCCCAGAGAGCTCGCGTCCGGTTTCGGCGCCAGTGGCTCCGTCAAGCCGGACATCCCGGCTCTGCCGCTCGCCGGCATCTTGGGCGAGGTGACCCGCGGCATCCTCTCCCCCGCCCAGAGCCGTCTCCTGACCCTCCTGCGCGAGCGGCTGCCCAGGGCCTGAAAACAGAAACGGCACCGGGCAGGTGGGCCCGGTGCCGCGCGCTGGTGCTTCAGGCCTTCGCTTCAGCTCACATCATCGCCCGTTCCTGCCCGTGGGCGAGGTTCTTGAGCACCGCGAAGCGGGCCGCCACCGCAGTCTTCAGCCACGAGCCGTGGGTGCGCTCGGCGATGAAACGACGCGCCTCGCGCAGGTCCTCGATCCAGGGCCAGAAGTTCTGCGGGTTGTTGAAGTTGTCGAAGAACTCGTCGGCGATCTCCGGGACCTGCGAGCCGGCGAGCAGCACCTCCCGCCCGGCGGCCGTGATCGGCTCCAGGAAGAGGTTCGAGAAATTCGTGATGTGCTTGGCGTCGCGCTCCCAGAAGTCGTCGAACACCGTCTCCATCCAGCCGGCGTCGAACGGCCGCCGCTCGCGCTCGACGATGCGCTGGGTGACGAGGTGCGCCGCTTTGGAGGCGGCGTTTGAACCCTGGCCGGCGATCGGGTCGTTCAACACCACCGAATCGCCGATTCCCATGACGATGCGGCCTGACGGCAGGTGACCCACCGGCCGGCGGACCTCCGGTGTCATGGCCCCCTTGCTCCAGGCCAGAGGATCGGTGATCTCGACGTTCGCGAAGTGCGGCAGCTCCCACGGCGCGACGTCGGCGACCACCCGGCGGGCGACCTCGATCATCTCCTCGCCGCTCTCGACTTCCCGGAAGCGGTCCATGACGCCGCCGATCCGGCATTCGAAGAGGACGCTGTAGCACGAGCCCACCGTCTTGTCGTGGAAGGGTACCCAGAAGATCTCGCCGTCCGTGCCGGTGAAGCTGAACTTCACGGTGTGGAAAGGCACCTCGGTCCAGGGTGTGAGCCCCTTCAGGTTCATCAGGGCGAGATAGCGCTGCGGCTCGGTGTGGATACTGCGCCGCGGATCGCGCTCGAACAGACGCGAGATCTGCCCCTTGCCTGCGGCCACCACCACCAGCTCATGGGTGGCCGCCAGGGCCTCCAGCGTGTCGAGGTCCACCGGCTTGACCACCAGGTTGCCGCCCCGCCGCTCGAATTCGCGCATCCACTGCGCGAACTTGAGCCGCTGGTCGATCGCCTGGCCGTGCATCGCGAAGCGGCCCTCGACCGTCAGCAGCCGGTGCCGGGGAGTGGGGCTGAAGTCGAGATGGACCCCTTCCCCCCATTGGACCTCCTTGTCCCAGAGGTTCAGGCCGAGCGCCCGCTCGTACGAGAGCGCCCGGTCGAACATGAAGGTCGTCCCGGTGGCCCGGCCGTTGAACCACTCCTCGGCCGAGCGATCGGAATAGACCGTGACGTCATACCCCCATTGAAGAAGACCAAACCCCAGCTGAAGTCCCGCTTGACCTGCTCCTACGATCGCAATTCTTCTCAAGGCATCCTCCCTTACTGGATGGACGGGAAACAGCTTTACATCTACATCTACTGCTTGAACTGACCCCTACAGTCTAAGGTGCGCCGCATGACTGAAACGTTACACCCACATTCAAGGTAATTCATGAACTTGAGCACTACCTGTGAGGGCGCTCCTGCCGGCTGGCTGCACGAAAAGCTCCCCAGGGATCCTCTGGCTGGCGAGATTTGCAAGTTTCATGCACGACCTTCCTGGGTACCGCGCCTCCCGGGTGGGGCCTTGGCCCCGCCCGGGGTGAGGAGGGCATCCCACCCCCAAAGGTTTGTACGGCGCCGGGGGGAACAGGTTCTAATCGACGGCGACTTGGAGGACGCCGCCGTCCCTTGCGATCCCGTTCGGATTAGAATTGTCGAAAGCTAAGGAGCCGCCATGATCCCCTCTCCCTCCGCTCTCTTCCCCCGACGCTCCCCGACCGCGCTCCTGCTCTTCCTTGTCCTTCTCCTTGCCCTGGCGATGGCCAGCCCGATGGCCTTCGCCTCCGATACCCCGGACCCGGCGAGCGTCACCGTGGCCGGCAGCCTGCAGAGCGAGATCGGCTGCTCCGGCGATTGGCAGCCGGACTGCGCTCTCACCCACCTGACCTTCGACAAGGAGGACGGGGTCTGGCAGGGCAGCTTTAGCCTCCCCGCCGGGAGCTACGAGTACAAGGTGGCCCTGAACGACAACTGGGGGGAGAACTATGGCCTCCACGCCCAGCGGGACGGCGGCAACCTCCCGCTGAACCTGAATAGCTCCGGGCCGGTCAAGTTCTACTACGACCACGAGACCCACTGGGCGACCGACAACCGGGGCTCGGTGATCGCCGTCGCTCCCGGCAGCTTCCAGAGCAAGCTGGGCTGCGCCGCCGACTGGGACCCGAGCTGCCTGCGCTCCTGGCTCGAAGACCCGGACGGCGACGGTATCTACACCTTCCGCACCCGGGCTCTCCCGGCCGGCAGCTACCAGGTGAAGGTCGCCATCAACGAGAGCTGGACCGAGAACTACGGCGCGGGCGGAGCGCCGAACGGCGCCAACATCGACTTCACGGTGCCCGCCGACTGCACCGAGATGCTCTTCTCCTACAACGCTTCGACCCACGTCCTGACGGTCGGCGTCGCCCCTCCGGCGCTGCAGCCAGGGAGCGTCACGATCGCCGGGAGCCTGGAGAGCGAGGTCGGCTGCTCCGGCGACTGGCAGCCCGACTGTGCCCTGACCCACCTGGGCTTCGACACCGAGGACGGCATCTGGCAGGGGATTTTCACCCTTCCCGCCGGGAGCTACGAATACAAGGCGGCGATCAACGACAGCTGGACCGAGAACTACGGCCTCCATGCCAGCCCGAATGGCCCCAACATCCCCTTGAACCTCGCTGCCGCCGGGCCGGTCAAGTTCTATTACGATTCCCGCACCCACTGGGTGACCGACAACCAGGGCACGCCGATCGCCGTCGTCCCGGGCAGCTTCCAGAGCAAGATCGGCTGCGCCGGCGACTGGGATCCGGGCTGCCTGCGGTCGTGGCTGGAAGACCCCGCCGGGACCGGCAGCTCTTCCTTCTCGGCCTGGCTGCCGGCCGGCAACTACGAGGCGAAAGTCGCGATCAACGAGAGCTGGAGCGAGAACTACGGGGCAGGCGGGGTGCCGAACGGCCCCAACATCCCATTCAGCGTCGCCCAGTCCTGCACCCAGGTCTTCTTCACCTACGACGGAGCGAGCCACCAGTTGACCATCGGCGCCAAGAACGCCCCCAAGGGCAACCTCAAACTGGCCAAGGCCCTCTGGGTCACCGCCGACACCGTGGCCTGGAACTTCGGCCCGGTCCAGGCCGGCCAGACTTTCCATCTCTCCTTTAGCCCCACCGCCAGCCTCGGTCTGGATGGTACCGGCGGGGGCGGCGTCACCGGCGGCTCGTCCATCGCCCTGACCTACGATCCGGCGGGCCTGCCCGCGGCCGTCCAGGCGAAGTTCCCCTACATCGCCTCCTACCACGCCTTCAAGATCTCTCCTGCCGATCTCGGCCAGGTGCGGGACGTCCTGAAAGGCCAGCTCGCGGTCTCGGCGGCCGACTCGACCGGCGCCCTGCTCGACGCCACGTCGGTCCAGATCCCCGGCGTCCTGGACGACCTCTTCTCTTACAACGGTCCCCTGGGCGTCAGCTGGAACGGCGGCGCGCCGACCCTCCGGGTCTGGGCGCCGACCGCGCAGGCGGTCGCCCTCCAGCTCTTCGCCGATTCGAATCCGGCGACCACCGCCACGACGATCCCGATGATCGAGGACCCGGCGACCGGGGTGTGGAGCCTGACCGGGCCGGCGTCGTGGAACCGCCAGTACTACCTCTACCAGGTCGAGGTCTACGCCCCCTCGACGGGAAAGATCGAGACCAACCGGGTGACCGACCCCTACTCCCTGTCGCTCGCCGCCGACAGCACCCGGAGCCAGATCGTCAACCTGGACGACGCGGACCTGCAGCCGTTCGGCTGGTCGATCGTCCCCAAGCCGCCCCTCCAAGCCCCCGAGGACATCTCCCTCTACGAGCTCCACGTGCGCGACTGGAGCATCGGCGACGCGACCGTCCCCGCCCCCTGGCGCGGCACCTTCAAGGCCTTCACCGCCCTCCTCTCGAACGGCATGCGGCATCTCGAAGGGCTCGCCCAGGCCGGCCTCACCCATGTCCACCTGCTCCCCAGCTTCGACTTCGCGAGCGCTCCCGAGCGGCGGCAGGACCAGCTCCAGCCGGCCGGCGACCTGGCGAGCTTCCCGCCGGACTCGCCTCTCCAGCAGGCGGCGATCGCCGCGGTCAAGGACCAGGACGGCTTCAACTGGGGCTACGACCCGCTGCACTACACGGTCCCCGAAGGCAGCTATTCGACCCAGCCCGACGGCCCGACCCGCATCCGCGAGTTCCGCGAGATGGTCGAGGCGCTCAACCTGGCGGGCTTACGGGTGGTGATGGACGTCGTCTACAACCACACCGTCGCCGCCGGGGAGAACCCCCACTCGGTCTTGGACCAGGTCGTCCCCGGCTACTACCACCGGCTGGACGAGAACGGGGCGATCGCGACCAGCTCCTGCTGCCCGAACACCGCCTCCGAGCACCTCATGATGGAGAAGCTCATGGTCGACTCGCTCCTGACCTGGGCCCGGGCCTACAAGGTCGACGGCTTCCGCTTCGACCTGATGGGCCACCACATGAAGTCGAACATCTTGAAGATCCGTGACGCCCTCTCCGCCCTGACCCCCGCCCACGACGGCGTCGACGGCAGCAAGATCTACCTCTACGGCGAGGGCTGGAACTTCGGCGAGGTGGCGAACAACGCCCGCGGCGTCAACGCCACCCAGGCGAACATGGCCGGCACCGGGGTCGGCACCTTCAACGACCGGACGCGCGACGCGGTGCGCGGCGGCGGCCCCTTCTCGGGCCTCCAGGAGCAGGGCTTCGCCAACGGCCTCTGGTACGACCCCAACGCCACCGACCAGGGAGGCCTGGCGGCCGAGCTCGCGACCCTCCTCCATCGCTCGGACTGGATCAAGACCGGCCTCGCCGGCGAGCTCGCCGACTTCACCTTCGTCGACGCCAACGGCCACACGGTGACCTCGGCCCAGGTCGATTACCAGGGCCAGCCGGCCGGCTACACCGCCGATCCGCAGGAGGTCATCCACTACGTCGACGCCCACGACAACGAGACCCTCTGGGACGTCAACCAGCTGAAGGCCCCGGTCACCGCGACGATGGCCGAACGGGTGCGGATGCAGACCCTGGGGGCGAGCGTCATCGCCCTCGGCCAGGGCATCCCCTTCTTCCACGCCGGCATCGACATCCTGCGTTCGAAGTCGCTCGATCGCAATAGCTACAACTCCGGCGACTGGTTCAACCGGCTGGACTTCACCTACCAGTCGAACAACTGGGGCGTCGGCCTGCCGCAGGCGAGCGACAACCAGGCCAACTGGCCGATCCAGGGGCCGCTCCTCGCCAACCCCGCCCTGAAGCCGGCCTCGTCCGACATCCTGCGGGCCAATGCCAGCTTTCGGGAGCTCCTGGCGATCCGCCAGAGCTCGCGCCTCTTCCGCCTGCCCTCGGGCGACGCCATCCGCGCCCGCCTGCATTTCCTGAACACCGGGGCCGGACAGGTGCCCGGCCTCGTCGGCATGACTCTCGCGGACGGCGACGGCGCCTTCGACCGCCGGCGCCAGACGATCGTGGTCTTCTGGAACGCCACCAAGCAGTCCATCTCTTTCCCCGTCGCGAGCCTCGCCGGGCACAGCTTCTTCCTCCACCCCATCCAGGCGCACTCGGTCGACCCGGTGGTGCGGACCGCGGCGTTCGCCTCCGTCACCGGCACCTTCACCGTCCCGGCCCGCACGGCCGCCGTCTTCGTCGAGCCGCGTTCGTTCGCCGATCAGATCCGGCTGCTCGCGGGAGACGTCCTCGCCCTCGTCCACCAGGGGGTCCTGAATACCGGCCAGGGCAACGCCTTCCAGGCGAAGCTCGACGCCGCGCTGGCGCAGATCGGGAAGGGTCACACCACCCCGGCCGCCAACCAGCTCGGCGCCTTTGAGAACCAGGTCCGGGCCTTCGTACAGTCCGGCATCCTGAGCGTCGATCAGGGAAGCGCCCTGACCGCCAACACCGACGACCTCCTCGCCCAGCTGAACGGAGGGGAGTAGATCCTCACCCCCGGCCCCTCTCCCGTCCCCTCTCCTACGGCCAAAAGGGGCCTGAACTGCTCGCCGGGATAGGAAACAGCGTTTCGCCGAAGGTTGTAGAGACGTCCCAGGTCCTGAACGATATCCTTCGCAGGCCACGGGGACTGCGGGACGTCTCCGCATAGGGTTGGCGTCCCCTAC
>Ga0137403_10001251_pt1 | contig 32058 bp, 27 predicted proteins | sample CZOMad2_1_16fung_FD_122057 | JGI IMG/M metagenome (GOLD analysis project Ga0137403, IMG submission 122057) | Vadose zone soil fungal communities from Angelo Coast Range Reserve, California, USA - CZOMad2_1_16fungal (Hybrid Assembly) | ecosystem: Environmental > Terrestrial > Soil > Vadose zone... | reverse complement strand
CACCCTTTCGGGTGCAGCATCCTAGTGGACATTTCTATTCAGTTCTCCAGAGGTCAGTTTTATATAGTTACCACAAGAGTTTGTGACCGAAGTTGTCATTTTGGTGCGCACAGTGTTAGCTTTTAGGCTCTTTTTCAGTACTGAGTTACGACAGGTCCAGCGGTGCGAATCCCGAAGCAGACCGAAACCAGCTCGACGCTCCGTGCCGGTGCTTCCACTACTTAGAGTCGGGCATTGTGTTGGTCTGAATCACCTGATGTCAAGAACTTCGACCGTTTCGGGCAAGGCGGCCCTCGGTTGAATTCAGAAAGGTTGGATTTTAGGTTTTCTAAGCGGGAGATCAGGTCCGGGGTAATAGCTCACCGACTCAAGCTTGTTGCCTCGATCTGACCGTGCGATAATCTTCAGCCGCCATGGCCAACGAAAAGCCAGTTACTATTACAAATCAACCGGAGCCTAAGCCAGACTCCAAAACGGTTGCCATTTACTCAAATTACGCAGCGGTTTTTTCGGCCTCTGAAGAGTTTATTATTCGCTTTTGTCAGAAAAGCCTGGACGACGGCGAGAGACCTGTTGAATTAGCAAGAATATATCTTACGCTAAGCCATGCAAAGCGTTTGATGATGGCGATGGCTCGGACCATTGAGCAATACGAAACTCTTTTTGGGCAAATAAACATCGAGCCGAGGCTGACGCCAGAAGGTGAGAAGCTCGTGGCCGGTGAGGGGAAAGAGCAAGACGATGCCAACAACTGAAACCACAGGACCAAACACTTCAATGGCTATCGTTGCCGCGACTGATACGGGCCTTACTTCATTGACACCCGAGATTGAGCGAAAGTTGCGGACTCTCTACTTGATGCAGAATGCCGCAGTCATGCTTGGCCTATTATCGCGATGCAGCGACGAGACTGGTGGGTATGTGAAGCTGCTGCCTCAGTTTCAGTATGTTCCGGTCTTAGTCGGAACGGAGAACAACATCGTTCCGCTTTATGAACTAGTCGAAGTGATGGATGATGTTTTGGACTATGACGAGGTTCTGAGAGAGTTTCCTCACTTATCCTACGCACAAGTTGGGGGTGCTATTTCCTTCTTAAGGAAAATAGCCCAAAGCAACCCGACTAATATTGACATAGATGAGATCGAAGATGCGGCAATGACTTCTGATCCCGCATTTCTCGATGAACTGAGAACTGCGTTAGCCGATGAGGAGATCTCGCGTGTGCTCAATCGCGACTAACGCAACCGCTGAAACACATCTCAAATCTCTCGCAAGCTCCGACGACGAAGACTCGCTAGCTGAGAAGCTCAAGCACCTCGCGGGGGATTCAACTGTCCAGAGGGCAGGCTATCTGGATTTGCCTATGCATCACATGCATGGGATGCCTTCGGATCTCAAACATATTCGGAGAGTAAGAACCGGTCGGCACCGGACCTTTTACACAGGCCATCATTCGCAATGCTCGTATACCGTCTTCTACATAAAGAAGTTCAAGAAAACAGGCGTCAAAGATGAGTTAGACAAGACTTTTCATAGGCTTTTGAAAGGTGCGGTCAATGATCGCGGTGAAGGACGCACTATCAGAAGGCCCGATCCTTCGAGCGAAGAGCAATCCTAGCCGTGGGATTCGCAAACCATAGCATTACCCAAATTCGAGTCTGCGGAGTCTGTCGCAAAGAATAATCACTAGCGCGCAATGAGAACGGCTGTCTTGTAAGGCATGGGCAAATCTATCCCGGCTATGAAGAAGAGGAAGTAGTAAGCGGTAATGAGCTGCCCGCTGAGCTGGCCTCGCCCGGCAATCGAATGTCGAAAACCAAAGCTGCTGCACCATTAGATCCCAGGGGCTGGGTCAGCCTGGTTATTCCCGCGCGCAACGAGGAGCTATGCATCGCTGAGGTGATTGAAAAGTCCCTGCCGTTCTGTGATGAGATCGTAGTCGTTGATGGACATTCCGCGGATAGAACTGTCGAGATCGCGGAAAGCTTTGGCGTGCGAGTCGTCAAAGACAACAAGCGTGGCAAGGGTGATGCGATCCGCGTCGGGGCCATGGCTGTATCGCATGAGATCGTGGTCTTTATGGACGCGGACGGTTCACACGATCCGGCAGACATTCCTCGTCTCACTGAGCCCATCATGGCCGGCCGCGCAGACCTGGTCGTAGGATCTCGGGCCACGGGCGGCAGTGATGAACTGCACGGCGATATCGACAAGCTGTTCCGCATGGTGGGCTGCGACATCATTCTTATCGGCATCAACATGAGATGGAAACAGAACCTTACCGAGAGTCAAAACGGCTTTCGCGCCATTCGCACCGAGGCCATCCGCTCGCTCAATCTCAAGGAGAACATCACTACCATTGAGCAAGAGATGATGATGAAGTGTCTGAAGCGCGGCTATCGAGTCACCGAAGTTCCGTCGCACGAGTATTCCAGAAAGTATGGCAAGTCCTCGATCAAGCTCCACAAGGTTTGGTTTCGCTACATCTACAGCTTCATCAAGTACCTGATTTGAGTGGTGGTCCGCGATGACTACTGAGACGGAACAGCCAGGTTCGTTCTTCGCGAAAGCGTACGCAGGTGTGCGTGGGCGCGTGGAGTTTGGCGACGCGCTGATCTTTTTTTACGCGCTCGTTCTCCTTCGGCAATATTTCTGGATCCTCGACCAGAACTTTCTCGCTTGGGCGGCGGCGGCCGCGCTGGCTGCGGTCGGTTGGTATTTCTATGTCTCCACCAAACCATTCCCGGCTGAAAAGACTGACCGAAATTTCTGGCTGGTCGTTGGTTTACCTCTGCTAGCAGTTTATTTGCTGCGCGCGGCTTTCCCGGACCATTCATACGACGTGTTGTCGTATCACCTACTGCACGCCGAGCGTTCTTTGCGCGGCGCCCTCTACGCGCCGGGCGATTATTTCCCGACAGCTTTGCCCTTCAATCCCGTCGCTGACACGCTGACGGGTCTCAGCCGATTGCTGCTGGGGTTTCGTCTGGGAACAGTGATCAATCTGCTCGCGTTGATCTGGGCCGCGCAAATCACCGACAAGATCATGAGGCCATTCATCGGTCGCGCGTGGCTGCGATCGACATGCGTGCTCGTGGTTGTCCTGTCTGAGAACCTGCTGTTCGAGCTGAGCACGTACATGGTTGATCTGCTCACGCTGCCGCTGTTGCTACAAGCGACGCTGCTCACCCTGCGCGCGGACGAAGCAAAAGATCGCCGCGCGAATTTCATTCACGTGGCGCTGCTGCTCGGCGCATGTACGGCTTTCAAGGTAACCAATCTCGCGGTGGCGTTGCCAATCCTCGTGGTCTGCGCTTACCAAATGGTTTTGGGCCAGATGGCCCTGGGCTCGCGCCGGTTTGCGCTCAGGCAGATGATCATAACGGCGCTGATGATGCTGGTTGGTTTCGTGGCGCCACTCGTGCCGTTTACTATCTACATCTTTCGCTTGACGCGCAATCCGATCTTTCCGGTCGCGAACTTCTTCTTTAAGTCAGACTACTGGCCGATGCACGGGGGATGGGACATTCGTTGGGGGCCGCAAACCTTCCGCGAGACCATCGCGTGGCCGGTGCTGATTTGGTTCAAGCCAGAGCGGCACTCAGAACTGGCGGTCTACTCGGGGCGCTTGTCGTTCGGCTTCATCGTTGCGATCGTCGGTCTGGTCTTCACCTGGCGCAACCCGCGCGCGCGGACTCTCTGTTTCATTCTGATCGCAAGTGCGCTGCTTTGGAGCGCTGCCAATATGGGCTATAGCCGTTACGGCCTCTATCAGGAACTGCTGGCGGGCGTAACAGTATTCGCCTTGGCTGCAGCCCTGTTCACAAGTTCATGGACGAAGATTGGATGGCGAACGGCGCTCGCCGCAGGGCTGTGTCTGGTGCTGTTGGTTCAGGCATATTTTGCCTGCGCTTATGCGCTGCGCAAGGAGTGGGGCGCGCGCAATTCCGTGATCGATGCACCCGCCCCTTACGCGCAAGAGGCGAAGCTCATGTTGCGCGATCGCTCTCTCAGAAGCTTTCTGACTGACAAAGAGCGCGCCCTGTTTGATCACGCCCAGGTCTGGTTAGAAACGGCCCCCAAGACAACCGGTGTCGAGGCATTGCTGAATCCTCGCGCGCCCATTATCGCCGTACGCCAGCCGGAATATTTTGTCACGCGCGAAGCGTGGCGACACTTCATTCGCTCTATCGAAGCCTTTGCCGGCCAGGGAATGTTTTCGCTTTGCCTTAACAGTGATCTGACGGCCGCAAAGGAAGCGCTCGCGTTGCGCGGGCTTGAAGTTGCGACCGTCACTCCGGTAGACATTCCCTTCTTTTCACGTAGCGAACGGATCGGTATGATGCTCATTGAAGTTAGGATTCCGTCGGCGCCCGACGCCCGCAGCCAGTTTGAGTCGGCGTGGCTGAAAGGCGCCTTTGCGGCAGCCGACTATGGTGAGCAGATAATAGCTCTGGACGCGCCGTCGGTAATGCATCCCGGCGAGAAAGCAGCCATTCACTGCAAGGTTAAGAATCTGGGTGCCGCGACCTGGCCCGCCGTGGGCACGAAAGACTTCCGGTACCAAATGAATTTGGGCGACCGCTGGATTAGCCCCGGCACGTCCGCCGAAGACAGTCGCGTCGCCATGAACGCTGATCTACCGCCGGGTGGCGAAGTTGAGCTGATGCTGACCGTCACCGCGCCGCGAGCGCCGGGGGAATACACCCTGATGATTGACATGGTGCACGAAGGAGTAGCGTGGTTTAAGGAGAGAGGCGGACGACCTTTGGAACTTCGGGTTCGGGTTCAGCCTTAATGTGACCCAGACTTCAGTCTGTGCCACTAAAAACACCGAGAGGAATAACTGATCATGCAACTGAGAATTGTTTTGCTTCCCGCTGCCATCGTAGCCTTAGCATTAGCGACGGGCTGCAAACCAAAACCGGCCACCCCCGCGTCACCGGCGTCGAATGCACCACCGGTGATTTCCAAAACCGCGGCGCCGTTGCCCGACAGCGCTTTTAAAGCACAGATCACTCTGGCAGATTCTCCGTCACAACTGCGCGCCGGACAAAAGGAAGTGATCACTGTGAAGGTCAAGAACGCGAGCGACGTAGTTTGGTGGCAGCGTGGCGGCGAGATAAACGACCGGCCTGATAACAAGTTCTACATCGCCCTCGGCAATCGCTGGCTCGACAAAGACGGAAACCTTACCTCAGAGACGGAAGGGCACAATGGTATTACGAAGGATCTTAAACCGGGCGAAGAAGCCGAGATGACGCTTCAGATCACAGCCCCAAAGCAACCCGGCGAGTACACGCTTAGTTTGGACATGGTGCAGGAAGGCGTTTCCTGGTTCAGTGAAAAAGGCTCGCCCATCACGAAGGCAAAGGTCACAGTGGTGAAATAAGAAAGCGAGGTCAGAGATCAGAAGTCAGATGTCAGAGCTTCGGGCTCCTGACTTTTGATCTCTGACTTCTGACCTCTGACTCCTGAAATGAAACTCGCCTACTTCAGCCCGCTCGGCCCGCAGCGTTCAGGGATCAGCGATTATAGCGAAGAACTGCTGCCACATCTGGGTAAAGCGGCAGAGATCACGCTCTTCGTTGACGGCTTTCAACCTTTGAACCGCGAGCTGACCTCGAGTTTCGAAGTCTGCGATTATCGCCGGCAACGCTCAACCCTGCGCCAACTCGAACGGTTTGATGCGGTCGTGTACCACATGGGAAACGACCATCGTTACCACGCCGGCATCCTGGAAGCGATGCGACATCGCCCGGGCATAGTCGTCTTCCATGACTTTGCACTCCAGGAATTTTTCCTCGGGCTCGCGCGCGAACGCGACGATCTGCGGCTTTATCTCGAGGAAGTTGAATCCTGCCACGGCCAGGCCGCGCGCGAAGCAGCAGCGGAAACGTTGACGAGAGGCGCGCTGCCTTCGATGCTGGCCCGGCCAGTTGATTTTCCCTTGAACTGTCGCATCGCCAACTCGGCGGAAGGCATCATCGTTCATTCAGAGTGGAGTCGCGCGCGTTTTGCCGTGATTGCTCCGACCGTTCCGGTTGCGCGCATCGCCATGCCGGTAAAGTTTTCCGATAGTGCGTTGCGACCTCCCAGTTCCTCTGACGTAGTGAAGATAGCGAGCTTCGGTCTAATCACCCCCGGTAAAGGGATCGAGCAAAGCATGCGCGCGCTGGCTGTACTCAAACATGCCCGGCGCTTTCGCTACACACTGGTTGGTGAAATGAACCATTACTTCAATGTGCGCGACCTGTTGCGTCGGTACGGCCTGGAGGACTTCGTCGAGATCACCGGCCATGTAACTCTGCCAGAGTTCAAGCGGCGGATTGATGAAACTGATATTGCTCTGAACATACGCGAACGAACTGTCGGAGAGACCAGCGCGAGTCTTTGCCGGCTGATGGCCGCGGGAGTATGCAGCGTCGTCTCTGAAGCTGGTTGGTACGCCGAACTTCCGAATGACGCGGTCGTTAAAATCCCGCTCGACGCACTGGCTGATAAGTTGCTGCCGGCATACCTCGACCGGCTGATTGAAGATGAACCGTTACGGACCACCATCGGCGCGAACGCGCGGCGTTATGCGCTCGACGAATATGACGTCGCCGGCCGGGCGGCCGACTATCTGGATTTCATCAGCACAGTGATCGATCAGCGGCCGCGGCGTAAGGTCATCGCCGGCGTTTCGCAAGAGCTTTCGGTGCTCGGGATTAAGTCTGACGACGAGTTGGTCATGCGCGGCGTAGCGGAAGAGGTTGCGAATCTAATTCCCGCCGACCTCCCTCGCCGCGAAGGTGTCTCTTCATTCGGCGCCAACGGAAAATCCGACAGTACGTCGACTAACGGCAAGGAATCTCGACCGCCTCAGTCGAACGTCGGAAGGATGGCGAAACCTGAGGGCGTTGATTACAAGCGCGCGGCAGTTGAATACCCGGCACGGCTCGATGCAGAGCGCAGTCATTACTTAAGGACCAAGCCGTTCTACAATCTCGCGAACAAGCCGGACAAGCATCAGGGCGAGGGCATGGACGCCGAAACGCACCGACACTTTTGCGACTTTGCCAACATCGCGGTCACGCTGGGATTGCCGGCGGGCAGCCGGATTCTGGATGTGGGTTGCGGGTCAGGGTGGATGAGCGAGTATTTCGCCCGGCTCGGTTACGCGGTGAAGGGGATCGACATCAGCCCGGATCTGATCGAGATGTCGCGCGATCGCGTGGCCCGCGTCCCTTTTGATGTCGATCACGAGACCGAGTTGCGCTGTGCTTTCGAAGTACACGACATCGAGGCCTCGCCCCTGGCAGAAAAGTTCGATGCAGTTCTTTGCTATGACTCGCTTCATCACTTCGAAGACGAAACTGCGGTGATGCGTCACCTCGCCGCGATGCTTCCGGTGGGTGGCGTACTATTTATCCTTGAGGGCGAGCGCCCACCCGCGGGTTCGGCCACCGAAGCGGAACTGTTCGGCGTGATGACGGAGTACGGCACGCTTGAATCGCCTTTCGATTATGGACATCTGCGGCAACTCCTCGATGAGCACGGCCTCGCCGTGATCGGAGACTACGCCAGCGTGAACGGATTGTTTGAGCGGGAAACTATCGCCGATGATCTACTGCCGTTAAAGAACGTGCCGTTGAACTATCACTATCTGGCTTGCAAGAAGGTAGCCGACGGCGCGGCCGCCTCGACGGTGGCAGATAGCCGGCGCCCCGGATTGTTGCGTGCCCGGATCGCGTTGATTGAACGCGGAGTGGAACGGCTAGCACCCGGAGAGGCATTGGACATTGAGCTCGAAATTGAAAACACGGGCGACACGCTTTGGCTTGCCGGTAGTGAAACCCGCCCGGGCACAGTGATGCCCGGCGTGCGCATCATCGATGAAGTGGGCACGCTGATCAGCGAGTTTCACGGCGAGCCTCCGCTACCCCGCGCGGTCGCCCCCGGAGAAGCTGTTTCGTTGAAGATCGAACATGCTGCGCCGCGACGACCTGGACGTTATACCCTGAAATTCGATCTGGTTGACCAGCATGTCTGTTGGTTTGAAGAAGTGGGATCGAAACCGTTGACGATTGGGTTTGAAGTGGTTGAGACGCTTGGTATGTGAGAGGCGCCGAGTGATGCGCGTAATGAAGTCAGTACCACCCGCGTTAGCGGGTGGGCCTAAAGACTCAACCTATCATCGCCTCATGGGCCCACCCGCTACCGCAGGTGGTACTGACCTCTTATTCCCGGTAGCACCCGAAGCATCAATCCCGCGCCGCGACGATCGTGTGTCGCGTCTCGAAGCGCTCGCCATGATGATAGTAGTAGTCAGCCTTGGTGAGGCCGGTGATGCGGAAGCCAAGCATTTTCAAAACCTCGCGATAGACACCTTCCGAATAAATCCACCAGGTGAAATCGTTCTCAGGATGATCGGCGAGGGCCCCGAACCTCGCGACTCTTTCGGCGGTCTCGAGCATCGGTGAAACGATCACCATAGTCTCTTTCGTCAGTCGAGCGATCGATGCCAGCGCCGAAATTTGATCGCTCAAGTGCTCAAGCACTGAACCCACAATCGCAACATCAAACTGGCCAAGTGCGCGAGGGAGTTCATAGATGTTGCCGTAGTAAACTTCGGCCTTTGAATCAAGCAGCCGGTGACAGAGCCAATAAGCGTTCTTCCATTGTTCGATCTCCGCGCCGTACTCTTCCGCCCAGCGCGCCGGATCGCGGGAATAGAGTTTGTCTTTGAATGGAAGAAAGGCTTGTCGCTGCGGGCTGTCTATATCAAACGACAGCACTCGCGCTGCGCCGCTCTTCTCAGCCTCAAAACTGATGAAGCCAGTCGCGGCCCCGATGTCGATCACTGACTTACCGGCGAGACTTACGCCGCCGATGTATTCAGTAAACCTGTCGCGCAAGTCCCAATGCCCCTTCACCTCGCCCAGGCCGGGCAGATCCATCGTGTGATAGAAAAAGCAGTCCGCCGGATTTTCGACGTGACGTGATTTAGCCCTGATGGTAGTGGTTGCTTCTTTGTTATCCCGCATAAGTTACTCGCTTAGGGTCCACCATCGGGTGAGGTCAGTACCACCTGCGTGAGCGGGTGGATCAAATATTCAATCATCACGTTGAGTGCGTACCCACCCGCTTACGCAGGTGGTACTGACTCCATGACGGACACTCGGCTGCCTAGGCTACGTCGCGGCGGTGGACTTTCTCCGACCCATAACTATCAAACCTGTCGCGGTAAGCAGCGAAACCAACAGCCCCCCCATCACCGACCACGGACGGTAAACAAAACTAACCTGGTGGTCGCCGCCTGGGATCACCACGCCGCGCAAGGCATAGTTGACGCGCAACACTTCGGCAGGCTGGCCATCGATGTATGCACGCCACCCAGGATAGTCATTCTCGCTCAGCACCAGCACTGAATTGCCAACCGAGTGGGTCACCAAACTTACGCGGTTGGGTTCATACGCGGTGATTTCCGCGCGGCCATCCGGGGCCGTCGTCGATAAAGGATTCGCCAGCGCAGCTTCGATCAAAGCGGTGTGCAACGGATCCCATTTTGATCCGTCAGGCAGAACCCCCGTTCGAATCACCCGAAGCATCGCGCCGTCATCGAGCACGCGGGCCTCCGGCGCCAGCCACGCCCGCGGCAGCGCCCGCGCATTCTGATAAATGTCCGAATGGCGCGTCTGGCCCAGGAGCTGCCAGCGATCGTCTTTCCCTGCGCGCATCGGTTCCGTCCCTGGCGTCCTACTTTCGACTCTAATCAAATCGCGACTGAGCGGATACGACTTTCCCTGGCTCGCATCAATGAGTGATAGGCGAAAGACAGTTAGAAGTAAGTTCGGAGAGCGAGTCTGTGGTTCAAGCTCGATCTCACCACTCTCGATCACCGCTTTTTCAGGCAGGCCGAAAGCAGCTACGTAGGTGTGGCCCTGATATTTATGTTGAGCATCGCTGACGTCATAGCTGGCGGCGACCGTGGCCCGCTGATGTTTGACTCGAGCGCGGATGTCGGGTCGATCATATGCCCAGTCGGCGGTGTCCGCCCCGGCGAGCAATGGAAATTCGATGACCCGCCCATCTTTTGCCTTCAGACGCAGACGACCAATCGTCGCGTGGTTGGGGACATCTTCGGCCCAGGACAGGGTGGTTACGAGCGCAAAATGATCGGCGGCCACCGGTGGAACCGTGAACTTCAGATGGTTGTTCGACCCAAGGTTCGACAGGTTCAGATCGCTCGGACCAAACATGAAGCCACCAAAATTCTGGGTTGCGGGCGGAAAAGCCGGCGCGGGTGCGGCGTTGGCCTCTTCAGCCGTCGAGTTTGCTTCCACTGCGTCAGATCGTTTTCGGATCGAGAGCAGATACCGCGCATTCAGCAGATCGATTTCCCGGCTGTTGCTGCGCAACGTGGCATTCGGATCAGTCAACTCGCCCCACAGCTTCATTTGTCCGGCCAGTTGGCTATAGCGTTCGAGTCCAAAGCCATCGTAGCCGGCGGCGTTTTGAATGCCATACATCATGTAAACATCGGGCTCGATCCAAAGCACCCAGTCCGGTGAACCCGTAACAGTCTGTGCCGGATCAAATGTTGATCTCGCAGTGAGAATTCGGTAGCTGGCTGGATCACCTGGCGCCTTCTCGCGCAGAAGCGCGACGGTCTCAGGCACGCTCCAAAATTCTTTTGGGATTCTGCCGCTTGATGTATACCAACCGGTCGACTGTCCCCACACCACCAGGTCGATCGCCAGAATCGCCAGCAATAGCGCCGTGCTGCCGCGTTTTTTTCGCGTGAACACCCATAGGGCCCACGCACTCAACGCGGCAAACGCGATGGGCATGAATAACTCAGGAGCGCGCAGTAAGCTGACCGGCGCGTCTCGACCCAGGTGAAAACTCGCCGGCCGCCACCAGGTCACGATCAGCAGCGTCAGCAAGAAGACGGATGCCCCCACGATCGCGACGCGTCGCTTCGCCGTTTTGCTTTCCCGCATCGCACTGAGCGCAGCCAGCCCGCGTCCGGCTAGTACCGCGATCGCAAAAGTAACTTCCATCAAATGGCGCGCGGGAACGCGAAAGAGATTGAGAATCGGCACGTAGTAGATCAGCCGGTAGAGATACAGCGGCGCACCGCGGCCTAACGCCAGCGCCAGACAACAGAGTCCCGCCACCGCCCAGAACTTTGTGCGCGTGTCGGCCTTCAGCAGCAGCGCCAAAAGCGCCAGCATGATTGCCAACATCCCGGCATAGGCGACGTACTCTGTGTAATACAACTGCCCAATGTAAGGAGCGCGAAACAGGCGTCCATCGCCTCCGCCCATCACATACGGCGCCAAAAAGGTCGCCACAAAACTCCGCGGCATCGAGAACGATGAGAAGAAGTCATAGGTGGCCACGGCCCGCGGGCTGTTGCGCAGCAACTCGAACGTCGGTACGATCTGCACCGCGGCCAGCAGCACTCCGGCTGAGGTAAACGCCAGCGAGGACAGATAACGTTTGCGGTTTTTCAAATCAGCGAGCGCCATTACGATCGCATACGACGCCACCAGCATGAGCGAATAGAGGAGAGTCTGTTGATGACCGGCAAAAGCCTGGAGAGCCACGAGCAGGGCCAACAGAGCACCGCGCGCGCGACTTCCGTTGCTGACATATCTCTCGATGGCCCAAAGCACCCATGGCAACAGCGCGGCGGTGTGCACAATGTTGATGTGGCTGATCTGCCCGATAAGGAAGCCGCCCGACTGCCAGATCAGGCTCGTCACCATGGCGCCGGCTATCGATGTGCCGGTGCGGCGCGCATAGAAGTAAGCGCCCGATGCCGCCAACACATACGCCGATATCACCATAAGATCGGTGGCGACGGCGGGAGAGAAAACCAGATAGAACCAGTTGAGTGGAAACAGGAAACCACCCTGGGCCGCGGCCAGCATGGGCATGCCGCCAAAAATGTAAGGATTCCAGAGCGGCAGATATCCTGACCGCACCATCTGGGCCTCCGCGACGCGCAGCGGAACGTTGAAAAGCATTCCGTCGTCGGGACCCAGCACCAGGTGATTTCGCAACGCCGGCAAGAAATAGAAGACTGGCGCGACCGTAACCGCGAACGCGGCGACGTAATCAGTTTTTATCCTCCCGCGAGGGTTGAATGGACGAATCATTGAATCAGGAGTTCGCGACTAGTTTTGTCTTCGAGCCGCGACGAACACTGGCGCAAGCGCTGCGGTGGGCGTGGGCGCGTCGGGCTGAAGTGTTGTGCGCGGCGTTGCTGTTTGGCATGAGTCTTCAGATGTTCGCAGTGATCGCGCGCAAGAATATTACCAACGACGAAATAGTCCACATTCCCGCTGGATACTATCACCTCGTCAACGGCGAATTCCAACTCAACAACGAGCATCCGCCGCTGGTGAAAATGTGGGCCGCGCTGCCACTGCTTTTGATCCAGCCGAACGAGGCGCCGCCGACGGCGGCGGAGCAGCAGGGAAATTTTCTCGAGTTGGGTTGGAGCTATGACCAACGTTTCTGGGCCAACAACAGGAACCAAGCCGAGACTATCGAATTCTGGGCCCGGGCAATGATGATCGTGCTTGCCTGCGGACTGGGGATACTGATCTTCGCTTTTGCGCGCGATCTTTTCGGCGTTCGGACCGCGTTATTTGCGGTTGCGCTCTACACGCTGGAACCAACAGTGCTCGCACATGCGCACATTGTTCACACGGATCTTCCCGCCGCCCTCGCTTTCCTGTTCTTTTTCTTCGCGCTGCGAAGGTATTTGCGAAGCCGAACAACCTCGAACGCGCTGGTGCTCGGCCTGGTGAGCGGCCTGGCGCTGCTGACAAAGTTCTCGATGGTTGTACTTCTGCCAGTGCTCGCGTGCCTGGCGCTGATGGGATTCGGATTCGCGCCGCGCTTTAATGAGAGCCGCAGGCGGGTCCTGCTGCACGCGGGAATTGTGCTGTGTCTTGTCTGGTTGATGGTCAACGCGGCTTATCGTTTTCAGAGCCCGCCACTGGTGCCGGGGGATGTGCAGTGGGTGCAGACCAGATCGCCCGAGGCCTTTGATCAGTGGATGGTTTTCTTTCAGGCCGGCTCAAAGATTGTGCCGACCTACTATCTCTTTGGCCAGTACAATGTCTGGCTCCACAACCGTGACGGACACTCAGCTTCTCTGCTCGGCCAATACAGTTTTCTAGGCTGGTGGTATTACTTCCCGGTTGCGTTTGCCCTGAAGACATCACTGCCATTTCTTATCATCGCGCTGGCAGCGCTCGCATGGATCCTCTGGAGATTACTTAGAAAAAGGGACAAACGCATTCTCTGGCTGCTGATTCCGATTGTCATTTATGCGGCCATCTCAATGACCAGCCACATCAATATCGGCATCAGGCATTTTCTGCCGGTCTACCCGTTTCTCTTTATCGCCGGGGGCGCGCTGCTCGAGCGCCTGCGTCGCGTTCAGTACCCACGTCATCTGGCAATAGCCCTCGTGATAGTCGCGTTCGGCTGGATGTCCGCCGAGGCCTTACGCACTTTTCCGGATTACATTCCCTACATGAATCAACTCGCGTCGGCGCACCCGCACTGGTGGTACCTGTCTGATTCCAACGTCGAGTGGGGTGACGACGCCCGCGACCTCGCCGATTACCTGCACGCGCGCGGAGAGAACGACGTGGTCGGGGCGGTGGCTGGTGGCTGGGGCACCCTGGCGCAATACGGAATCGCTTATCATGAGATGTTTCCAAAGCCCGGCGTCACCATCCCTGAAACACGTTACGTCGCCATCGGGGCGAGTTTTCTCAACGGCTCTGTCATCGCCGTCTCCGCGGATGAGAATGGACACCAACTCTCTGAGGAGCAGCGCGTAAATTTTCTCGCAGCGTACCGCACACTTCAGCCCGAAGCCGTCTTCGGTAATTCGATCTATCTCTATCGAGTTAAATGAGTCCGCGCGTTGTTGGTTCGCCGAAGCACTGAGACAAACAGCAGAGCACAGATTAAGAACGGAACGATCAGCCACGGCGCGAGTGGAAAGTGAGGCCCCTCGCCCTGGGCGAGCCGCGTCAACTGATTGCGCAATGCGTTACTTCCGTCGGGACAACACATCGCGCCAGACACAGCGCCCACCAGGTTTATCGCAAACGAAACCACTCCTAACAGCAGGACGATCACACCCGCCATCCGCCGCTGGGCGTTAGTCGAGAGATAGCTGTAACCGGCGATCCCCAAACAGGCAAACGGCATTGCCGGCAGCAGGTAGCGCGGCCCAAATTGACAGTCTCCCCCGGTCTTGATGTTCAAAATATAAGCCGCCAGCACAACCAACATCGCCACCAGCGTGAGAAAAACCGGCGAGCACTTCACCGCGCGCGGGTAATACGACAACCCAAACAATCCGCCCAGAAAGATCGGCACATAAACGACCAACATAGTCGAGTACCAGACCAGCTTATTGCCGAAATTCGTCGCGCTGAAGTGAAAGAAGGTGTCTGAGAACATCTGTGCGCCGACGACATTCGGCAGCAGGAATGGACTGCCAAAGCTCAGCGCGTTATACATAAAGAGCGGCAGTAAGCCAATTAAGATTGCTACCAGAAAGAATGGGATTAACCTCCAGCGCCGCAGCCAAAGGAAGCATAGGGCGCAGACTATCGCCATAAAAAAGACGAGCATCGAGGTCGTCACAGCGAGACCGAGCAGCAATCCGGCGACTGCTGACTTGAAAATCTCGGCACGCCCATCCCAACCGCGGCGAGGTAGATCGAAAATCAGATAGAACGCGATTGCCAGGTAGCCGGTCGCGAGCGCATCGTGGTGTGCGATCCCGGAGTATGAGAAGACTGTGGTCGCGAGAGCATAGGCGCCGGTCGTTAACATTGGCCAGAAGAGCTGCGTGTTTTTTGCCAGCTTTCGAGAAATCCGGAAGACCGCGACCGCGGACGCGGCGAGCACGAGTGAAGTAGTAAAGAAAGTAACCAGCGCGGAAGTTAGCAGGTAATTGTCGGCGTATCGCAAACCGAGGGCGCGCAACACCCAGTACACCACCGCGCCCACCATTGACTGACCGGGCTGCTTGGCCGCGTACTTGTGACCTTGATACAAAAACACATCGCCTTGAGGAAACAGATCGGGAACCGCGGAACCTTCCAGATAGAACTGGTGGCGCTCGACGATCGCTTCGACGCCGATCTGCTGCAGGTTGAACTTGACCAGGTTGTCGGAGTTTATTGCCGCCCCATAACCGAGCCATAGGAAAAGGAAGAGCACGACTTCAACGCGAGTGATGATCGTGGCACGATCTCCGGTCTGTCCTTTGTCTGCTCGCATCATTTCGTGAAATTCACCGACTAAAGTCTATGCTACTAAGCCCGGCGCTGTTAGTATCGGTTTCGATTCGCAAGCGACACCTCATCAAAGTTCGACCCGATGAAAGGCCGGAGGCGCCAGATTCCACGATGACGAGACACGAGAGCGCGCGCTACCGCTTTCCGCTGTTGTTTACCATCGTACTGGTCCTGGGTGCGGCGTTTTATACCTATCGAGTGACGCGCAACCCAGCCGGCTTCTTCATCGACGAATCATCGGTCGCGTACAACGCCTATACCATCTCACAGAATGGTCAGGATGAGTTCGGCAATTCATGGCCGCTCTTCTTTCGCGCATTTGGCGATTATAAGAATCCGGTTCATGTCTACTTGCTGGCGGCGCTGTTCAAGCTAACCGGCCCCAGTATTTTTACCGCGCGGATGCTGGGCGCGATCGCAGGCATCGTCAGCGCATTTATGATGGGCCTGCTGGCTTCGCGCATCTCGCAGCGGCGTGACGTAGGCTTGCTCGTCGCCGTGTCGGCGTTATTAACGCCGTGGTTGTTTGAGCTGAGCCGTGTCGCTTTCGAAGTCGCGCTCTATCCGTTGGTGTTGACAATGTTTCTCCTGGCCGTGCAGCGTGCCTCGACGAAAGCGAAGTGGACCTGGCTCGATGTCGTTTGCCTGACGTCGACTCTCACGCTGTTGGCCTACACTTATTCGATCGGTCGTTTGCTGGCGCCGCTGCTGGCTCTTGGTCTGGTGATTTTCGCAACTCGCGCCCGCTGGTCCGGCATCCTGCGAACGTGGGCAATATACACGTTGACGATCCTGCCCATGATCTTTTTTCAGCGCCGGCACGCTGACGCGCTCACCGGTCGATTCAAGCTAATCAGCTACATCAAGCCCGAGAGTTCCATTGCCGAGATCGCCAGGGACTTTATCAGGCACTATTCCGCCAACCTTAATCCGGCAAAACTGCTGGTCAGCGGAGATCCCAACATCTACCAGGTCGCGCATGTTCCCGGCACGCCGGCCTTGCTCGCAGCCACGATGCTGCTGGTTTTGACGGGCGCATTCATTGTCCTGCGCCGTCATCGAGACAGCGCTTGGTGGCGTTTCATTCTCTACGGGCTGGTGGCCGCGGTTGTGCCGGCCTCTCTCACTGCCGACTATTTTCACATGCTGCGTCTGGCCGCGTTGCCTGTCTTTCTGCTGGTGCTGACCGTGCCCGCGTTCGCGTGGCTGTGCGAAGCAAGCGGCCTCCGGCGTGAAATGCGTTTGGCGCTAACGCTCCTGGTGTTTCTGACTTTGGCCCAGGGTGCGTTTTTTCAATGGCAGTATCACCACGCGACAGGCTCGCCGTGGCGGAGACATCTTTTTGACGCCGATTATCCGCAAAAGATTTTCGATAACGCTGTTGCCAATGACGCCCGCCCAATCTATCTGGCCGACGCGATGACTACGCCGTACATTCAGGCTTACTGGTATGCAACCTTGAAAGGCATTCCGCTAAGCGAGTTCGTCCGGCTGGCCCCGGACGCGTCGCCGCCGGCAAACGCCCTGGTCATCTCGACCGAAGAGAGTTGCACTAACCGGCAAGTTTTGGCGCAGACGGATCCGTACACGCTGTACATCGCGGACGCTCATCCCAGATCTCGCGCGCCACTACGTGACAGCGCGTTCCGGGCTGAAATCAGAATTCCCGAATTTCCCGCGACCGTGCCGAAAGGAGCGACGCTAAGATTGAGCGTGCTCGTCACGAACCGCGGCGACACCATGTGGCCCGGCTGTGAGCGTAGCGCCGGAAAGTTTCAGATTAATCTGGGCAGTCATTGGCTGAATGCGAGCGGACAAGTCGCGTCGAAAGAGGAAGGCCGCACTCCGCTGGCCGCCGACCTTTCGCCCAGTCAAGAGACCACGCTCTCTTTCGTTGTTAATGCTCCGGCCGAGCCCGGCGAGTACTTGCTGGAAATCGACCTGCTTCAGGAGGGCGTGTCCTGGTTCGGCTTGAAAGGTTCGCAAACGTTTCGCGGACGGATTAGTGTGATATGAAGTCAGTAGCGAGAGCGCAGCGACCGGCCCGTCTGTTTTATCCCCTCTCCCTTTGGGAGAGGGGCAAGGGGAGAGGGTGCGAAGCTTAGCGAGAAGTATTTTCTTAAGATCAGTCGTGTCTACCCAGAACAACACTAGATCAAAAGAGGTTTTCGCTCAGGCCCTCACCCCGGCCCTCTCCCAAAAGGAGAGGGAGAAAGATCTAGAACTCCTCACCGCGAGCGATTCTTGGCGAGCCCCCTGGGAACGATCAAAGCTCGGCAGACAAGCGCCAAGTGCGTCCCAATTAGGATCCGCAAATTTTCGCAAACTGATGCCGATGACGATCACTTCTTCGCGCTGGAAGTCTTTTCCAGCAAACCGTTCACCATGATCACCAACTCCGCCGGGTCCACGGGCTTGGACACATGAGCGTCAAAGCCTGCGGCGATTGCCGCGTTGGCATCCTTCCGCGAGGCGTAACCCGATAAGGCAATCGCCGGCACATTCTGATAAGCAGGTGTCTCCCGCAGTCTCGTGATCAGGTGTAACCCATCCATCTCCGGCATTCCGAGATCCGAAATGATTAAGTCCACCGGCGTCACGGGAGCTACTGCCAGCGTTTCAGTAGCTGACTGGCAAGCGGTCACGCGAAAACCGCGAGCTTCCAAATTGGCCCGCAACATCTCGAGCGTGTCGAGATCATCTTCCACGATCATCAGATGGGCAGGTTTAGGCGCGAGACTTTCAATTTCATTTTCTCGAAGAGGCAGCCTCACCGTGAAACAGCTCCCCTGGCCGGCGCCAACACTCTCGGCTTCCACCGTTCCCTTGTGGGCGTCGACAAAACTCCTGGCCAGCGCCAGCCCCAAACCGAGCCCGCCATGTAAACGGGTCCTTGAGCCGTCAGCCTGTCGAAAACGTTCGAAGACAAAAGGCAAAAACTCCGGCGCAATTCCCTGCCCCGCATCCTGGATCCGCACGGTTACCTCAGAAGCGCCGGCTTCCGCGTCGACTTCAACTCGTCCTCCGGGAAATGAAAACTTGACCGCGTTATGTAAAAGGTTCCAGAAGACTTGTAACAGGCGCGCGCGATCGCCGGTCACTAGTTCGTGATGCCAATTACGAAAGTTCACCGCGATCTCAATATTGCGCTCGGCTGCCGCCGGTCGGACTGTCTCGACAGCTTCGCGCACCACATCCTCGAGAGACACGGGCAATTCTTCCATCCGCATTTTGCCGCTAAGAATTGCCGACATATCGAGCAAGTCGTTGATCAGGCGCTTCAGTGAGTGCGAGTTCCTCTCAATGACTGAGAGGCCGTGACCCGTTTCTTCTTCCGGCAGAATTCCGTTGCGAATCATATGAATCCAACCGATGATCGGAGTCAGAGGCGTACGCAACTCATGAGAGATCGTAGTGAGAAACTGGTCCTTGGCGCGGCTGGCAGCTTCGGCTTCGTGGCGCGCCGTCCGCTCTTCGTCAAACAGGCGCGCGTTCTCTATGGCCAACGCGATGCGATCGGCAACTAATTGCAAGAGGCGTGTGTCGCCATCGGTAAATACCTCATGCGTGAACCGGCCGATATGGATTACGCCTATTACTCGTCCCTCGACGAGCAGAGGCACTCCCAGAAGGGCTTGAATTCCCTTCTCTCGCAATAACGGATTGAGAATGTCGGCGGTTTCGACGTCATCGATTCGCACCGGAGTCTTGGTGGCCGCGACTTTGCCGGCGAACCCGGACCCTACTGGAATGCGCACACCAAGGTCGACTTCCTCTTCCAGTCCCCTGGCCGCCCAGGCTACCAACTGATCGCCATCTGACTCCAGCAACAGAATCGCGACCGTGTCTACCTTCATTGCCTCGCGCACCCGGGTCAGTAACTCAGCCAGCAATTCATCCATGGCCAGATGAGAGAGCGCGACATCGGTGACTGTCTGGACCTGCTTCATTCGATCGATCGCGATTTCGAGTTCACGCCGGGCTCGTTGCTCGCGGTCGTACATTAGGACGCGCTCTTCTTCCGCGCGCTTGCGCTCAACGAAGTGGCCGATCTGTTGTCCGATGATATTCATGATTCCGAGCAGCGATTGATCAGGAACCTGAGTGGTACGACAGAAGAATTCCATCACTCCAGAGACTCTGTGGTCCGCCCTAATGGGCAAAGCAAAAGCCGAGCGTAAGCCCGCTTTGGCCGCGGCCGGCCCACGCGTAAAATTCGGATCGGTCGCGATATCGCTAATCCATTCAGACGTGGCCGCGGCCCAAATGCGTCCCGGCAAGCCAACGCCGCGAGCAAAAGTGCACTTCCGGCTCTCCTCTTCAAAATTGCCGGCGGACACAGACGCCTTTCGCCACACCCCCGCCCAGCGCAATACATCGGACTCGCGATCGACGCGCCACAACTGGCCAACCTCCCATCCCACACTTTCTCCTATTGCCTGCAATAACTCAGACGCGGAAGCGGCCACTGAGTCAGCCGACGCCAGGATGTGCGCCACCTGAAACTGCGCGTCCAGACGCCGCTCAAGATGATGCCGCTCAGTAATGTCTCTCGCCACGCTGGTAAAGAAGCGCCGGCCGTTCTCGGTAAACTCGGCGAAGGACAATTCCAGGGGAATCTCACGGCCGCTCTGGTGCACCCCGAGCAACTCAACAGGTTCCGACGAAACAATCTGCTTGCCTGGCGTAGCCGGTGGATAATCGGGAAGCAGCATGGTCAAAGCTTGTCCCAGGAGTTTCTCGCGGGCATGACCGAACATTTTCTCGGCGGCGCGATTGACGAAAAGCATCCTGCCTGCTTCGTCAATCGTGATGATTGCGTCTGAGGTCGTATCGGCAATGGCACGAGTAATCCGGTCTAAGTCGCTAAGTGAAGCGCCCAGGTTTTCCGCTGCGGATTCATTCATCGTGATGCTCGAAAGCTAATCTTTTTTTGCAGCCCCAGTCAATGTCATTTGCTTGAAAGTAGCCGTCATCCTGCAAATAGAATAATATCTCGACTTTCAACGAACCCTTTCGACAAATCGAAGCATGGCTGGGCACTAGCTCCGACCGTGAGGGAGGGCTCATCTCTTAGAGGCGAGGAAGGGCTGAGCCCTTCCTGACGGTCGGGCCAGCGCCCCGGCATCTCCTATGTATCCAGCCGGAAATCTTTTCATTCCTTCGCCGCATGGCCAACTCGAGGCGATTCTGAAGGCGCCGCGCGGTCCAATTCTCGGCGTCGCCCTGGTGCTGCATCCGCATCCGCTCTTTGGCGGCACGATGCACAACAAAGTCGTTTTTCGCGCCGCCGCCGCTCTAAACGAAGCTGGTTTGGTTGCCCTGCGCATAAACTTTCGCGGTGTAGGACAAAGCACGGGCGACCATGACGAAGGTCGCGGGGAGCGCGAAGATGTCAGGAGTGGACTCAACTATCTGACGGAAAACTATCCCGGCCAGGAGATTACGCTTTGCGGCTTTTCTTTCGGCGCGCGCGTCGGTCTGGAAGTTGGCAGCGCCGACGAACGCGTGGCGCGACTAATCAGCCTCGGTACTCCGGTAGACAAATATGATTTCAGTTTTCTGGAGCAATGCCGCAAGCCGATTCTGTTCGTCCAGGGCGACGTTGATGAGTTCGGCGGGGTTGAGCGATTACGTAAATTGGTGGCACGGCTCAGAGCGCCGGTGAAATTGAAAGTCATCAAGGGCGCCGGACATTTCTTTGATGATCAACTGGATGAGTTGAAAGCGGCGATTGTGGACTGGTCGTTAAGTACTAGCCCAAAGATCGCAGCCTTATAACGGCTCAGAATAACGTCTTCGTGATCTTTTCAACCCTTTTGATGAGTTCCTCGACCTCCTGTTGCGTGGGTTCGCGTTCCTTGTGGGGGTCACAAAGATTTCGAATGTCGCCAAGATATTGAATCTGACGCCAGGTTGGAACATCGATCACTCCGGCATTCTTAAGAACATCATTGTAGTCACTCCAGTTGAAATCAAGGCGCAATCTCGAAATAGTCGCAATGCTTCGGTCGGAAGATTGTGAAGTGACGCCGGTCAACGGTAAGAACCTTAGTCAGATTCAAGCGCTCAGCCATGGCCACAATCACACAATCGACGAAATCAACCTTATTGTCAGCGTATTTCTCAAGAAGATCCGCCGCGCGCGCAAGATCCTGAGGTGTCGATTGCGCTTGAGGCAGTTCGCCTGCGGCGGTGGCGCGCAAGAAAGCTGTGAGTGCCGGATAGCCGAGTTCGCGGAGGATTAAGTAAGCGAGTTCGGGAAGGACTACATCAGGCAGGATCGGATTCGTCTCGGATTCGAGCGCTGCGACGCACGCTGCATGCAGATTGTCATCGGCGTCAATCACCGCCAGGAGGAAACCCGTGTCGAGGAGAGCAGCCATTTAGCTCAGGCTCCACCCCTCACGCCGGTCCGCAGCCTCGTCAAGAATCGACTCTGCCTCAGTCGAGAGCGAGCCATTCCCGCTCCGAGCAATGCCGACAAACGAATAGCGTTTCGCGCCGTTGTCCGACGGCTTTGGCTTGAGACTCTCGACGAAGGCCATCACTTGCCGTTGCTGATCGTCGGTCAAGTCTCGGACCTCTTCTTGGATGGCTTTTTCCAGATTGGCAGACATATGTGATGGCCCTTCTCGCGCTAATCCTACGACTTGCAAGCGTGTAATCACAAGCCCATTGTGGACTACGTCGGCTGGGCGAAGCGTCGAGGGTGGTGTATGTCGGATGAACTTTAGTTTGTCGCTTAACTCGAGCAGAAATACGAACCGCGACAAACTAAAGTTTGTCCGACGTTCACTTCAGTTCCTCAGTTGTATCCAAATAACCAACGATGCAATCACGAATCAGCTTGTAGGAGCGTCCATAAACCAGGCTGTCATGCCCGAATGGATCGGCAATCTCCGCGCCGCGTTGCTGGGGATCGAAGGCGCCGAGCAGGCTGATGCGTTTCGGTGAGACACCGAATTCTTTCGTCAATGCATCGGCGTGATCCTGCTCCATCACCAGAAAGCGTTTGATCGAATCCAGTGGAAGCTGACCTGCCCAGGTAGGAGTTTCTTTAGCGGGCGGCGTGTTGTGATTCAGGCAGGTGATCGAAGTCTCAATCAGCGTCTGCTCGTCTGAAAAATCAAGAATTCCGCCAGAGTAGACTTCAATCGACAGCGATCGTTTCTTGACCTCGGCCACACAGATTGCGTGGGCCATCACGCTGCGGCACCTGTTTGCGGTGCAGATAAAAGCAACTGAAGGCATGATGCCAACGAGGCTCCGTGGGAGCCAAATGTCTATAGCTCCAGCGGGGTGATTTTTCCTGCGCTCCGTAGGAGCGCAACTGAGAACGTTTTGCTCCTACGGAGCGGAGATATCAGGGATAAGCCGGTCTATACACATTTTGCCTCTCCGAGGCGAGCAGCAGAGCCTGAGGAATGAGACTTAATCAGAGGTTCCTGAACTCTAAACCAAGTCACCCCCAACTTTTCATTTCAGTTTTTCCATGGCCACCAAGAGCTCGGCGTTCAGGATTGCCGCGCCCGCCGCACCGCGAATTGTGTTATGACCCAGCGCCACAAAACGATAGTCGAGCACAGGATCAGGCGCGATTCGTCCGATAGTTACGCTCATGCCATTCCCCGCATCGCGATCCTGACGCGGCTGTGGGCGATCGACTTCGTCACGCACAATGACCGGTCTGGCCGGCGCTGAATGCAGTTTCAGCTCCTGGGGCAATGAACTGAACGAAGCGAGCGCTGCGCGAACTTCATCAAGCGGCGCGGCCTGCGAAAGTTTCACCCGCATCGCCGCCAGGTGACCGTCGCTCACATTCACCCGGTTGCATTGCGCGCTGACCTTCATCGCCGCTCCCTTGATCGTCGATCCTTCAACCTGGCCGAGTATCTTCACGGTCTCGCTCTCGATCTTTTCCTCTTCACCGCCGATGAAGGGCAAGACATTGTCGGTGATGTCCAGCGAAGGCACGCCAGGATAACCTGCTCCGGAGATCGCCTGCATGGTAGTTGCGATGCACGACTCGACCCCGAATTTGCGGTGCAACGGCGCCAGGGCCATCGCAATCACAATCGTCGAGCAATTCGGATTCGTGACGATGTAGCCGCGTCCGAAACCGCGCGCGGCGCGCTGTGCGACTATCAGATCGAGATGTTCCGGGTTCACTTCGGGAATCAACAGCGGCACGTCCGCTCCCATGCGATGCGACGAGGAATTGGTAATGACCGGATAACCGGCGCGCGCAAAACTCTCTTCCGCTTCGCCGGCAATTTCGCCGGGAAGACTCGAAAAGACGAAGTCACAATCGAGGGGCGGCGCCGGCGACTGCACGACGATGTCTTTCACACGCCCGGGCATTTCACCGGGCAGACGCCAGGTGCAGGCGGCCGCATAAGTCTTTCCCTGCGAACGATCGGAAGCCGCAAGTGCGGTCACCTCGAACTGCGGGTGATCTTCCAATAGTTGAATTAAGCGCTGACCGACGACACCAGTCGCGCCGAGAATTCCCACGCGAAGTTTCTTGATCGTTGATTGGGTCATTGCGTCTTATTCAGATCGATTCTAACGCAGAGGGCGCAAAGGATTTCGCAAAGGTACGCAGAGGAAAAACCTTTGCGCCCTCTGCGCGAACCTCTGCGTCCCTTTGCGTTTAAGTTCCTTCATTCATCCCAGCGATTTCAATGCCTCACCCAAACGCCGCACTCCTTCCGACAGCTTCGCCTCATCGGCGCAATAAGAAATGCGCAGAAACCCGTCCCCCTCGCTGCCGAATGCCCCTGCCGGAATCGTCACCACACCTTGATCGAGCCCCGCTTCAGCCACGCGCAACGAATCGCCATAACGGCTGATATCAACCATCACATAAAAGGCGCCCTCAGGCGTCACATAGCGCAAATTGAGTTCGTTACGCAGCAGCGATAACAAATGCTCGCGGCGGCGATGGAAAATCGCACGCATCTCTTCCCGAGCCAGGGCCGCTTCATCGGTCCACGCCGCCAACGCGGCCTTCTGTGAAATGCTTGACGCACACGTAACCACATATCCGTGCAGCACCAGCGCCACGCGCATCACCGCTTCCTCTCCGGCCAACCAACCAATTCGCCAGCCGGTCATGCGCATTGACTTTGAGAGTCCGCTCACGACGATCGTCCGCGGATAAAACTCAGAGATCGAGGGCGGACGCTCCGGCGTGTAGTAAAGCTCGCGATAAATTTCATCGCTGATGATAAAGGCATCCGAGCCGCTTGCCGTAACTGCGTCTGCCATGGCGCGCAGATCTTCCTGAGTCAGTGCTCGTCCAGTCGGATTCGAAGGACTAATGCAAATCACGACTTTAGTCCGCGGCGACAGTTGGCGCTTGAAGTCATCAATATCAAAAGCGAAGTCATTCTTTGCCGGCAGTCCGTACGTCACTGCGTTCCCGCCAGCCATCCGCGTAATCATCGGATAAGCGATGAAACCGGGATTGGGCATCAGCACTTCATCGCCCGGCTCGATCAACGTCATCAGGATGAGATAGAGCGCTTCCTGCGACCCAGCGGTGACTACGACCTGCTCCGTTGAGAGGTTCAGGTGCGGATAATCGCCGGCGATCCTTTCACGCAGCGGAATTATCCCAGCCTGCAGAGTGTACCCGCTCTGTTCTTCCTTTATGACACGCACCGCCTCGCGCCGAATCACCTCCGGCGTCGGCAGATCAGGTTCGCCCAGACCGAGACTGATGCTACCGGGCCTGGCTCGATCCGAGATCTTTCGGATCATGCTTTTTTCGATTCCGCGCAGGAATGGTGGTGGTTGGAATTGTTTCAATAAGAATGATCCTATGTGCAGCTTAGTTTCCTAAGAAAGCTGACAAAGCGCTGCTGCGATTCTGATACTTCACTTTTGAAGCGAAGTAGCATTTCTAATTCGTTTATCCGCAAACTCCCAGATGATGTGAAGCAGAGGTTCATATGGAACACTCGACTGTTTGAGTTTAGCCAATCCAAGGTCGTACCGTTTGTCTACTGAGTAAATCAATGAACTCTTGGTAGGGATAATGCCGTATCGACTCTCAAGGCCAGCCTGCCAGACCTGCGCCGCGATCGTGTAGTCTGTGAGCGCCTCCTCGAGGTCACTGCGTTGGGCGCTGCGAGGCAGCAAAGGAACTGCGTCATCGAAGTCCGTCTTCGCATCCAACAGAAGATGCCGATACTCAATCAGGCTGACGCCAAGTCCGACTGCGTTGCGCAATTTGTGGAAACAGCGTACGGCATTCGCGAATGCTGCATCATCGATTTTCGCAGCGCTTTGGCCAGATTGGTTAACAACCGGCTCTTCAACATTCTTTAGAGGCTTATCACTTTCTTCCGACAGTTTTGCATTTCTCTCAGTCTCCTTCAGAAAAGACCGCACCATCTCCTCGGTTATGTTGCGCCAGTGCGGGTGCGGGTTTAGCTTGAAGCAGTGTCTTAGAGGTTCAAGCGAACTGCCGTATCGCTTTAGATTAGCGAGCGAGAGTGCCATCGCGTAAAATGCAAAGGAGTTGTCCGGTTCCGATTCCGTCGCCTTTTGAAATGACTTCGCAGCCTCGCTGTACTTTCTGTCGTTGAAATACTGTAAGCCCTCCTGAACCGATTGGGCGACGATTTCTGGTTCGCGGTTGCTAGTTTGAGCCCTTGAGCTCAATAGGCTGCCGCAAGTCAACGCGATCAGCAGAGCAACACGCGCTAAACTTTTCACCTTTGTAGACATCGGGATACGTTTTAGTTATGCGACTCTCCGCTGGCTTCCCGCAAGCCGCTGGTTCACCACGCGCCAGAATGTTCCAACGGCCTTGGCCTTTTGGTCGAAGAAGTCTTCAAAGAAACCGGATTTGTTTAGTGATGGTGGATAGGAGTACCGCTCTCCCTCGTCGCCAAACTCCGTAACCCAATCAAATGGTTCTCGCGGATCGATAGTCGAAAACAGATCAGGTGGGTATAGGAAAGGACGGCCGGCGTCATTCAAAATGCGGGGATCATTGCCTTCGATCCCGATGACGACATATGGCTGGCCAAATGTTAGGTCTCGGTAGCGCGTATTCCTTTTCTTAAGTTTGACTATCATTGACGCCAACAGCCTCAACGCTGCGAAGCTGTCAACAGGGTTTCTTCGACAGCCGGTGGCAACTGAACGGGATGAAAGCGACTTGCCAGAAACGCGTAGTCTTCACCACTCTCGTCAATGACCCGGAGATAGCCTTCGGCCGCCGCTTCGTCATCAGGAATGACGCGATATAACTTGCCGACTTCCAGGGAAGCAGGGTAATCAGAGTTGTCGAGGCAGACTACGAAATGAACAGCTTTGTCTTCCATATCAACATCATTAGTCTAGAAAGGGCAGCTTGATTTTGAACTCGCGCTTGCCGATACCGTGCGCTTCATACCAATGAATCTCAGCCAAGCGTATCCTATCACTAACCAGTCGGACATTGGCAATTCCTTTCAACTTGCGCCACCGTCCCTTACCGTACTGCTTCCGCAACCGAGCACGATCGCGCACGCTCGGACCGCTAGCGATGATTTGAATCTCGCTTACTTCTCCAACTATTTCAAACTCTATCACTTTGATCCATTTGAGAGTCTTCACTCAACGCAGCAATTCCTCCAACTGCGTCGCCGCATCCGTCTTCTCATCACGATACTTCACAATTACCGGCGCATAGAGCGACAGGCCCCACTCGCGTCCTTTCTTGCTTTGCACGGCGCGCGCGCCCGGCACGACGACGGCGCCCGCGGGAATCTCGAGCGGTGAATGGCCCTGGCGCCGGTACGTCTCCTCGCGCACCAAATCGAAGACCGGAGTCGAGCCGGTAATTATCACGCCCGACGCCAGCACCGCCCGCTCGCGCACAATCGCGCCTTCATAGACGCCACAGTTGCCGCCCACGATCACGTCGTCTTCGATAATCACCGGCATCGCGCCGGCGGGTTCGAGCACGCCGCCAATCTGTGCTGCGGCTGAAAGATGCACGCGCTTCCCAATTTGGGCGCAAGAGCCAACCAGAGCGTGGCTGTCGATCATCGTCCCTTCGTCCACATAAGCCCCGGCGTTGACAAACATTGGCGGCATGCAAACCACGCCCGGCGCTATGTACGCGCCGTCGCGAATGCTCGATCCGCCGGGCACGATGCGCACGCGATCGGTGGTCGAGAACTTTCTGATTGGATAAGTGTCCTTGTCGAGGAAATGCAGGCTGCCATCTGCCGGCGACATATCGACAATGGCGCCCATGCGAAAGCCGAGCAGAATTCCCCGCTTGACCCAGGCATTCGTTTGCCACCTGCCGTCCGCGCTGCGCTCTGCCGCGCGGATTTGGCCGCGATTGAGCGATGCTTTGAAGTCAGCGAATAACGCGAAGTCTTCTTCACGGTATTCGCCGCCGTCGCGCGCCGCTAGTTTTTCGATTTGTTCAAGTAACATAAGTCAGAACCACCTGCGGTAGCGGGTGGGCCTTTGAGTATGTGGATTGAGCTATGCCCACCCGCTACCGCAGGCGGTTCTGACTTCACGCAGCGGCATGCACGCTCTCCAGCAGACCGAGTTCGCTGATTACTTCGCGAATGCGCGCGCGACTTTTTTCCTGAATCGGCACCAGCGGCAGACGGAAGTTTTCTTCCAGCAATCCCATCATCACCATGGCGGCCTTTACCGGGCCAGGGCTTGATTCGATAAAGTTAATTTCCATCAGAGGCAGGATGCGGTAATGCAGCGCCCGCGCTTCCGTCCAGAGTCCGTCGAGGGCGAGTTCAGTCATCCGGGACATCAAATCAGGAATCTCGTTGGACGCCACGGAAACAATTCCTTCCGCGCCGAGCGCGATCAGCGGCAAAGTGACCGCGTCGTCACCCGACAGTACGCAAAAGTTTGCCGGACGCTCGCGCAAGATCTCCATAATCTGCGTCAGGTTTCCTGACGCTTCCTTTATCGCCACGATGTTTTCGCAATCTCTCGCCAGACGCAGCACTGTTGCCGAGGTAATGTTCGACGACGTGCGGCCGGGAACGTTGTAAAGCATGATTGGCGTCTCGGGTATCGCTTCGGCGATGGCGCGAAAGTGCGCGTACAGGCCTTCCTGCGTCGGCTTGTTGTACCAGGGAGCAACTTGCAGCATGGCGTCGGCGCCCAGATTGCGCGCGCGTTGTGAATACTCAATCGCAGCCGCGGTCGAGTTGCTGCCCGTGCCGGCAATCACCCGGGCGCGGCCGCGCGCGACTTCGATCGTAATCGCAATGACGCGTTGGTCTTCGGCTTCAGTCATCGTAGCGCTCTCGCCGGTCGTGCCGCAGGGTACCAACAAACGCACGCCGCCAGTGATTTGCCTGTCGACCAGCGCGCGCAATCGATCTTCATCAATCGCTCCGTCAGCTTTGAACGGAGTCACCAGCGCCGTCGCGCAACCGCGCATCCAGTCAATTTTAATCGTCATTGTTCTGAGTTCCTTTCCAACTATATCGTTTAGAGGCGGGCTACTGCCCGCCGATCGCAAAAAGAGGGCGGGCATTAGCCCGCCTCTAAACAACGCGGGGGTTGTCTATGATCTCGTCGAATACTTCCGCAAATTCATACATGCCTTTGCGGCCAACGATCCAACGCGCCGCCAGCAACGCCCCGGCGGCAAACCCCTCGCGCGAACGCGCCGTGTGCGTCAGCGTGATTTGGTCCGCCGCCGAATCAAACCCAAGACGATGCGTGCCCGGAATGTACCCGGCGCGCGTTGACGTCACGGGAGCTTCGCGACCGAGATCCGAGGCGACGATGTCCCGCAGTTGCACGGCGGTACCAGATGGAGCATCACGCTTTCGCTTATGGTGCGCCTCTTCGATGAAGGCGTCGTAGGATTCAAGTCCCCGAAACAACTCGGCGGCGCGGGCAGCAATTCGATAGAAGACCTGCACGCCCACCGAAAAGTTCGCGCCGTAGATCAAAGCGCCGTCGCGTTCAGTCACGATGCGTTGCACGTCGGCGACGCGAGATTGCCAGCCGGTCGTGCCCAACACCAGCGGTACTCCGGCACGAGCGCAGGCTTCGACGTTCTTGGAAACCATGTCAGCAACGGAAAAATCAACGGCTACATCGCAGGCGCGCAGTGACCCGGCGAGATCCTCGACCGTGCGAGTCGCGTCGTCAATGTCGAGCGTTAACGTGACTTGATGGCCCTGGTCGTTAGCCAACTTGCCGACGAGTTGACCCATGGCGCCGTATCCGATTAGGGCTATTTTCAAATTAGTTTCCTTCTCTTAGCCACAACCTCACTTGAACCATTCAATGAATCCGCAAGGCGGATGACAGATAATAGCCCAGGGCGGAGCGCGAAGCGCGGAACCCCTGGGGATCATCTCAAAGAGCCCGCTTTAGCGGGCGGCAGAATCCTTTCGCCCGCTAAAGCGGGCTCTAACAATTGTTGGCATCGCAACCCAGGGTTTCGTTTGCTACGCTCACTTCACCCTGGGCTATTTTCTTCCGTCCGCTTCGCGGACTCATTGAATGCCTCGGTCCTTATGGTCGCTAACCAAGTCTACGTCGTCCTATCTAACAGCCGCTGAACCAATTCACGATAGATCTCTACAGCTTTCAACAACTCACTCTTCGCCACCCGCTCGTGTTCGGTATGCGCATCCAGAATCGAGCCCGGCCCAATCAGCAAAGGCGTGCCCCAGTTCGTCAGGTACGGAATGTCCGTCGTGAAACGTACAATCGTTTGCTCAAAATCATCGAGCGCCAGCAGCCGCACGGGATCGTGAACGGACTTGTATTCCAGCGAAGCCCGGCCGGCTACCGCGCGTTCAAGTAAATCCTTTGCGGCCTGAGCCCCGGTTGCCAAACGAATCTGCAAAACCGTCTGTGCTTCATCAGGGACCACATTCGCGCGCGTGCCTCCCGAAATCACTCCGATGTTGCAGGTCGTCTCGCCGAATGTTTCGTCTGCGGGCCACTCGATCTGGCGCACGTCGGCGAGCACGTCAAGCAGTTTCTCGATCGCCGAAACACCTTGCTCAGGATAAGCCGAGTGCGCGGCGAGTCCGCCAGTCTTGATCGTGACCTGCAGAGAGCCTTTGGTTCCGATGGCTAAACGATTATCAGTCGGCTCGCCATTGATCAGGTAACGACACGAAGTAGCGAGCGGAAGTTCGTTCAAGGCTTTTGCGCCGACGCTGGTCACTTCTTCATCGACCGTAAAGAGCAGGCCGATTTCATTCACGCCATCCCCGCGCAGTTTTTCGACGGCGGCGATCTGCGCCGCGATTATTCCTTTCGCATCGCAGGCGCCGCGTCCATAGATAAACTCTTCGTCCTCGCTCGCGGCGATGAACGGCGGCACGGTGTCCATGTGCGTCGAGAGCACAACCTTCGGCTGATCAGCCGTGGTGGCAATCACGTTGGCCCGCTCGCTATCAATCTCCTGCAGCTCAACTCGATAGCCAAGCCGGATGAGCAATTCTCCCAGAGAAGTGCCGAGGTGAAACTCCTCACCCGTAACCGATGGAATATCGATCAGCTCGCGAGTGAGCTTGAAAACATCGACTGGCTGACTCAAGCCGTAACCTCCTCGGCAGCGGAGCGATCGGGGCAGTAGCCCGACTCCGGGGTCCCCGGCCGGGCAGCCCGGCGGGGGTGGGGCGGTAAGGGAGGGCTCAGAATAATCATGCATTGACCTCCTCAGCGAGATCGACCTTAACCGAGCGCTCGACCGCTTCGTCTTCAAAGCAGACATAGTGCAAGCGCTTGATTGCCTCAGGCGCGCGGGACTCGTCCACCATGAAAGTAAGATTCACACTCGAAGCGCCCACCGAAATCATCGTTACATTGATGTCGCTAATCTCGGAAAATATGCGCGCGGCAATGCCTGGGGTGTTACGCAATCCTTCGCCAATAATCGAAATGATCGTGCGATGCTCTTCGACTTCAACCGCTCCCAACTCTTCCAGGTCGGGAATCAATTCGGGCAGCGCGCCGGCGTTGTCGATGGAAAGCGAAACACTCACCTCTGAAGTGGTAACCACGTCGACCGCGGTGCGATGGCGATCGAACACTTCAAACAACGCGCGCAGAAAACCGTAAGCGCCGAGCATGCGCGCCGAAGTCACCTGCACCGTAGTAATCCCGCTCTTATGCGCGATGGCTTTCACAGTTTGCGGCGTGGCCGCGGACTCAGCGACGATTAGCGTGCCCGCATCTCCGGCCGCCCGCGAGTTACAGACACGCACCGGAATTCGGCAATCAATGGCCGGTTGAATTGTCTTTGGGTGCAGCACTTTGGCGCCAAAGTAAGCGAGTTCCGCCGCTTCCTGATAAGACAAAAGCGGAATCGTTCTGGCTTTATTAACGATGCGCGGATCGGCCGTCAGCACGCCGCTGACATCGGTCCAAATCTGAATCTCGCGCGCCTCGAGCGCGGCGCCAATGATCGCCGCCGAGTAATCCGAACCGCCGCGGCCGAGCGTGGTGGTTACTCCTTTGTCAGTGCTGCCGATGAAACCGCCCAGCACTGGAATCTTTGACGACTCAAGCACCGGCAGCAGCTCGGCTCGCGTAGCCGCCGCCGTCTCGGGCAGCGGCGCCGCGTTCCCATAATTGTCGTCGGTCCTGAGACAACGACGCGCGTCGAGGTAACGGGCCGCGAGATTGCTTTCGCGCAAGACAGCAGCGAGCAGTTGGGCCGAGAGCTGCTCGCCATAAGCGACTATTTCATCCTGCA
>Ga0137403_10001250_pt1 | contig 32068 bp, 30 predicted proteins | sample CZOMad2_1_16fung_FD_122057 | JGI IMG/M metagenome (GOLD analysis project Ga0137403, IMG submission 122057) | Vadose zone soil fungal communities from Angelo Coast Range Reserve, California, USA - CZOMad2_1_16fungal (Hybrid Assembly) | ecosystem: Environmental > Terrestrial > Soil > Vadose zone... | reverse complement strand
GGTGAGGGAGCCACCGACGCGCAGAACAACGCCGAGCTGTTGCGTCAGCTGCACAATGTCGCGAATCGGGCCGCCCACTACACCTGCGTTCTGGTGGCGCTTCGTTCGGCTTCGGATCCGGATCCGGTTGTTGCACACGCGCGGTGGCCAGGCTCGATCATTGACACGCCCCGGGGGTCAAATGGTTTTGGCTATGACCCGCACTTCTGGCTGGCGGACATGGGTTGTACCGCCGCCGAGCTCGAGCCCGCACTCAAGAACCGGATCAGCCATCGTGGTCAGGCGTTAGCGCAACTGGCAGAGCAGCTTCGACTCCTGGGCCAATGGTGAAGATCAGGCCAGCCACCGACTTGCCGCAGACCGAGCGTTCTTCGGCGCAGCACTATCTGAGGCCAGGCGTTCTGTCGCTGCCGAGCTTGCCTCCGCTGTCACTGTACGTGCACATCCCCTGGTGCATGCGCAAGTGCCCGTACTGCGACTTCAACTCCCACGAGCATCGCGGCGGACTCGCCGCGATTCCCGAAGCGGCGTACCTCGAGGCGTTGCGTATCGATCTCGAAACTTCGCTTCCGCTGATCTGGGGTCGGCCGATCGTCTCGGTATTCATCGGAGGTGGAACGCCGAGCGTGTTCTCCGCTGCCGGAATCGAAGCGCTGTTGTCCGATGTCCGTGCACTCCTTCCGTTGCAAGCTGATTGCGAAATCACCTTGGAAGCGAATCCAGGCACCTTCGAGGCCGAGAAGTTTGCCGCGTTTCGCGCGGCCGGAGTCAATCGCCTATCGATCGGCATCCAGTCGTTCGACGAATCAAAGCTGCGTTCCCTCGGGCGCGCGCACGATCGCACACAGGCGCTCGCCGCGGCAGCGGCGGGGCAGCACTTGTTCGAGAACTTCAATCTGGCCGAGATAGGTCTGCTCAGCCAGTTCATGCAGGTCTATAGGGCCGACCCGGGCGCCGAAATCATCCGCGAGGGCGAGACCGGCGATTGCATGGTGTTCCTGATCGACGGCAGGATCGAAGTCTTCAAGCAGGACCGCTGGAACGCCCCGCGCCTGATCGCTCTGGTGCTGCCCGGACAGTCGTTCGGCGAGATGTCGATGATCGACGGCGAGCCGCGCTTCGCCAGTTGCGTCGCGGGCGAGTCCTGCACGATAGCGGTTCTCTCCCGCGACAGCCTCGCCCGCATCATTTTGGAGCAAGCGACTCTCGGGTCGAAGATACTGATGGAGCTGGTCTTGATGCTGTCACAGCGCTTACGTCAGACCAGCTCCAAGCTGCTCGGCTATATGGACAGAGAAAAGGCGGATCAGGGGGCATTGCCGGCCGTATAAGCTGTGGCACAATAGCCGGCCGGAGTGGTGGAGGGTTAATGAAAATAACGAACGGCAAGGATTTTTGGGCCGGGCTGATGTTCGTCGCGTTCGGGGTCGCCTTCATGTTGGTGTCCCGCAACTACGCCATGGGAACGTCGGTGCGCATGGGGCCGGCGTACTTTCCGACGATGCTCGGGGGGTTGCTCGCGGTGCTCGGCGGGGTCGTGTTGTTCCGGGCATTCGTGACAAGGACGCAGAACCCGCTGCGCGTCTTCCCGTTCGTGCTCTGGCGTGTGATCGCCGGGCTGGCGCTGGGCGTGTTTGCGTACTACACGCAACCGAGTCACGACGCGAACATCGTCTGGGAGATCGGCCATGCCCTGGTGGCGGGACTCTCGGTCGGGCTGATCTTCGCGGCGTTCGGCGAAAGATCGCTCTGGGTGATTCTTTTTTCCGTCGTTATCTTCGGGTACGTGCTGAAACCCCTGGGCCTTGTGGCCGCCGTGGTGCTGCTGGTGGTCATCAGCGCATGGGGCGGGCACGAATTCAAGTGGAAGGAAGTGACGATCCTGTCCGTCTCGCTGGCGATTTTCGCGGTACTTGCGTTCGTCAAAGGCCTGGGGCTGCCGATGAACGTATGGCCGAGCCTCTGGGAGTAGCGACATGGAATCACTCTTCGCTAATCTCGCCCTGGGCTTCGGCGTCGCGCTTTCGATCCAGAACCTGCTCTACTGCCTGCTGGGCGTGCTGCTGGGAACGCTCATCGGGGTGCTGCCCGGCATCGGTCCCGTCGCCACCATCGCGATGCTGCTGCCGGTCACGTTTACGCTCAACCCGACTTCCGCGCTGATCATGCTCGCCGGCATCTACTACGGCGCGCAGTACGGCGGGTCGACCACCGCGATCCTCGTGAATATTCCCGGCGAGTCCTCGTCGGTCGTGACCTGTCTGGACGGCTACCAGATGGCGCGGCAGGGGCGGGCAGGGCCCGCGCTCGGGATCGCTGCGATCGGCTCGTTCTTCGCCGGCTGCGTCGCGACCGTCATCATCGCGCTGTTCGCGCCGCCTCTCGCGGAGGTCGCGCTCAAGTTCGGCCCGGCGGAGTACTTCTCGCTGATGGTGTTGGGCCTGATCGCGGCGACGGTGCTCGCGCACGGGTCCCTGATCAAGGCGATCGCGATGGTGTTGCTGGGGTTGCTCCTCGGCCTGGTCGGCACCGACGTGAATTCGGGCGTCGCGCGCTTCAGCTTCGGTGTGTCCGAGCTCTCGGACGGCATCGGCTTCGTTTCGGTCGCGATGGGTGTGTTCGGCTTCGCCGAGATCATCGCCAACCTCGAGCAGAAGGAAAAGCGCGAGATCTTCACCAAGAAAGTGAGCAACCTCCTCCCCAGTCTGCAGGACTTCAAGGACTCGTGGGCTTCGATCCTGCGCGGCACCGCGCTCGGCTCGTTCCTTGGGATTCTGCCCGGCGGGGGCGCATTGCTCGCCTCCTTCGCCGCCTATACGCTGGAAAAGAAAGTCTCCAAGAACTCCGCCAACTTCGGCAAGGGCGCGATCCAGGGCGTGGCGGCGCCCGAGTCGGCGAACAACGCCGGGGCGCAGACTTCCTTCATTCCGCTGCTGACGCTGGGCATCCCCTCCAATCCGGTGATGGCCCTGATGATCGGCGCCATGATGATCCAGGGCATCGCGCCCGGCCCCCAGGTCATGACCGAGAGGCCGCAGCTCTTCTGGGGCATGATCGCCTCGATGTGGGTCGGCAACCTGATGCTGGTGATCCTCAACCTGCCGTTGATCGGCATGTGGATCAAGCTGCTGATGGTGCCCTACCGGATACTCTATCCGTCCATTCTCGTGTTCTGCTGCATCGGCGTGTACAGCATCTCGAACAGCCCCTTCGACGTGATGCAGACGGCGGCGTTCGGCGTGGTCGGGTACATCTTCGTGAAGCTCGAATGCGAGCCGGCACCGCTGATCCTCGGCTTCATCCTCGGGCCGCTGATGGAAGAGAACCTGCGCCGGGCGATGCTGCTGTCCCGGGGAGATGCGCTGGTGTTCTTCCAGCGGCCGATCAGCCTCACCATGCTCGTCATCGCGGGCATCCTGCTCGCAATCGTGCTTGCGCCGGCGGTGCGCAAGAAACGCGAAGAGGCGTTCGTCGAGGCCTGACCGTCGAAGTTTCGGTTCGAGCGAGGCCCGCAGAGCGCGGGCCTTTGTTTTCTACCGGTTCTTGCCCTGCTGCCAGAGCACGTCGCCGCCGCCGCCTTCGCGGTTCAGAACCCGGCCCAGGACGAACAGGAGATCCGAAAGCCGGTTGAGGTAGATTCTTCCTGCGTCGGCCACTTTTTCCGAGGATGACAGGGCGATGAGCGAGCGCTCGGCGCGCCGGCAGACGGTGCGCGCGAGATGCGCCAAGCCCGCAGCGCGCGTCCCTCCCGGGAGAATGAATTCCTTGAGTCGGGGCAATCCGGAGTTCAGCTTTTCGATCAGCGTCTCCAGCCTTTCGACTTGCGCGCTGCTCATCGTCGAGCGTCCGGGGATCGACACGTCGCCGCCCAAGTCGAACAGATCGTGCTGGATGCTTTCGAGACTTGCGCGGACCTTCTCCGGCAGCGGCTCGGCGAGCAGCACTCCGATCGCCGAATTCAGCTCGTCGATCTCGCCCAGCGCCGCGACCCGCGGCGTGTCCTTGCGGACACGCGAGCCGTCGCCGAGGCCCGTTTCGCCGCCGTCGCCGGTGCGGGTGGTGATCTTCGAGAGTCGATGGCCCATGGGCGTATCATGGCGCAGAGCGACAACCTACGCAAAAGGAGGAACCATGATCCGCAAAGTCGTCTACTTTTCGATGCAGGTGCCGAACCGCCCGGGCGTGGGCGTCGAAATGCTCAGAGCGATCGCGAAAGGCAAGCAGAACCTGCTCGCCTTCACCGGCTTTCCCAAAGGCGGCAAGGCGCAGGTGGACTTCGTCCCGGCGAGGCCGGTCGAATTCGCCCGCGGAGCCAAGAAAGCCGGCGTGAATCTCGGCAAGAGGAAAACCGCGTTCCTGGTTCAGGGCGGGGACCGCGTGGGCGCGCTCGTCCGCGTTCTCGACAAGCTTGCAGAGGCGAAAATCAACATGGTCGCGATGGATGCCGTGACCGCGGGCGGCGGGCGCTTCGGCGCGATTTTCTGGGTCAAGCCCAAAGACGTCGGGCGCGCCTCGCGGCTGCTCGGCGCGAGGTGACAGCGTTTCGGGCGTTCAGCGCAGGTGGATGCTCGTCAGCCCGCCCCACAGGGGCGAGCCGAAGTCGTCGGCGATCAGCCACACGATGGCGATAGCGCCGACGACGGCGAAGAGGTACTCGGCGACTTCGATCCAGAGATGACGGTCTGTGACGGGATGATCCATCGGAAAGAACCGCGTTGCTATGCCGTGAGCATAGTACGGCGCATCCGCTAAAGATAGGTGAAAACGTCTCGTTTTCTGAGTACTTTCCTCGATGTCGGGTATACCCTCACCGGAGCCTCCGGGGCTGCCCTGTCAGACCGCCCCGGTTTTCCTGAGAAGTGCGGCGATCGCCTCGGCCAGCCTGGCGTAGCCGGCGGCGTTGGGGTGCACGAGGTCGGACTTGAGCGCGTTGTCGGTGAGTATCTTCCTGAGCGCGGTCTCCTCGTGCGGCACCGCGAACTCTTTCGCGACGGCGGCGTAGAAATCCGCAGGCGAGGGGAGCAGACCGGGTTTCGGAACGGCGATCAGCACGACTTGGGCACCCCGAGCTTTGGCCAGACGAATCATCGCGCTGAGGTTGCTCGCCGCCTGCGCCTCATCGAGCTTCTGCAGGAAGTCGTTGCCGCCCTCGCACAGGATGACGAGCTGAGGCCTGGCTTCCTCGAGCGCGGCGGGGAGGCGCGCAAGGCCGCCCGCGCTGGTTTCCCCCGGGACTCCCGACGAGATCACCTTGCGTCCGATCAGCGCCTCGAGCCGCGCGGGGTAGCTCTCACTGGGATTCGCGCCGACGCCGAATGTGAGGCTGTCGCCGAAGGCGAGCACCACCGCGTCGGGTGCTAGGCGCGCGAGCTTCGGCTGCCCCCCGCCGCAGGCGGTGAGCAGGACGAGCGCGGCCAGCGCGGCGCGGCGCATCAGGTCTCCTTCGGCTTGGGCACGCTCGCGCATTCATCGAAGATGCGCGCGCGGCAAGTGGCGCAGATCGAGCGGTCGAGCCGCGTGAACACTCCGCCGATCGCCTCGCGCTTGCCGCGGAAAACGTTCTCGCGGCCGATCTCGACCATGTAGCCGCCGCGCTCCAACAGCTCCTCGACCGGCTTCCTCAGGCTGTAGAGATACAGCTGCCCGCCGTCCGCGCGGCGGCGTCGCGCCTCCTCGACGAGCAGCTCGGCGCCTGCCATGTCGATGGTGTTGATGCTCTTCGACATGAGAAGCAGATGCTTCTGCCCGGGACTGTGCTCGCGCAGCGTATCGAGATGCCGCTCGACGTGGCCGACCGCGCCGAAGTAGAGCGAGCCCTCGATGCGCAGGATCTTGAGCTGCGGGCATTCGACCAGGCTGTCCTCGACCTCGGTCATCTTGCGCTCGGTATGGCGCGGGTCGGGCACCAGGCTCCTCAGGATCGGGTGGGATGTCCGGTTCAGGTACAGCACCAGCGACACCAGTACTCCGACGAAGATCGCGAACTCGAGATCGAGGAGCAGCGTCGCAAAGAACGTGACGGCGAGCACCGCCGTCTCGCCGCGGCTGGTCGCGAGCATCTTGCGGATTCGCGAGACGTCGATCAGATTCCAGGCGACGAGGAACAACACCCCCGCCACGACCGCGATCGGCAGATACGCGACCAGCGGCGCCACCGCTAGGAGCACGAGCACCAGTAGCAGCGCCGAGAAAATCGCCGCCATCGGCGTCCTCGCGCCGGCGTCGTAGTTGATGCCGCAGCGGTTCGCCGACGCGCTCGTCGGAAACCCGGAGAAAAATGCCGCCGCGACGTTGGCGAGGCCCTGGGCGATGAACTCCTGGTTGTTGTCCAGGCGCTGCCTCGACTTCAGCGCGATGGCGTGTGCGATCGAGAGCGCCTGGGTGAGCGAGACCAGCGCCACGGCGAAGGCGCCCGGCAGCAGGCTCTGCAGGGTCGCCACGGAGTAGTCCGGGCGCGAGACCGGCGGCAGCGCGCCCGGCAGGGGACCGAGCGTCCTCAGGCCGGTTTGGTCCGCGCCGAGCGCCTGGTTGAGGAAAAAGGCCGCGACGCTGCCCAGCACCATCGCGGCGAGCATCGGCGGGATCTTCGGGAGCACCCGTTGCGAGAGAGCGCCCACCGCGACCGTCGCTGTCGCCACGAGCACTACCCAGGGCCTGGCGTCGCCGAGGTGCCTGAACGTAGCGCTCACTTGATTGGCGAGGGACGCAGGCGGCGAGACGATGCCGAGAAAGTTGCCGAGCTGGCTCGCGAAGATGAACACGCCGAGCGCCGCGGTGAACCCGACCACGACCGAGCTCGATACGAAATTTACCAGGGATCCGAAACGGATCAGGCCGAGCGCGAGCATGATCACGCCCGACATCAACGCCAGGGTGAGCGCGAGCTCGATGTAGTGCGGCGTGAAGGGCACGGCGAGCGGGCTCAGCACCGCGAACACCATCAGCGACAACGGATTCGTGGGCCCGGCGATCGCATGCATCGAGGAGCCGAACACGGCCGCGACCAGCGTCGGCACCATGGCGCAGTAAAGGCCGTACTCGGGAGGAAGCCCGGCGAGCGTCGCGAACGCCACGCCCTGCGGCAGCACGACGATCGCGCCGATCAGGCCCGCAACCGCGTCGGCCCTGAGCGTCTCGCGGTTCACCCGCGGCCACCATTTCAGCAAGGGCAGGAGCCGCTGCGCGAGCAGGGTGTTCGAGGCGGTGGAACGTGTCACGTCGGAGCGGACACCGAAATGGCTATGGTACCAAAGGCGCCCCTCCCACCCCTCGCGTGCTATCCTTTCGCGCTCCCCCACGCTTCAAATTCCGCCATGCCCGAGCTGCGCAAACCGAGCCCGACCGTCATGCTCGTATGCGCCAGCCTGATTCTCACTCTGACACTCGGCACGCGCCACAGCTTCGGGCTGTTTCTGCAGCCGATGAGCATGGACAACGGCTGGGGACGCGAAGTGTTCGGCTTCGCCGTTGCGGTTCAGAATCTCCTCTGGGGACTGTCGCAGCCGTTCACGGGGATGCTCGCCGACCGCTTCGGCGCCCGGCGTGTGCTCTTTGCGGGCGGGCTGCTGTTCACGCTCGGCCTGGTGTTCATGGCGAACTCGACCACCGCGCTCGGGCTCACCCTTGCGATCGGCATCTTCGTTGGACTGGGGATGAGCTGCACTTCCTTCAACATCGTGTTCGGCGCTCTCGGGCGCGCGTATTCCGCCGAGAAAAGGAGCGTGGTGCTCGGCATTTCCAGCGCCGCGGGGTCCTTCGGCCAATTCGCGCTGCTACCGCTGGCGCTTGTGCTGATCTCTGGCGCGGGCTGGTACTCGGCGCTCATCGTGCTGTCGATCATCATGGCGGTGGTGATGCCCGCGTCCTTCGGCGTCGCGGACAGAGGCTACGGCGCTTCGGGTCACGTCGGCGGCGTGTCGCTCAAGGAGGCGCTCGCCGAGGCGTTCCGCCACAGGGGCTTCTGGCTGCTCGGCGTGGGCTACTTCGCCTGCGGGTTCCAGGTGGTCTTCATCGGCACGCACTTCCCCGCCTTCCTGCTCGACCAGGGGCTCACCGCGCGCGACGGAACCATATCGCTTGCGCTCATCGGCCTGTTCAACATTTTCGGATCCTATCTCGCCGGCCACCTCGGCGGGCGCTTCTCCAAGACCTATCTGCTCTCCGCGGTGTACGCGCTGCGCGGAGTGGCGATCGCGCTGCTGATCTCGTTTCCGCTGACGCCCGTGTCGGCCTACCTCTTCGCCGCGGCGATGGGTTTCCTGTGGCTCGGCACCGTGCCTTTGACCAACGGCGTGGTCGCGGGAATCTTCGGCGTGAAGCACCTCGCCATGCTCTCGGGCTTCGTCTTCTTCTTCCACCAGCTCGGCAGCTTCTTCGGCGGCTGGCTCGGCGGGTATGTGTTCGACCACACCGGCTCGTATCAGATCGTGTGGCTGATCGCGATCGGGCTGTCGGTGATCTCGGTCGTGGCCAATCTCCCGATCGACGAGCGGCCGCTGGTGCGCAAGCCGGCGCCGGCATAACGTCCTCCGCCGGCTCGACCTTGCCGAGGCTCAGCGCCAACATCAGCATGCTGTTCAGGGAGGTCGAGCTCCCCGAGCGCTTCGAGGCCGCGGCGCGGGCGGGCTTCAAGGGGGTCGAGATCCAGTTTCCCTACGGCTGGAGCCAGCGACAGCTCGCCGAGATCGCCTGGCACGCAGGCGTCGAAGTGGTGCTCATCAATCTCCCGGGGGGAGACCCGCAGAGGGGCGACCGCGGCATCGCCTGCCTGCCGAGCCGCGTCGCGGAGTTCCGCGAGAGCGTCGGCAAGGCGGTCGACTACGCTGTCTCGCTCGGCTGCAAGCGAATGAACTGTCTCGCCGGTATCGCGCCGCGGGATGCGGACCGCGCCGTCCTGCGGAACACTTACGTCTCCAACCTGCGCTACGCCGCGCGCGAGCTGGCAGGATCGGGCATGACGCTCCTCGTCGAACCGATCAGCACGCTCGCCGTCCCGGGGTTCTATCTCAATCGATCCGAGGACGCGTTCGCGCTGATGAAGGACGTGGGCGCGGACAACCTCAAGGTCCAGTATGACCTCTATCACATGCGGATCATGGGGGACGATCTCGCCGCCACGATAAGCGCAAACCTGGGCAGCATCGGACACATGCAGTTTGCCGACGTCCCCGGCCGGCACGAGCCCGGCACCGGACAGATCGATTTCCGCAGCCTCTTCGAGCTCGTCGACCGCCTGGGCTACGACGGCTGGCTCGGGGCCGAGTACACGCCGACGGGAAAGACCGAGGACAGCTTGGCGTGGGCGAAGAAATACTTGTAAGCTGAACGGGATGAACATCGCAGCGACTGGAATCAGCTTCATCCGCCAGGCGGAAGTCGCCGGGCGCCTGCGAGCGCTGCTGCCCGCCGACGCCGTGCTGCACGCGGAGGAAGACACCCGCTCGTACGAGTGCGACGGTCTCACCGCCTACCGCCAGCTGCCGATGGTGGTGGCGCTGCCGACGAGCGAAGACCAGGTCCGCGAGGTGCTGCGCGTCTGCCACGAGCTGAAGGTGCCGGTCGTCGCGCGCGGCGCCGGAACCGGGCTGTCGGGCGGGGCGCTGCCCAGGGGGGACGGCGTGCTGCTTTCTCTCGCCAGGATGCGCGGCATCCTGTCGGTCGATCCGTTCGCGCGCACGGCGCGGGTTCAGCCCGGCGTCACCAATCTCGCGATCTCGGCGGCGGCGGCGCCCTACGGGCTCTTCTACGCGCCCGATCCGTCTTCGCAGATCGCCTGCTCGATCGGCGGCAACGTCGCCGAGAATTCGGGCGGCGTGCACTGCGTGAAGTACGGACTCACCGTGCACAACGTCCTGCGCGTGCGCGCGGTCACGGTCGAGGGCGAGATCATCGAGGTCGGCGGCGGGGCGCTCGATTCGCCCGGCCTGGACCTGCTCGCGATCCTGATCGGCTCGGAGGGCATGCTCGCGGTCGCGACCGAGATCACGGTGAAGCTGCTGCCGAAGCCGGAGACGGCGCGGGTCATCCTTGCCTCCTTCGACGACGTCGAGAAGGCGGGCAACGCGGTCGCCGACGTCATCGCTGCGGGCGTCGTGCCCTCGGGCCTGGAGATGATGGACCGGCCCGCGACGCGCGCGGTCGAGGAGTTCGTGCACGCGGGCTACGATCTGGAGGCGGCGGCGCTGCTCCTGTGCGAGGCCGACGGCACGCGGGAGGAAGTGGAGGAGGGCATCGCCAGCATGAGCGAGGTGCTGCGGCGCGCCGGGGCGACCGCGATCCGCATTTCGGGCTCCGAGGCCGAGCGGCAGAGATTCTGGGCCGGCCGCAAGGCGGCGTTCCCCGCGGTCGGCCGTATCTCGCCCGACTATTACTGCATGGACGGCACGATTCCGCGAAGGAAACTGGGCGAGATCCTGAATTTCATCGCAGCGATGGAAAAGAAATACGCCTTGCGCTGCCCCAACGTGTTCCACGCGGGTGACGGCAACCTGCACCCGTTGATTCTCTTCGACGCCAACGATCCCGACCAGCTCGAGCGCACCGAGCGCTTCGCGGGCGAGGTGCTAGAGAAGTGCATCGAAGTCGGGGGCACGATCACCGGCGAGCACGGCGTGGGCGTGGAGAAGATCAACCAGATGTGCGTGCAGTTCGGCACGGCGGAGATCGAGCGCTTCCAGGGCGTCAAGCGCGCCTTCGATCCCGATGGCCTGCTCAATCCCGGCAAGAACATCCCGACGCTGCATCGCTGCGCCGAGTTCGGCCGCATGCGCGTGAAAGGCGGGCAGCTGCCGCACCCCGAGCTGCCGCGGTTCTAGGCGTGCACGCCTGCGCGACCGCGCGCCTCGGCGGGTCCTTCGGCCTGGCGCTTCTGTGCTTTTGTCCGGCGCCCGCGGCCCTCGCGATCGTCGACGAGATCCAGGTGTATACGGACGACCTCGACGCCCGGGGGGAGAGCGGTCTCGAGCTTCACATCAACACGACGCCCAGCGGGAGAAGCACACCGGACTATCCGGGCGACGTCCCCCCATACCACGGAGTCCGGATCACGCCGGAATTCTCCTGGGGCCTGGGCCACGACTTCGACTGGGGCCTGTATCTCCCGACCACCACGGATTCGGATGGGCACTTCTATTTCGGCGGCGGGAAGCTGCGGGTGAAATGGCTGCCGGTGCGTGCTGCGGAGGGCGGCAGCGGCTGGTACGCCGGGATCAACAACGAGCTCTCCGATCTCAACAAGTCCTTCTCCGACTCCCGGTGGAACGACGAAGTGCGCTTCATCGGCGGTTACCGCGGCGCCCACTGGCTCATCGGGCTCAACCCCATACTCGAGTGGGGCCTGTCGCCGGGTTTTCGCGGCAGTCCCGACCTCACGCTTGCCTGGAAGGCGATGCTCGATCTTGCCCGCGGATTCTCGCTGGGCGCCGAGTACTATCAGGATTACGGCCCGCTCTCGAACCGGCTTCCGCACGACGAGCAGACCCGCACGCTCTACGCGGTGATGGAGATCGAGAGCAAGGCCTGGTCGCTGAACTTCGGCGTCGGTCACGGCCTGACCCCTGCCACGGACGACTGGACGGTCAAGGCCATCGTCGGGGTTTCCTTCAACTAGCCATGGACGCGGAGCTGAACAGGCTGTCCGAAAAGGTCCGCGAGGCGTCGCGGTCGAAGGCGGGGCTGCGCCTTCGGGGGGGCGGCACCAAGGATTTCTACGGCCAGGCGCTCGAAGGCGAAGTGCTCGACACCCGCGGCCATGTCGGGATCGTCGCCTACGAATCCTCCGAGCTGGTGATCACCGCGCGCTGCGGCACGCGGCTCGCCGAGGTCGAGGCGGCGATGCGCGAGCGCGGGCAGATGCTCGCCTTCGAGCCGCCGCATTTCGGAAAAGATGCCACGATCGGCGGAGCCGTAGCGGCGGGCCTGTCCGGCCCCAGCCGGCAGTCGGCAGGTGCGCTGCGCGATTTCATGCTCGGCGTGAAGACCATGGACGGCCGCGGTGACGTGCTCACCTTCGGCGGGCAGGTGATGAAGAACGTCGCCGGCTACGACGTCTCGCGCCTGATGGTGGGGTCACTCGGCACACTCGGCATCATCCTGGAAGTCTCGCTTAAGGCGCTGCCGCTCCCGGTCGCCGAAGCGACGCTGAAGCTCGAGCTGCCCGAGGACCGCGCGATAGAGCAGCTCAACCGCTGGGGCGGGAAGCCGTTGCCGATCAGCGCGAGCGCGTGGACCGGCGACGATCTCGCGATCCGGCTCTCTGGAGCTGCGGCCGCCGTCAAGGAGGCGTGCGGGAAAATCGGCGGCGAACGGATCGAGGACGAGCAGGCGCGCCGGTTCTGGAACGGCATTCGCGAGCAGACCGATCCATTCTTTCGCAACGACGCACCCCTCTGGCGGCTTTCGGTCCCCTCGACCACGCCGCCGCTGAAGCTCCAGGGCGAGGAGATGATCGAGTGGGGCGGGGCGCTGCGCTGGCTCCACTCGCACGCCGATGCGCGCACGGTGCGCGAGGCGGCAAAGCGCGCGGGCGGCCACGCGAGCCTGTTTCGCGGCGGCGACAAGGCGGTCGGGGTGTTCCAGCCGCTCGCGCCTGCGCTCATGAGAATCCACAGGCAGCTCAAGCACGAGTTCGATCCGCACGGCATTTTCAACCGCGGCCGCATGTACGCGGATTTCTGATGCAAACGGCGCTGGCAGACTTCATCAAGGACACGCCCGAAGGGCGCGAGGCCGACGCCATCCTGAGGAAGTGCGTGCACTGCGGGTTCTGCACCGCAACCTGTCCGACCTATCTGCTTCTCGGGGACGAGAACGACGGTCCGCGCGGCCGCATCTACCTCATGAAGCAGGCGCTCGAGGGGCACGAGATCACCGACAAGACGCGGCTTCATCTCGACCGTTGCCTGACCTGCCGCGCCTGCGAGACCACCTGTCCCTCCGGCGTGCAGTACGGACGCCTGCTCGACATCGGCCGCAAGGTGGTCGAGGAAAAGACCGCGCGGCCCGTCGCCGAGACGTTGAAGCGCCGCTTCCTCGCCGAAATCCTTCCTCGCCGCTGGCTTTTCGGGCCTCTGCTCAGGCTCGGGCGCCTCGTGAGGCCGCTCCTTCCGTCCCAGCTCGCCGGAAAAGTGCCCGCTGCGGTGCCGGCAGCCGGCGCGTGGCCCGCGCCGCGCCACGCGAGAAAGATGCTCGCGCTCGCCGGCTGCGTTCAGCCGGCCATTTCGCCCGACATCAACGCAGCGACGGCGCGTGTGCTCGACCGGGTCGGCATCTCGCTCCTCGAGACCCGCGGCGCCGGTTGCTGCGGCGCGCTTCGCTTTCACGTCGGCTATCAGGAGCAGGGCCTCGCCGACATGCGCGCGCTGATCGACCGCTGGTGGCCCGCGATAGCGCGCGGAGAGATCGAGGCGATCGTCATGACCGCGAGCGGTTGCGGCGCGGTGGTGAAGGAATACGGGCACTTACTCCGGGACGATCCCCACTATGCCGAAAAGGCCGCGAGGATCAGCGCGATGACCCGCGATATCTGCGAGGTGGTCGGAGCCGAGCTCGAGCGCCTCGCGCCCTTGCTGGGGAAAAAAGGCGGGCGCATCGCGTTCCACCCGCCGTGCACGCTGCAGCACGGGCAGGCGCTGCACGGCGTGACCGAAGGGCTCCTTGCGCGCGCCGGGTTCGAGCTGACGCCGGTGCCCGACTCGCATCTGTGCTGCGGCTCCGCGGGGACTTACTCGATCCTCGAGCCCGACCTTTCCGAGCGCCTGAGGACGAACAAGCTCGCGGCCCTCGCGTCGGGCGAGCCCGAGCAGATCGCCACGGCGAACATCGGATGCCTCGCGCACCTGCAGAGCGGCACCGCGCTCCCGGTGAAGCACTGGATCGTAGCCCTCGAGGAGCGGCTCTAGCCAAGGCATGGCGCGGCAAATCGACAACCTCCCAGAGCGCCCCGCGAACCGCGACATCCGGCAGCTCGCGCGGGTTCTGGGCTTCGTCGCCCTCTACAAGGGGCGCATGGTCGTGGCGGGCGTGGCGCTGGTGGTCGCGGCGGGCTGCGTGCTGGTGCTCGGTCAGGGCTTGAAGCGCGTCATCGACGCGGGTTTCTCGGGCGCCGACGCGGCTTCGCTCGACACGGCGCTATTCGCGCTGCTCGCGATCGTGTGCGTGCTCGCCGCCGCCACCTATACGCGCTTCTACTCGGTGTCCTGGATCGGCGAGCGCGTCTCGGCCGACATCCGCCGCGCGGTGTTCGGGCACCTGCTCGAGCAATCGCCAGGATTCTTCGAGACCATGCGCACCGGCGAGGTGATCTCGCGGCTCACCAACGACACGGCGCTGCTCGAGCAGGTGATCGGGTCTTCGGCATCGTTCGCGCTCCGCAACACGCTCATCATGCTGGGCGCGCTGGTGATGCTGGTGATCACCAGTCCCAAGCTCACCGCGCTCGTGGTGCTCGGGGTGCCGCTGGTGATCGCGCCCATCCTGCTGTTCGGACGGCGGGTGCGCAAGCTCTCGCGCGCGAGCCAGGACCGCATCGCCGACGTGAGCACGCATATCGACGAGTCGCTGCACGAGATCCGCACGGTGCAGTCCTACGGTCACGAAGACCGTGACCGCGAGCGCTTCGGCGCCCGCGTCGAGGAGGCCTTCGCCACCGCGACGCGGCGCATCGGCCAGCGGGCGCTCCTCATCGCCCTGGTGATGCTGCTCGCCTTCGGCGCGGTCGGCGTGATCCTGTGGATCGGCGGGCACGACGTGCTCGCCGGGCGCATCTCCGCGGGCGAGCTCTCGGCCTTCGTGTTCTACGCCGTGCTCGTCGCCGGCGCGGTGGGCGCGGTGTCGGAGGTGATCGGCGACCTGCAGCGCGCCGCGGGCGCGACCGAGCGCCTGATGGAGCTCCTGGCGACCGAAGCCTCGATCCGCGCGCCGTCGAATCCGCAGAGGCTCCCCGAGCCTTCGCGGGGCGAGGTGCGCTTTGAGCGCGTCATGTTCCGCTATCCGTCCAGGCCGGACGCGGCGGCGCTCTCGGACTTTTCCCTTTCGGTGTCGCGTGGAGAAAAGGTGGCGCTCGTGGGACCCTCGGGTGCCGGCAAATCCACCGTTTTCCAGTTGCTGCTGCGCTACTACGACCCCGCCTCGGGCAGCATCCTGCTCGACGGCGTCGAGCTGAAAAACGCCGACCCGCGCGCCGTGCGCTCGCGCATCGCGCTGGTGCCGCAGGACCCGGTGATCTTCGCCGCGAGCGTCGCCGAGAACGTGCGCTACGGGAGGCCGAGCGCGAGCGACGCCGAGGTGCTCGCCGCTTGCAAGGCAGCCTACGCGACTGAGTTCATCGAGCGCCTGCCCGAAGGCATGGACTCGTTCCTCGGCGAGCGCGGGGTGCGCCTCTCGGGCGGCCAGCGCCAGCGCCTGTCGATCGCCCGCGCGCTGCTCGCCGATCGCGCCGTGCTGCTGCTCGACGAGGCGACGAGCTCCCTGGACGCCGAAAGCGAGAGCTACGTGCAGCGCGCGCTTGAGCACCTGATGCGCGGGCGCACCACCCTCATCGTCGCGCACCGGCTCGCCACCGTGAAGAACGCCGACCGCATCGTGGTCATGGACCAGGGACGCGTCATCGCGACGGGATCGCACGCGGACCTCGTGCGCGAACGGGGCCTGTACTCACGGCTCGCGTCGCTGCAGTTTCTGGGCGATCTTTCCACGGTGCCGTGAGAACAGTCCTCGCCCTGTGCGTGCTTCTCGCCTCGCTCCCGGCGCAGGGCGACACCTTGCGCATCGGGTCGAAACGCTTCACCGAGTCGTACATCCTGGGCGAGGTGCTGCGGCAGGCGGCCGAAGGCAAGACCGCGGTCGAGCACCGCCCGGGGATGGGCAATACGGGAATTCTCTACGCCGCCCTCAAAGGCGGCTCGATCGACCTCTATCCCGAGTACACCGGAACGATCGCCAAGGAAATCCTCAAGGTCGAAGGCAGTCCCAGCCTCGCCGATCTCAACCGGGCGCTCGCGCCGCTGGGCCTGGGTGTCGCGGTGCGCCTGGGGTTCAACGACGCCTATGCGCTCGCGATGCGCGACGACCGCGCGAGCGCGCTCGGCATACGCACGCTCTCCGAGCTCGCCCGGCGCCCGGGTCTCAAGCTCGGCTTGTCGCAGGAATTCATCGGCCGCACGGACGGCTGGCCCGGAATGCAGGCGGCGTACCGGCTGCCCTACGCGACGCCCTCGGGCCTCGACCACGGCCTCGCCTACGAGGCGATCGCCGCCGGCCGGATCGACGTCCTGGACGTCTACACGACCGACGCCAAGATCGAGCGCTACAAGCTGCGCGTGCTCGACGACGACCGGAATTACTTTCCCCGCTACGACGCCGTCCTGTTCTACCGCCTCGACGTGCCCAGGCGCTTTCCGGACGCCTGGCGCGCGCTCGAGGCGCTCGAAGGGAAGATCGACGAGCGCCGCATGATCCGCATGAACGCGGCGGCCGAGCTCGAGGGAAAGAGCTTCGCCCAGGCGGCGGCGCTGCTGGTTTCCGACGGCAAGCCGCAGAGCGCCGCGCGGCGGAATTTTCTGGACGTGCTCTTCGGTCCGGACTTCTGGCGGCTCACCGGCGAGCACCTGCTGCTGGTGTTCGTCTCGCTCGCGGCGAGCATCGCCGTGGGGGTGCCACTCGGCGTCGCCGCGGCGAAAGCGCCCCGCGCGGCGCAGTGGATCCTGGGGGTGGTCGGAGCGATCCAGACGATTCCGTCGCTCGCACTGCTCGCTTTCCTCATCGCGCTCGTCGGGGCGATCGGGACGTTCCCCGCGCTGGTCGCGCTCTTCCTCTACGCGCTTCTGCCGATAGTGCGCAACACGTACGCCGGCCTGACCGGACTCGGGCGTGGCATGCGCCAGGCGGCGATGGCGCTGGGCCTCTCGACGCAAGACCGCTTGCTGCTCGTCGAAGTGCCGCTCGCGCTGCCTTCGATCCTGGCCGGCATCAACACCTCCGCGGTCATCAACGTCGGCACCGCGACCATCGCCGCCTTCATCGGCGCCGGCGGCTATGGCGAGCGCATCGCCTCGGGGCTGGCGCTGAACGACAACGCCACGCTGCTCGCCGGGGCGATACCCGCGGCGGCGCTCGCGCTCCTCATTCAGGGGGCGTTCGAGGTCGGCGAGCGCCGCTTCGGCTGGATGGCGCGGGCGAGGGGGCGATCCTAAGGCGCCGGGACGGCGGTGCGGTTCCCCGGAACGATCTGCGGCTGGTAGGTGAAGACCTCCCGGCTGCGGGCGTCGACCAGCACCTTGAGCCAGTTCACATCGTTGGTCCCGTTGCCCTGGTTGTCGCCGAAGGTCTCCACGCGCGTGAAGTTCTCCAGCCGGCGGCCCAGGGAATCCTGGAACGGCTTGTCGACCCGGTGGTAATGGGAATCGCCGTGCACGTACGCGACCGGCTTGCGGAAGGCGATCACTTCGTCGCGCAGCGCGCTCAGGAACTCCTGGAAGCCGTCCGGCTGGCCGTCGGTTTCGGCCAGCGTTTTCGGATCCCGCAGCGGCGCACGCGTCGCATCGGACTGATCCCAGCCCGGATTGGCCTGCGCGATGATCATGATCGCGGCCGAGCCGCGGCCTTGCGCGTCGGAGAAGGCCTCTCGCATCCACGCGATGTTCGCCTGATTGCGGGCGGTGAATTCCGCGGGGTTGGGCGCGGTGTCGCACAGGTTGTTGCATGAGCCCTGGATATTCAGGGTGACGTAGGTGACTCCGCGATGGGTCCAGCGCCGGTTCTCGACGCAGGGCGTCGGGCCGTTCACGCCCAGGCACAGGGGCGCGGTCTGCACCTCCTGGCGCATCCTCTTTTTCCCGAGCGAGAAGGGCGTGGAGAAGAAGACCTGACGCTCGTGGTCGAGGCGCTCGAGCGAATTGAACCCGCCGTTCGAGGGACGATCGCAGTCGGTCCAGTCGTTGTCCCCGGGAGTCAGCATCGCCGGGGCGTGGAGCGCGTTGAAAAAGCCGAGCGCCTGAACGTAGAGCGCATCGCTGCACGTGGTCGGGGTAACGGACCCCGGTGTTCCGTTGCCGGCCTTGAGGTCGCCGTCGTGAACAGTGAACGCGAGCTTTTGGCTGTTCATGTCAGCGATCAGGTTGGGCACGCCCACCAGCGCCTGCACATCCGAATAGGGCAGGTCGCCCCAGAGTCCGATCGCGTAGCTGCCGCCGCGATCGTCGTCGTGATCCTCGTCGTCGCGGTCGGCCCACGCATTGGCCGCGATCGTGCCGGCGATGATCAGGCCGGCCGTGGACAAAAGCATGCTTCTTCTCATTGCGCCTCCTTGGCGAGTGGATTGGCGGGACGAGCGCCCGCCCGCGGGAGGCTACGCGGGGCGGATTACGGAAATATGAAGCTCATGAGGCGCGCCCGTATTCCAGTAACATTGCTGCTCCATTCCCGCCCACGCAGAGAGTTCCGCCATGGCCGACAAGGACCCCAAGTCGCTGCAAGAATTCGGAGCCTCGTTCAAGGGATTCCTCGATCCGCTGGGCGTGCGCTGGGCTGGAGGCTCAGCCGAAAGCGTCGAGCGTATAGCGCCCACCTCGAAAGGCGAACCGGTCGAGGTGAGGAAAACCCCTATCAAGGTATGAAGTTCAAGGTCTCCGGCAGCGGACCGTCGATCGGGACTTCGAAGAACGGCCCTATGCCGTCGGGGTCGACGACCACCGCGCCGTCGGAAGCGAAGAACACCGCGATCTGGGTCTGCGCGCCCACCGCGTACGGCGCGGCCGCGGGGTTCGCGATGTTCGTCAGAAAGGTGTGCGGATTCTTCGGCACCGCCGGGTTGGCGGCGAACGCGAGATCGTTCCGGAAGTAGGTCGTCTGTCCCGTGAGATCACCGGCGCGAATGACGGCGCTATTGGTGGGATTGGGGACGGTCTGGTCGCCTTTCGCAAACTGGAAGATCACCGGCTTGGGCGCGTTGCCGTGCAGCGGGTGCTTGCGAATGTAAGGGGCGTACGCGACGGGGTTCCCAGCCTGCTGGGCCCATTCGGAGTTGTCGAGAAATTTCTGGATCTCCGCCGCACCCGGCACGTCGTTCACGACCGCCGGCTGGTCGCGCAGCGGGATGTTCTCGTTGAACGCGATCCCGCTTGGATGGTTGACGTTGATCAGCGACGGTACGCGCGTCGCGAGCGCAATTCCGGTCAGTGGACGGAACGCGCCCAGCCGCGCGACCTCCGCGATCGAACCACCCGCCACGTTCGGAACACCGGCCTGGATGTTCGACTCCACGCCGAGCAGGATCGTGCCGTAGATGCCGCCGAACGACTGCCCGGCGTAGAAGATCCGTGAAGCGTTCAGATCCGCCGCGCCGTCTCCGTCGACGTCGACGCCCGTCTCGATCTGGCGAACGAGTTGCATCAGGTCGATCACCGTCTGGCGCAGGCCGTCACGACTGCCGATGAGGGTGCGCGGCGGGGCTGCATTCACGCCTTCGGTCGAATCGATCGTGCCGTTCCCGTCTTGATCGATGCCGCGGCCGCCGGCCGGCACCACCACGGCCTCGCCGTTCGTGCGCAGCACCGCCAAGGTTCCGAGTGCGCCGCCACCGTGGCCCACGACGTTGATCGCGACCGTCGCTATCCCCCGGGACGCGAGCACCGATGCCACCGCCCAGGGCGCACCGTACATGCTGTCGGTGAAACCGTGTCCGAAGATCGCGACCGGCCAGCCGCCTGCGGGCTTCGTCCCCGCCGGCAGGAACAGCTCGAAGTGGATATCGTTTGTCGACTGCGGTGCCGGCCGACCCGTCCGGGTCGGCGTCGCCGGGATGTTTCTGTCGGCGGTGCGGTAATCGGGCGAACGGAAGCTGCCGAACGCGATCTGCGCGACCGAACCCGGTACGACGTTCAGTGCCGGTGTGGGGAGAAAACTCGTCGTAAAGACCGGCGCGGTGCCGACCTGCCGGTTGAACTGGATCCCCAGGATGTCCGAGAGCGGAAACACCGCGCGCACCGCGCCGCCCGGGCCCTGGCCGACCATGAACTCCGCGGGTGAGGGATTCGAGCGCTTGATCTGGTCGCGGATCTTGTCCAGATCGGCCGTCGTGCTCTGCGTCGTGAAGACGCTCAATGCCGCGATGCGGCGGTGCGCGGGGAGGTGGCGCCGTGCGTCGCGATCGTTGGGATCGAAGGGATCCCACCAGCGCCCAGACTCGATGGGATGGCCGGTCGCGTCAAGCACCCCGTCGGTCACGACCAGCACATAGCGGGTGTGCTCGTTCAGCTGTTCCTCGGACTCGAAGACCAGCGTGTTCGTGCCCGGATCCCATGAGACCTGATTGATCCCGACCCGCTCGCCGAAGCCGTGCCCCGAGCCGGTGTCACCCAGGTTGATCAGAAACACCGTTTCGCTGTTGACCGTGTTCACATCGATCGCGCCGGTGAACGGCACCGTGATGCGCGGTTGCACGTTGAAGCCGTCGAGCGTGTTGAGGACATCGATGTCCGCGCAGTCCGACGGCCGCGCGTTGCAGTCGGGCTTCGGCAGCCGCACGCGCAGGAACGTGTTCTGGGAGAGGTCGAGCCGCGTGAAACGGTCGTTCGGGAACGGACTTGTCGCAGGACTCAAGGAATCGAATCTCACGCTGACGCCCGCAGCCAACGCGATCGCCGACGTGACGGCGAGACCGATTGCTACTGACGCGCGCCCCAAGCGACGGGACCAATGACGGATCATCGACATTCGGAACCTCCTCGGAGAACCTGTTGTCATTGTAGCCGGTGAAACGGCTGGAAAAAAATGATAGGCAAGAAGAATACGAATACCAAACCGCCCGGTGATCGGTAACGCCCTTCTGGCTCCGCACGCGCTGGCGCCAAAATTCTCAAGGAAGGCCCAGCACTCCCTTGAAATTGAGGAACAAAGTCAACCTCAGCCGAACGCGTTGAGCGGCTTGCCGCCTGCCGTCGCAGGTTTCGCGTCGATGAGCGAAAAGGCGATCACGCAAGGGGCGGTGCCGCGGTTGATCCAGCAGTGGACGGTGCCGCGCTGGACCAGCACGTCGCCCGCCTTCAAATGGACTTCGCTGCCTTTCTCCAGCTCCATGTCGATCTCGCCCGAGATGATCACCGCGTAATCGATCGAGTCGGTGCGGTGCACGCGCGGCGAGACCCCCGGCGAGAATTCGACCACGCGGAAGACGGTTCCGCCCGGAAGCGTGGTGCCGGTTTTCTTCTGGCCGGCGTCGCCCTCGCCCGAGTTGTCGGCGGGGATCGCGTCGGTGGTCCAGACCACGCAGGCCGACGCGCCGGGGCGGTTCGAGATCACGTTCTTCGAGACTTCGTCGATTTTCACGACGGCACGCCCGCTCGCGTCGTGCCCGGTGATCACTCTCCGAACCTTGATGGCCATGACTGCTCCTTTTCCGGTTGAGCCGATTATACGAGGCCGTGTATCATCGGGCTTCGCTTCGGCCGACGGAAATAAATCCATGAACATCGGTGTACCCGCGGAAACCCGCGCGGGCGAAACCCGCGTCGCCGCGACGCCCGAGACCGTCAAGAAACTCGTCGCCGCGAAACACGCCGTTCTCGTCCAGTCGGGCGCGGGCGCGGGCGCGAGCATCCCGGATGCCGATTTCCAGGCGGCCGGGGCGTCGATCGCCGCGGGCGCCGCCGACGTCTACGCGCGCGCCGAGCTGATCCTCAAGGTGCGTCCCCCGCAAGCGGGCGAGCTCGGCATGCTCAGGCGCGAGCAGGTGCTCGTCGGGATGCTCAACCGCTTCGACGCCGAGGGCCTCGCGGCGATCGCTCGCACCGGCGCGACCGCGTTCGCGCTCGAGGCCGCGCCGCGCATCTCGCGCGCGCAATCGCTCGACGTGCTCTCCTCGCAGGCGAACCTCGGCGGCTACAAGGCGGTGATGGTCGCGGCCAATCTTTTCGGCAAGATCTTCCCCATGCTCATGACGGCGGCGGGGACTATCAAGGCCGCGCGCGTGGTGGTGATGGGCGTGGGCGTGGCGGGCCTGCAGGCGATCGCCACCGCCAAGCGCCTGGGCGCCGTGGTCGAGGCGACCGACGTGCGGCCCGAGACCAAGGAGCAGGTCGAGTCGCTCGGCGCCAAGTTCATCGAGGTGCCGCTCACCGACGCGGAGAAGGAGCTCGCCAAGGGGCAGGGCGGCTACGCGCGCGAGATGGGCGAGGACTATCGCAAGCGCCAGGCGGCGCTGGTCGCCGAGCGCATCAAGTCGGCCGATATCGTGGTCACCACCGCCCTCATCCCCGGGCGGCGCGCGCCGGTGCTGGTCACCGAGGACATGGTGAAGAGCATGAAGCCTGGCTCGGTGATCGTCGACATGGCGGCCGAGCAGGGCGGCAACTGCCCGCTGACCGAGGCCGACAAGGTGGTGGTGAAGCACGGCGTCACGCTGGTCGGTCACACCAATTTCCCGGCGATGGTGGCCGCGGACGCCTCCGCCCTGTACGCGCGCAACCTGCTCGATTTCCTCAAGCTCATCGCCGACAAGGAAGGCAAGCTCGCGATCAACATGGAAGACGAGATCGTCGCGGCCTGCCTGATGGCGCGCGGCGGTGAACTGGTGAAGAAGCCATGACCGGAACCATCGACCCGACCGTCGTCAACCTGGTGGTGTTCGTGCTCGCCGTGTTCGTCGGCTACCACGTCATCTGGAACGTGACCCCGGCGCTTCACACCCCGCTGATGAGCGTCACCAACGCCATATCGAGCGTGATCATCGTCGGTGCGATCCTCGCGGCAGGCCCCGCGGAAGTGGATTTTGGCTCGGCGATGGGCGCGGTCGCGGTGGGCCTCGCCGCGATCAACGTCGCGGGGGGGTTCCTCGTGACCAAGCGCATGCTCGCGATGTTCAAGAAGAAGCCCCGCGTCGAAAAAGCGGCGGAAAAGAAATGAGCGCCAACCTCGTCGCGCTCTGGTATCTCGCCGCCTCGGTGTGCTTCATCCTGGCGCTGAAGGGCTTGTCGTCGCCCGAGTCGGCGCGACGCGGCAACGTTTTCGGCATCGCGGGCATGACGATCGCCGTCGTCACCACGCTCGCCATCGTCGCGCGGGGACGCCTGGACCTGATCCTGATCGCCATGGTGATCGGCGGCATGATCGGCTCCTTCGTCTCGCGGCGCGTCGAGATGACGCAGATGCCCGAGCTCGTCGCCGCGATGCACTCGCTGGTGGGCATGGCGGCGGTGCTCATCGCCGTCGCCGTGGTGAACAACCCAGGGGCGTTCGGCGAGCACGATCCGCTGCCGCGGGTCAACCGCTTCGAGCTGTTCATCGGCAGCTTCGTCGGCGCCGTCACCTTCTCGGGTAGCGTGATCGCCTTCGGCAAGCTCGCGGGCCTCGGCAAAAAATTCCGCCTGTTCTCCAGCGCGCCGGTGGTGTTCAGGGGGCAGCATCCGCTGAACCTCGTCCTCGCGCTGGTCATGATCGGCTTCGGCTTCGCTTTCTTCCTCGCCGAGGGCAAGGCCTGGACGCCGTTCCTCGCGATGCTCGGAATCGCGTTCGTGCTGGGGGTGCTCATCATCATCCCGATCGGCGGAGCCGACATGCCGGTGGTGATCTCGATGCTGAACAGCTACTCGGGCTGGGCGGCGGCGGGCATAGGCTTCTCGCTCAACAACACCATGCTCATCATCGCGGGGTCGCTCGTCGGCTCCTCGGGGGCGATCCTCTCCTACATCATGTGCAAGGCGATGAACCGCTCCTTCTTCAGCGTGATCCTGGGCGGATTCGGCGCGGCCGAGGGCGCGACGGCGGCGGACGCCGCCCAGAAAACGGTGAAATCGGGCTCGGCCGAGGACGCGGCGTTTCTCCTCTCGAACGCGGAGTCGGTGGTCATCGTTCCGGGCTACGGCCTGGCGGTTGCGCGCGCGCAGCACGCCGTGAAGGAAATGGCGCAGAAGCTCATCGCCAAGGGCGTGAGCGTGCGCTACGCGATCCACCCGGTCGCCGGCCGCATGCCAGGCCACATGAACGTGCTGCTCGCCGAGGCCGAGGTCCCCTACGACCAGGTGTTCGAGATGGAGGACATCAACAGCGAGTTCGGCACCACCGACGTGGTGCTGGTGCTCGGCGCGAACGACGTGGTGAACCCGCTCGCGCACGAGAAGGGCAGCCCGATCTACGGCATGCCCATCATCGAGGCCAACAAGGCGCGCACCGTGCTCGTCAACAAGCGCAGCATGGCCGCGGGCTACGCCGGCCTCGACAACCCCCTCTTCTACATGGACAAGACCATGATGGTGTTCGGCGACGCGAAGAAGGTCGTCGAGGACATGGTCAAGGCAATCGATTGACAAAGGCGCGCGAAAACATACTCGCGCGTATCCGAAAGGCTCAGGGCCGCGGCCAGAGCAGGCCCTCGCAAGCCGAGCTGGAAGCGATCGACACCTACCTGCGGGCGCACCCGCGCGGCACGCTCCCCAAAGTCGAAGGCGATCTCGTCGCGCGCTTCCGCGCCCGCGCCGAGTCGATGCAAAGCACGACGGACGAGGTCGCCGCGGAAGGCGAGGTCCCCGCTGCGGTGGCGCGCTATCTGAAGACGAGCAAGCTGCCGCTCGCCGGCTGCGTCTGGCCGCGGCTCGCGCATTTGGACTGGAAGGGCGCGGGCCTCGCGCTCGAGCCTAGAGCGGCGAACGGAGACGATCCGATCGGCATCACCGGCGCCTTTGCCGCGATCGCCGAAACAGGAACGCTGGTGCTCACCTCGGGTCCCGACACTCCGGCGACCGCCAGCCTGCTTCCCGAGACGCACGTCGCAGTGGTGAATGCGGCTCGTATCGTCCCCCATATGGAAGACGCTTTCGCGCTGGCACGGGAGGCCTTCGGGCAGTTGCCGCGCGCGATCAACTTCGTCTCGGGCCCGTCGCGCACCGCCGATATCGATCAGACCATCGTGCTCGGTGTGCACGGACCTTCGCGAGTGCACATCGTCCTGTTTCGCAGCTGAGGATTCAGAACGCCTGGTCCCAGGAGACGCTGAGCCGCATCGCGGAGTTGATCATGCCGACCATGCTGTAGGTCTGCGGAAAATTGCCCCACAGCTCGCCCGTCCCGGGCTCGATGTGCTCGGACAGGAGCCCGTGCCGGTTGCAGCGCGCGATCAGGTTCTCGAAGAGCGAGCGCGCCTCGTCGCGGCGACCGAGCGCGGCGAGCGCGTCGACGTACCAGAAAGTGCACACCGCGAACGCGTTGTCGGGAACGCCGAAATCGTCGGCGTGTCCGTAGCGGAACACGAAATCGCCGCGCCGCAGGTCTTTCTCGACCGCCCGCACCGTTCCGGCGAAGCGCGGATCGTCCGCGCGCAGGAAATCCAGCTCGTGCAGCAGCAGCAGGCTCGCATCCATATCCTCGCCGCCGAAGGTCGCGGCGAAGCTCGAGCGCTTGGCGCTCCATGCGCCCTTGCTGATGGCGGCGTGCATTGCGTCCGCGCGCGCCCGCCAGTGCTTGGCGCGGTCCGCAAGACCTATGCGGAGCGCGATCTTCGCCAGGCGGTCGCACGCCGCCCAGCACATGACGCTGGAGAACGTGTGCACTGCCTTCGTGCCGCGCAGCTCCCACGGTCCGGCGTCGGGCTGGTCGTAGAGCGCTGCGGCGCGCTCGCCGAGCTGTTCCAGCTGCCTGAACAGCGCCTGGTCGCTGCGCAGCGCAAGCCGCGCGTCGAAAAATACGTGCGCCGCCGCGAGCACCGCGGCGCCGTAGACGTCGTGCTGGCTCTGCTCGTACGCCTGGTTGCCTATCCTCACCGGCCCCATGCCTCGGTACCCGGGGAGCGAGGCCGCCTCGCGCTCGACGATGCTCGCCTTGCCGGTGACCGAATACAGGGGCTGCAGGTCAGCGCCGTTTGCGCCTGCCGCGGTATTGATGATGAAATCGAGGTAGCGCTCCATCGTGTTGGTTGCGTTCAGGCGGTTGAGCGCGTTGACCACGAAGTAGGCGTCGCGCAGCCAACAGTAGCGGTAGTCCCAGTTGCGGCCGCTCCCGGCCGATTCGGGGATCGAGGTGGTCACGGCGGCGACGATCGCGCCGGTGTCCTCGTAGGCGTTGAGCTTGAGCGTGATCGCGGCGCGGATGATCTGCTCCTGCCACTCGAACGAGATGGCGAGGCCGCGCACCCAGTCGCGCCACCAGCCTGCCGTGTCGTCGAGAAACCTGCGGAACGCCTCGCCCGGCGAGCTGTGCAGCGTCTCGTCGGGTCCGAGCACCAGCGACACCGGCTCGCGCAGCACCACGGGCGTCTCCTCGAGGATCGCGGTGACCGAGAAATCGGTCGTCACCCGCATGTCCATGTCGGGCATCACGTAGCGCACGTGATTGCTGCCCCAGGTGACCGCCGGCCGGCGCGCGCCGTACTCGCACAGCGGCCGGATGCGCACCCGGATGCGCGGGCTGCCCGAGAGCGGGCGGATCTGGCGCAACAGCATCACCGGGTAGAAAAGCCTGCCGAACTGCTGGAACCGCGGCGCAAGATCGGTGATCTCGACCCCGCCTCCGTGCCGGTCGTACAGGCGCGTCCGGAGGATGGGTGTGTGCGCTATGTAGGATTGCTCGGAGCGCTCGAAGTCGGCCAGGTCGACTTCGAACACCCCGGCACGGTCCTCGGGGCCGTTCTCGGGCCGCAGCAGGGCGCAGAACGCGGGATCGCTGTCGAAACGCGGCAGGCAGCACCACACGATGCGCGCTCTGGCGTCGAGCAGCGCGGCGACGCTCGAGTTGCCGATCAGCGCCAGATCGAGGCCGCTCATGCCGTCTCCCCGGAGCGCGCGACGATGCCCGCGAGCCACGCCCTCACGGCCGCCGAGTCGGGCAGGCGCCAGCGCGCGGCGGATTCGCCTTCGCCCACCTTGACCGAGTGGCCTTCGAGACGGTTGATCAGCTCGAAGCCGGGCTCGTCGGTGAGGTCGTCGCCGACGAAAACCGGAGCGCGCCCGCGAAACGGCGTCTCCTCGAGAAATTCCGCGATCGCCACGCCCTTGTCCTTTCCGCTGGGCCGCAGCTCGACGACCATTTTCCCGAGCTGCACCTCGAACTCGCCGCCCAGCTCGCCGGCCAGGCCGTGCACCATTTCCTGCATCTCGGCCCGCAGCGCGGGAGCCGCGCGGAAATGCAGGGCGAGGTTGACGCCCTTGTCCTCGAGCACGAGCGCGGGATGTCTTGCGGCCATCATGCCGAACCTCCGTCTCGCTTCCTCCAGCGCAGCGCGCGACACATCGTGCCTGTGCATTGTGCCGGAAAAATCGCGGCGCTCGGCGCCGTGCTGCCCGGCGAGGCAGAAGCCGGGGCGGGCGAGCAGGCGGTCGATGTCGGCGATCGGGCGGCCGCTGATGAGCGCGAGGGCCCCGCCGGCGGCGCGGCGGAGCGCCTCGAGCAGGCCGACCAGGTCGGCGTCGATGCTGACCTGGTGAGGGTGATCCGCGATGTCGAGGAGCGTTCCGTCCAGGTCGAGAAAGAACGCGCGGGGCCCCCGAAGCTCGGGCGCATTTTCGAACCGCGCCTTGTGAACCTGCATCGGTCGCCGTTTCACACCGCGCGCACGGCGGCGGGCTTGCGCTCGCCGTTGCGCGAGAGCAGGCGGCTGCGCGTGCGAATCTGGCCGGCGTCGATCAGCATGCGGCCGGCCCAGCGGTACACGTTGAAGTCCTGGACCAGGCCGCGCATGCTGCGCATGCGGTCGCGCTGCTCGGAAGGCGGCATCATCAGCGCCGCCCGCAGCGCCGCGGCGCACTGATCGATGTCGTACGGATTGACGATCAGCGCCTCCGGGAGCTCGCGCGACGCTCCGGTGAACTGGCTGAGGATGAGCACCCCGCGCTCGTCGTCGCGAGCGGCGACGAATTCCTTGGCCACCAGGTTCATTCCGTCGTGCAGGCTGCTGACCACGCAGACATCCGACGCCCGGTAGTACTCGTAGACCTCGTCCGGGTCGTGATGCTCGATCCTGAGCAGGATGGGAGCGCGTCCCTTGCCGGCGAACTTTTCGTTGATGCGGTGCGCCTGGGCGCGCACCCGCGCGTCGAAATCCTGGTACTCGTCGATGCTCGAGCGCGAGGGAGCGGCGATCTGCACGAACACGAATTTGCCGATCCACAGCGGATCGATCTCGAGCAGCCGCTCGACGGCGAGAAAGCGCTCGAGGATTCCCTTGGTGTAGTCGAGGCGGTCGACGCCGACGCCGACCACCGTATCCGGTCCGAGGCCGTTCTTCTTGCGGATATCGGACCGGCATTGCTCCACCGGTTTCTCCATCGCCTTCGAGCTGAGCGGCCATTCGATCGAGATCGGATAGCGGCGCACGGCGGTCTGGTCGCCGCCGTAGGACACCGTGTAGTTCTCGCGGTCGATGCGCGCCTCGACGTAGCGGTCGACCGTGTCGATGAAGTTGTTGCAGTGGAATTGTGTGTGGAATCCGAGGATGCTGCTGCCCAGCAGCCCGTCGATGAGCTCTTCGCGCCACGGGCAGATGCCGAAGGCCTCCGCGTTGGGCCAGGGAATGTGCCAGAACGAGATCACGGTCGCATTCGGGATGCGCTTGCGGATCAGGCGCGGCAGCAGCGCGAAGTGGTAGTCCTGTACGAGAACGATGGGATCCTCGGTCTTCGCCTCGTGCACCACCGTGTCGGCGAAGCGCCGGTTCACGGTGACGTAGGCGTTCCAGTCCGCGGTGCGGAACACCGGGCGCGTGTGAGCGATGTGGCACAGCGGCCACAGGCCGCTGTTGGAGAAGCCGTAGTAGTACCCGGCCTCTTCCTCCTCCGACAGCCACACCCGGCGAATGCGGTAGGCGGGGCGCTCGGGAGGAACCCGGATGTGGTCGGTCGCGTCCACCGTCTCGCGGTCGGCGCTGCCGCCCCCGTGCGCGATCCAGGTGCCCGAGCACGCCCGCATCACCGGCTCGAGCGCGGTGACCACCCCGCTCGCCGGGCGCTGCACCTCGATGCTCTTCTCGCGATGCACGTGGATGTAGGGCTCGCGGTTGGAGACGATCAGGACTTCCTCGCCCTTCAAGTCGTTTCGCAGTATCGCCCGCAGCGTTTCGGCCGACCAGTTGATCTGGGACTCGTCCCTCGCCTTGCGCTCCGATTCGAGCTCCCTGACCAATGCGCGGATGTCCTGCGCCACGGGCCGCAGCTCCGGAATGCGCACCTTCGCCTCGCTGAAGCCGAAGGTCTCGCCGCGAATCACCGCCTTCAGACCCGCGACCCAGCCGCGCCAGCTCACCTCGGCGATCACCACCGTCACCAGCGACACGATCGCCGCCAGCGCCGCGAACAGATAGAAGATGTACTTCTTGGTGTCGTCGCTGCGCCGCTGCACGAAGCTCATGTCGTGCACCAGAACGAGGTGCCCGTAGGTCTTGCCGTCGGCCTCGAGGTCGTAGTCGCCCACGTGGACCGGGCCGCGCTCGAGATTCACCACCCTGCCCTCGACCTCGATGGGGCTGGGGGGCCGGCCGGTGCAGGCGAGCGAGGAGGGAAAGGTCACGGTCTTGTAGACCAGCCTGCGCTGCGGGTCGCAGAAGCCGACGGCGAACAGGCGCTCGTCCTGGATGAGGCGGTCGAAGTAGCGCAGGACCTTGGCGCGCGAGCCCCCGCGCACCAGGTCGGCCAGCGGGTCCTGGATGGTTCTCGTGATGAGGGACGTGCGGATATCGAGATCGCGCACGAACCACTGCAGCGTGAGCCTGTCGACGAGCGGCACCACCGCGTACGCGATGGCGGCCAGGGTGATCGCCAGGGGAATGATGAATCGGAGAGACAGCCTCATGGTCGGCTCCTTCCGTCATCCCGAAGTCCTCCCACTTCGGGGCACGGCGGTTCTTGTGCCGCGCGGGCGCAGTCGGGTTCGACCGTCTTTCAAGGATCGCGTTCCCGACTTTTACGACGAACCCCGATGCTACAATCTCCGGCGTTTCGGAGGAGGGGTGATGCGAGTTCCCAATGCGTGGGCGATCTGGTCCCTGCTGCTTGTGCCGGCTTCCGCCCGCGCCGCCGAGGGACCCGCGATACTCGGCATCCCGGTCGATTTCGTCCTGTTCGCAATCACCTTGCTCGGGGTCGCGCTGTTTCACCGCCACACGCTTTTCGTCGCGCTCGCCGGCCTCGCCATCATAACCCTGTACAAGCTCGGCTTCACCGGTTTCAAGGAGGGCGCCGGCCTGGCGGGGCTCGCTCGTCACCTCGGGCACGAGTGGGTGATCCTCACGAATTTGCTGTGCCTGCTGCTCGGTTTCGCCCTCCTTTCGCGGCATTTCGAGAAGACGCGCGTGCCGGCCGTGCTGCCGCGCTTCCTTCCTCACGACTGGAAGGGCGCTTTCGTCATGCTGGTCATGGTGTTCGTGCTGTCGTCTTTCCTCGACAACATCGCCGCCGCGCTGATCGGCGGGGCGATGGCACATACGCTGTTCCGCGGCAAGGTGCACATCGGTTACCTGGCGGCGATCGTCGCCGCGTCGAACGCGGGCGGCTCGGGCAGCGTGGTCGGGGACACGACCACGACGATGATGTGGATCGACGGCGTCGACCCGCTCGACGTGTTCGAGGCCTACGTCGCCGCCTCGGTCGCGCTCGTAATCTGCGGCGTTCCGGCCGCGATGCAGCAGCAGCGCTACTCGCCGATTCTGAAGCACGAGCATCAGAACATTCACGTCGATTGGACGCGGCTGGGGATCGTGTTTTTCATCCTTGTCACCGCCATCGTGACCAACGTGGTCATGAACGTGAAATTCCCGGAAAGCTCCGACCATTTTCCCTTCATCGGCGCCTCGGTCGTGGTCGCGCTCCTTCTCACCGTGCGCCTGCGGCGCCCCGACTGGGAAGTGCTCCCCGAGAGCTTCAAGGGGACCATCTTTCTCCTGTCGCTCGTCACCGCCGCGACGATGATGCCGGTCGAGAAGCTGCCGGCCGCGTCCTGGCACACCGCGCTGGGGCTCGGATTCGTCTCGGCCGTTTTCGACAACATCCCGCTCACCGCGCTCGCCCTCAAGCAGGGCGGCTACGACTGGGGGTACCTCGCCTATGCGGTGGGCTTCGGCGGCTCGATGATCTGGTTCGGTTCGTCGGCAGGTGTTGCGCTGACGGGCATGTATCCGCAAGCGCGTTCGGTCGGCAAATGGGTGCGTGAAGGCTGGCACGTGACGCTGGCGTATGTCATCGGGTTTTTCGTCATGCTTGCCGTTATCGGGTTCTATCCGGGGTCGACGCCGCGTGCCGGCCTCGGCCCGGAAACCAGTGTGGCGACGGTCGCGTATTGACGCGACCCGCGATCGAGGAGAGCGCAATGGCAGACGTCAAAGTCGTTCGGAAGCACCGCTTGACCGTGGCGCAAGCGAAGAAGATCGCGCAAAAGACGGCCGACGACCTGGCGAGTGCATACGACCTGGAAAGCGAGTGGCAGGGCGACACGCTGCGTTTTTCACGCAGCGGTGTCAGCGGGTCGATGGCCGTGAGCGCGAGCGAAATCCGGATCGATGCCAAGCTCGGCATGCTGCTCAGCGCGTTCAAGACCAAGATCGAGCAGCACATCGAGCATCGCCTCGATGAGCTACTGGTCGCGGCCGCCACGCCCGCGACGAAGACGGCAGCAGCGAAGAAGTCGAGCCGCGGCGCCTAGCGCGCGTTGTCTGAAATCCGGGCGGGCTAGCCCTTGAGGTCGTCGATCAGCTCGACGTATTGTTTCATTGCCATCTCTGACGCGGTGCCCTTGATTTCGTTCCAGGCATCCCACTTCGCCCTGCCCACCATGTCGGAAAACCCCGGGCGCTTTCCCTCGACGTCACCACTGGTCGCCTGCTTGTAGAGGGCGTACAACTTCAGCAACGTTGCGTTGTCCGGTCGCTCAGGGAGGTTCTTCGAATCCGCGACCGCTTGTTCGAACTTGGTTTTCAGATCGCTCATGATCTCCTCCGGGTGTACGAGAGCGGAGCGAAAGCTATCATAGGTTCGAACCTGCGGCGCACGCGATCGCACGCTGCGTTGCAGGCAATCATCGGTTAGTGTCGGCGAAAGGAGGGAGTGATGGCGATGTTCTCGGCACGCCGCGAGCGTGTCTCTCCGGTCGATACGGCCTGGTT
>Ga0137403_10001249_pt1 | contig 32078 bp, 29 predicted proteins | sample CZOMad2_1_16fung_FD_122057 | JGI IMG/M metagenome (GOLD analysis project Ga0137403, IMG submission 122057) | Vadose zone soil fungal communities from Angelo Coast Range Reserve, California, USA - CZOMad2_1_16fungal (Hybrid Assembly) | ecosystem: Environmental > Terrestrial > Soil > Vadose zone... | reverse complement strand
CCCACGTTAGAGTTTCCCCTAAACACGCTTTCCAAGCGTGCGCCTTCAGCCACTCGGCCATCTCTCCGGTCTGGATTTGGGTTCCAGGAGGGTGGAAGCTTTCAGTGCGGGAAGGATGCGCTTTGGGCGCAGCCTTGTGTGCAATCGAAAGCGGCTGACTCATTAGATTGTATGGGGAAGGTGTGCGGGTGGCAACTAGTGGCTGCGGCGTGAGGCTAGGAAATGCCGCCGCTGCCGGCTACTGCGCCGTTCGCGTGCTGGGCGCGATCGACAGGATGCTCTGGGGCTGGGGGCACGGAGTTGGGATCGACGATTCTGTTGTGCAGGCAGAACAGAGCGAGTTCCAGGCGGTCAGCCACTCCGAGCTTATCGTAAACTTTGCGCAGGTAATTCTTGACGACCTGCTCTGTGGTTCCCACACGGAGGGCGATTTCCTTGTTCTTCATGCCCTGGGTGACGCAGGCTACGATAACGGATTCTTTCGGCGTCAATTGCACTTTGGGCCGAGCGCCGTTCTGGCGCGTGGCGTTGTTGCGGTAGGCGTTGAGAACCCAGGCGGTTCCCTGCGGGTCGAGCCACGCGTCGCCATTGGCGACCCTACGGACGCATTCAACTAGACTGTCCGGCTCGATTTCACGGGAGATGACCGCGTGAGCACCGCGGCGCAGGCATTCCAGGGTGAGTTCTTGATCCGGTTGTTCGGTCACTACGATCACGCGCGAATCGCGGGATTTACGAAGGAATTCCGTTACGGCTTCCGCTGGCTCGGGTGCGAGCGCAGCTTCAAACACCATTACATCCACGGCAAACTTGCCAGCGGAGCCCAGCGTTTGTTCCAACGACTCGGCCTGGCCGACGACGCGAATGTCATCTTCGACGGCGAAAATCTTGCGCAGGCCGGCACGGAAAATGGCTTGCTGATCCGCCAGTAGAACACGAATGCCGGCTTCCTCTCCGGCTTGCGGTACGAACGCCGCTTGCTCTTCCGCGAGTTTTAGACCAGGGCTAGCCATGTCCTCTCTATCCTTCAGGAGCCCGCTTTAGCGGCGCTCAAGGTGGTACTCGTCGATGACGACACCAACTCCGTGCCGTTCACCGCTGTCGTACTTGCGAACCACACGCCCCCGGCAATCCAGACGGACATCGTTGTCAGAACCGACAACCTCCGCTGGTACCGAGATCGTGAACTCCACGCGGGAGCCTACCGGCATATCCGCATCCACCTGGAAGAGAACTCCGTTTGCCGAAATGTTTTGTGTCGTCGCCAAAGCTTCCTGACCGCCCGACTTCAGCGATACAGGCAGCTCGAGGGGAAAGCGAGGCGCGCCTTGCACATCCGTATAGGCAGACTTCGCTGGCGCGGCTCCTGTTGCCGCACCCGTGCTTGACGAGGCCGAGGCCGATCCGTTCTTGCGTTTCGATTCGGACTTCATCGGTTTCGTGCCTCCGGGCTTTCGACTTTCTGACTCGGCTTTCTTAGCCATCGTGTGCTGAGAGTACCCCTCTTTTGCGGCGAAAAAAAGTTACCGAAGTTTGGAAAACGCGGGGCGGCGCGGCCGCTAACTGATTGGCCTAAAGAGACTTACGTTGGGGTTAGAACAATGGTTCGGGCAGGCAAGAAGGCGGCAGTAAGGCGGAAAGACTCGCCGAACTAAGCGGGCAATTTCGGCTGATTTCGGGTTAAAACTTGGTGGTTTCGGTGAAGTTAAAATCGCGCACTTTCATCGCGGGGACAACCATGTCGAACGACTCTTCGCCGCAGGCTCGGGCCGGCAGACTCATAGCTTCGACGTTCGAGAGCATGTGAAGGAGGCTCTCATTGAAGCGGAAGTTGCGGATGCCGAGCTGGATTTTTCCGTTTTCCACGAGGAAGGTTCCATCGCGGGTCATGCCGGTGAGAAGTTTTTCGAAAGGCTCGACTTCGCGGATGTACCAGAGGCGCGTGACCAGAATGCCGCGCTCGGTGCCGGCGATCATTTGATCAATGGTCTGGGGATTCGGAGGATCGGCGAAGACGATGTTGCTGGGCATCTCTCCCATTTCATTGGGGAGGCTGAAGCCGTGGCCCGTGGCGTGTAGTGGGCCGACTTTGGAGGCGATTTCGGACTTGGCGATTTTGGCGGCGGTGGCGCGGGCGTGGACGAGTTGGCTGATGACGCCGTTGGCGACGAGTTGGACCTGTTGGCGGCGCATGCCTTCGCCGTCGAACGCGGGGCCTGCCTGGAGCGGGTGGGCGGCGTTGTCCCAGATGTTGATGTTCTCGCCGAAGAGCTTGGCGCCCACGCGGTCGCAGAGGAACGAGCGCTGGTCGAGGAGCGAGAGGCCACCGAAATCCCAGAACATGAAGCCGACAATGTCGAGAACCGCGGCGGGCTCGAGGATGACGGTGTATTTGCCGGGTGCTAGGTCGAGCGGGTTGACTGATTCTGTGGCTTTGCGGGCGGCAGTTTCGGCCAGGGCTTCTGGGTTGAGCCGGGCGACGTCGGGCGAGTTGAGCTTTTGCCAGCCGGAGGAATTGTCGCCGAGCATGGTGATGGAAATTTCGGCGAGCGTTTGCGTGTGCCAGTCGGAGAGGCCGCGCGAGTTGAAGATGCCTTCGAAGCCTTCGGTGCTGGAATAAATTCCGGCGGTGGTGAGGTTATGCTTCTTGGCGATGTTGACGATGGCTCCGACGCCCTGGGCGCGGTCTTGCGGAGTGAGCGCGGCAGTTGCGGGGAAATGGCGCGATGGGACACTGGTTGGTGCGCCGCCATTTTCGGGCATGGGGAGGAGGTCGGGGTCGGGCTCCTGGACTTTGGCCAGCCTTTCCGCAGCGGTTAGCGCGCGTTTCAGGCTTTCATCGTCGAGGCGGTTGGTGGTGGAACGGGCGGTGCGGCCATCGATGGCGACGCGAATGGATACGGAAGAGCTTTCCTCCGTCATGTTCTGGTGGATGACGTTGTTGGCAAAACGAGTGAGCGAGCTGGATCCGCCGGAGAAGGAGACTTCGAGTTCGCCTGCTGTGGAAAGCTTGCGGATGCTGTCGAAGATGGCGGCGGCTTGGGATTGGGGTAGCATTCTTAGCTTCCCTGGAAGGCACTGCCGACGCGGATGTTCCTAAATCGGGCCGGAGCCGCCCCGTGCCCGGTGCCCATGGTCTGTTGCGGTTGGCCCTTGCCGCAGTTGGGCGTGCCCCAGAGAGTCCACTCGTCGCGGGAGCAGATGGCGTCCATCGAATTCCAGAAATCTGTGGTGATGCCGGAGTAGGACGGATTTTTCAGCAGGCGCGTGCGCTTTCCGTCCTTGATTTCCCAGCCGGCTTCGCAACTGAATTGGAAGTTGTAGCGCTTGTCGTCGATCGACCACGACTTGTTCGTCTCCATGTAAATTCCGTTGTCCGTTGAGGCGATGAGCTGGGCTTTGGTAAGAGGAGCGTCGCCAGGGAGAATGCTGATGTTCGTCATGCGAATCATCGGCAGCCGGTTGAAGGCCTCCGCGCGAACGGTGGCTCCAGAGTGTGTTTCGCCGATGGTATGAGCGGTTTCGCGAGAAGAGAGGTAGCCGGTAAAGAGGCCGTTGGTGATGATGGGCGTGCAGCGCGCAGGGACGCCCTCATCGTCGAAACCGAAAGTACCGAGACCGGGACCGTGCTCCTGGCGTCCGTCGGCAACTACGTTGACGATGTCGCTGCCGTAGCGCAGCTTGCCGAGTTTGTCGAGGGTAAGAAACGACGTGCCAGCGAAGTTTGCTTCCATTCCAAGAACGCGATCGAGTTCAATGGGATGGCCGACGGATTCGTGAATTTGCAGGCCCATTTGCGAACTGTCGAGTACTAGGTTGAACGTGCCTTCGGGGCATTGGTCGGCTTTGAGCAGTGCAACGGCTTCCTCACCCACGCGGCGGGCGTTTTCGAGGAGTTTCAGTTCTTCGATCAGCTCGTAGCCCTTGGACTGGTATTGGCCGCCAAAGGAGTTTGGGTAGGAGCGCTTTTGAATTTCGTTTCCTGCGAACGCATAAGCGGCGCAGCCTGCGCCGGTCGCAAATTTCGTCTGGTGAATCTGCGCGCCTTCGGAGGAGACGAACCACTGCTCGATGCGGTCGAAGTTCATGTTCGTTTCCGTAAGCGTGACGCCGGGGACGCTGTGGAGTTCGTTGTCGACCTTGAGGAGCAAGGTTAAGTTCTCTTCGATAGATGTCGTGAAGGGGTCGATACGATGCGGCGTGGTCCACTCGGCAACGACGGGCTTTTCTTGCGTGAGTTGCAGCGGTCCGGTTTGCACGCGGGCCGAGGCCAGAGCAACTTCGACAGCCAATGCAGCGGCGGCTTCAACTGACGGACGCGCTAAGTTATCCGTGGCGGCAAAACCCCATGCGCCGTTGGCGATTACGCGGATCCCCATGCCGAGCGATTCGGAATCTTCCGCGCCCCCTACTTTTCCGTTCTTCGTGGAATGGGCGCGGCTGCGGTGGGCGATGACGCGGGCGTCGACGTAGATGGCTCCACGGAGTTGCGCCGTGTTCAGAGCCCAGTTAGCGATCTCGTTCATGTCGAATCTTCAATCTACCACGGAGACACAGGCGCACTGAGGAAACGGGGAAATCTAGACGGTTCATTGAAATCAGCACTACTTTCCAAAACCGAAAGCCTTCAGCAAATCGACAGTCTCGGGCTTCTTGAGAAATTCGACGAGCGCGAGTGCGGTCGACTTCTTCTTCGACGATGCCAAGAGGATGCAGCCCTGCTGCAACGGCGGATAGAAATCCGTGGGGATTTCGACGTAGCGGCCTTTCTCCTTCATTGCGGGCGCGACGGCCAGGGAAAGGGCTATGATGCCAGCTTCAGCGCTGCCGGATTCGACGAATTGGGCGGCTTGGGAGACGTTTTCGCCCAGGACGAACTTGTCTTTCAGTTTGTCGGAGAGTTTCTCGTGATCGAGAGCGGCCATGGCGGCGCGGCCGTATGGGGCGTGCGCCGGGTTGGCGATGGAGATTTTGTTGATGGAAGGATCGAGCAGTACCGCGAGTCCCTTCGTCAGGTCGAGCTTCGAATCGTTGCGCACCCAGAGGACGATCTTCCCCGTGGCGTATTGGTAGAGCGTGTTGGGCTCGGCCTGGCCTGCGGCTTCGAGCTTCTTCGGGTAGTCGAGGTCGGCGGAGAAGAATAGGTCGAAGGGCGCGCCGTTCTGGATTTGGGAGAAGAAGTTGCCGGAAGAGCCGAAAATGAGATTGACCTTGTTGCCCGTTTGCTGCTCGAAGCGAGTGGAGACGTCTTTAAGGGCGAATTGCAGGTCGGCGGCGGCGGCGACAGTGATTTCTTCGGCAGCGGCTGAGAGAGTTAGCGTCAGTGCGAGAAATGCGAGGAGGAATGTCTTTTGCATTTTTCGGCCTCTTTGAAAGTTTGTCATTCCGACCAACGGGAGGAATCTGTTATTGCCTTCGCAAGAAAAGAGCGGATTCATCCCTCCGGTCGGAATGACAATTCTATAGGGCAAATGAACCTCTGAAGGTAAAAGAAAAAGGGCAGCCGAAGCTGCCCGTCGAAAATATCAGGAAGTCGCTTTACGTGCCTTCCGACCAGCTCGCCAGATACTCTTCCTGCTCAGAAGTGAGCTTGTCGATCTTGACGCCCATGGATTCGAGCTTGAGCCGCGCCACGCGCTTGTCGAGATCTACCGGCACGGTATACACCTTCTTCTCGAGCGTCTTGTAGTTCTTGACCATGTATTCGCAAGAGAGCGCCTGATCCGCGAAACTCATGTCCATCACGGACGGCGGATGACCTTCGGCGGCGGCCAGGTTGATGAGGCGGCCTTCGCCGAGGAGATTGATCTTGCGTCCGTCTTTCAGGCTGTACTCTTCGACGAAGTTGCGGGTCGTGCGCTTCGAAGAAGACATCCTTTCCAAGGATGGAATGTCGATCTCGACGTTAAAGTGACCGGAATTGGAGATAATAGCGCCGTCCCTCATCAGCTCGAAGTGTTCCTTGGCCAGAACGTTCTTGTTGCCGGTGACGGTGCAAAATACATCGCCCAGTTTGGCGGCTTCGGTCATGGACATGACGCGGAACCCGTCCATCACGGCTTCGAGCGCCTTCGTCGGATCGACTTCGGTAACAATGACTTCGGCGCCAGCGCCCCGTGCACGCGAGGCCAATCCGCGCCCGCACCAGCCGTAGCCAGCAACGACGAACTTCGATCCGGCGATGAGAAAATTGGTAGCGCGGATAATGCCGTCCAGCGTCGATTGGCCGGTGCCATAGCGGTTATCGAACAGGTGCTTGGTGTCGGCGTCGTTGACGGCGATGATCGGAAATTTGAGCGCGCCTTCCTTGGCCATCGCACGCAGGCGGATAACGCCAGTCGTGGTCTCTTCAGTACCGCCGATTACGTGTGCGAGTTCGGCAACGCGCTTGGTGTGCAGCACGCCCACCAGGTCAGCGCCGTCATCCATGGTGATTTGCGGCTTGTGGTCGAGCGCCGCCATAATGTGGCTGTAGTAGGTGTCATTGTCTTCGCCCTTGATGGCGAATACCGAAACCCCGTAATCCTTGACCAGGCTCGCGGCCACATCGTCTTGTGTCGAAAGCGGATTGGAAGCGCAGAGAACCGTGTCGGCGCCGCCGTCGCGTAGCGCGATCATCAGGTTCGCGGTTTCGGCGGTGACGTGCAGGCAGGCCGCGATGCGGATGCCTTTGAGCGGCTGATTCTTGATGAATTCCTTGCGGATGATCTGAAGAACCGGCATCGATTGGTTGGCCCATTCAATCCGCTTCTTTCCCAGATCCGCCAGCTCCATGCTCTTTACATCGCAGTTCAAGGTCGTGGTCGGCATACGTCTCCTGTTTTACTGTCAATACTCCGTGTGGCTAGTTGTTTTTGGGCCCGGGGACGCAACGCGGCGTCCCAAATTTAGAAATGGTTTACTCGCCTGCTTATTTGCCGGCCCCGACTGGCTCGGGCTGACGTTGTTTGACTCCGCTGGCAAGGCTCGCCGCTTTGTCCGTGGCTTCCCAGGTGAAATCCGGATCCTTGCGGCCGAAGTGGCCGTAGGCCGCTGTCTTCTTGTAAATCGGCCGACGCAGATTCAGGGACTCAATGATGCCTTTCGGCGTCAGTTGGAAGTTGGCGCGAACGAGATCAGAAAGCGTATTGGCATCGACCATGGAAGTACCAAAGGTTTCGACGCGAACGCTGACGGGGTCAGCCACCCCAATGGCGTAAGCCAACTGTACTTCGCAGCGCTCGGCCAGTTTAGCCGCAACAATGTTCTTAGCGATGTAGCGGGCCATGTAGGCTGCCGACCGATCGACCTTCGTCGGATCCTTGCCGCTGAATGCACCGCCGCCGTGACGTCCCATGCCACCATAAGTATCGACAATGATCTTGCGACCCGTGAGTCCTGAATCGCCCATCGGTCCGCCGATAACGAAGCGCCCAGTCGGATTGATGTGGTACTTCGTACCGGCATCGAGGAGATTCGCAGGGATGGTGGTCTGGATGACGTGCTTGAGAATGTCGGAACGGAGTTCTTCGCTGGAGATGTTTTCGGCGTGCTGGGAGGAAACGACAACGGCGTCAACGCGTACAGGCTTGCCAGCCTCATTGTATTCGACTGTGACTTGAGATTTGCCGTCGGGGCGAAGGTAGGAAAGTTTGCCGCTCTTGCGAACTTCGGTCAGCTTTTGCGTGAGCTTGTGCGCCAGGAAAATTGGCATCGGCATCAGCTCTTCGGTTTCATTGCAAGCGTAGCCGAACATCATGCCCTGGTCGCCTGCGCCGCCGGTGTCCACACCCATGGCGATATCGCCGGACTGCTTGTTGATGCTGGAGATCACGGCGCAAGTGTTGGAATCGAATCCATAGAGCGCGTTGTTGTAGCCGATCGAGGCAATCGTGCCGCGGACCAGTGCCTGAAAATCCACATATGCGCGGGTGGTGATCTCACCGGCGATCACAACCAAGCCGGTGCAGGTCAGCGTTTCGCAGGCGACGCGGCTGGTGGGATCTTCCGCCAGGCAGGCATCCAGAATGGCGTCGGAAATCTGGTCAGCAATCTTATCGGGGTGACCTTCGGTCACGGACTCCGAGGTAAACAAAATTCGATTCTTGGGGGACAAAGATAGTTCTCCTTCTTACCGGGGTTGGGACGTTTGCCCTAAAGACGATTGCAAGACGTGACGGGCAGGCGTACGCGGCCAGTGGTTTAATCCCATAAGGCTATCAAAGCCTCCGCCCCCTAGCAAAGCCCTTTGGGCTTAGGAAGCGGTTTCCGGCCCCAAGATGGGAAATTGCGAGCTTATCCGGTGCCTTGGGGCAGCGGTTGGGAAGCTGCTGAAAACTAATTCGGCTTGGGCGTGGCCGTCGGCACCTGCAAACCTGAGGCAGTAAACGTCAGGGTCCTAACTTCACCCTCCGCCGCTCGCACGGGAACCTTCTGGCCGTTAAACGCGACGTCCAAGGCTCCGGCGTTGCCGACTTTCAAGATCGCCCGATCGGTGGCATGAACCGTGATTGACTGCCCGTCCTCCATAATCGACTCGGAGGGGGGCTTACCATCCACGGCGCTAGAAAGCCAAACCTCGTCGTGGGCACGGAGCGCGAGGTCGAAGCCGCCGCCGGAGGCGGCAGCAGGGGGACTTTGCCCTCCGGGACTGGTTGTCGAACCCGCCGGATCGGCGCTCGAATCTGCTCTCTGCGCGGCTGGAGCGGCGTCAGGCGCCGCACTGGCTGCTTCGGTGAGATGGGTGGCAGACGTGGGTTCCACCGCCATCGGGTTTTCAGCCGCTTTGCGATGGGAGTGATAGGACCAAAAGCCCAGGACGACCGTTCCCAAAACGACCAGACCGATCAAAGCAGCCCAGGGAACTTGCGCCGAAGATTCTGCTGGCTGGCTATTGGCTGGTACGGCGGCCTTCTCCGGAGCATGCGGCGGGGGGAGGATGTCTGGCGGGACCAGGCTGGGAACCGACTCACCAGCGGCCTCCATGTAGTCGGCCACAACCTGATCGTCATCCAGGCCCAGGTGCTTGGCGTAGGCGCGAACGAAACCCCGGTTGAAGATGCCTCCTGGCATCTGATCGAACTTTTCCTGCTCCAGCGCTCGCAGATTGCGGACGCTAACTTTGGTCACGCCCGAGACTTCTTCGAGGGTCATCCCTCGCTTTTCGCGCTCTTTCTTCAGTCGCTCCCCGAACGATGCAACCACGGCGTGCAGGCCTCCTGGGCCTGATCTGGGCTGATCTACTGCAAGCGAAAAACATCATAAGGGAAAGCGATGCAATCCGTGCGGGAAAATGTAGGGCCTCAAAACAGGGCCAAAGTGCATCGAGCGGGACGCGCTTCCAGTCCGGACCGGGTGCTGGGCCGGGTACTGGGTACTAAGGTTTATTGCTAGGACAATTTGCGGGTGCCTATAATTGAGCACCCGTTCCCCTTGTGTCTAAAGGACTTGGATTGTCAGAAGCAGCCAGAGCCGAACGCAAACCGTTGCACGAGCTAAGTATTTTCCACGACGTGGCGAAAGCGCTGACCTCGTCGCTGGAGCTCGACGCGATTCTGCAAACCATCATGCAGAAAATGGCCGAATTCTTCCGGCCCGACACCTGGTCGCTGCTCATGGTCGACGAACAGCGGAACGAACTCTACTTTGCCATCGCCGTGGGCGAGGCTTCGGAATCGGTCAAGAACCTGCGGCTCAAGATGGGCGAAGGCATCGCCGGCTGGGTCGCACAACACGGTCAGACTTTGATTGTCCCCGACGTTTCGAAAGACGCACGCTTCGCGAAACGGATTGACGAATCCACCAATTGGGAAACCCGTTCCATCGTTTGCCTGCCTCTGCGCTCGCGGCACCGTGTGCTGGGCGTGATTCAGCTAGTGAACGTGACGCTGCACAACTACAGCGAAAGCGAAATGTTCTTCCTGAATGCGCTTTGCGACTATGCCGCCATTGCGATTGAAAACGCGCGCGCCGTCGAGCAGATTCAGGAGCTGACGATTACGGATGACTGTACGGGGCTTTACAACGCCCGTCATCTTTACAAAGTTCTCGAAGCTGAAGTCTACCGCTCAGCGCGGTACAACTATGAATTTTCGGTGATCTTTATTGATTTGGATCACTTCAAACAGGTCAACGACACACACGGACATCTGATTGGCAGCAAGCTCCTGGCGGACATTGGATTCACCATCAAGTCGCAGCTGCGCTTGATTGATTACGCGTTCCGCTATGGCGGCGATGAGTTTGTCGTGCTGCTGCCCCAGACAGACAAAGATCAGGGCTTTGTGGTCGCGCGGCGTATTCAGGAATCATTGCGCGCCAGCGCCTTCTGTAAAGCCGAAGGTCTGGACCTGAACGTCCGCGCCAGCATGGGTATGGCCACCTACCCGCACGACGCTTCTAACCCCCGCGACATCATCGAACGCGCCGACGAGATGATGTACGCGGTCAAGAACAGCACGCGAGACAGCATTGGCGTAGCGCAGCGCGGGGTAGTGAAGTAGGCCGCAAAGTAACGAACTGTAAAGATTCCTGCCTTTTTGTTATTTTTAGCATCTATTCCGGGCGCGGAACCGTCTGAACTTCTGGGGCCGTCCCTCGACGCCGAGGCATCTAAAACCTGGAGCAAACATGACGAAATGCCTACTTGCAGTTCTTCTACTGGCCGCTCCGCTAATTGCCCAGACGCCTGCCAATCAACCCCCTAAAGATCAAGCGGAGATCGCCTTGAACGCCGCGGGGTGCGGCCCCAGCGCAGTCAGTTTCGACGTAACGACCGACAAGAACCAGCATCCGCTCCCCCAGCCGGAAGCGGGCAAGGCCCTCGTGTACGTTATTAATTGGGTCGACACAACGACCAGGGTAGGAATGGACGGCTCCTGGATCGGGGCAATCCATTACAGATCGTATTTTTCGTTTTCGGCGGAGCCCGGCGATCATCGGGTCTGCTTGAACTCGCCAAGAGAAAACTTGCGCGGCTCGGCGCTCACGATCAGGGCTGCGGCTGGCCAGACTTACTACCTCTTCCTTTCGCCGCGCGAAGAGGGTGTGAGGTGGAAACTGGAAGAGATCGACCCAGCAAGAGGGCTATTCCTGATTGCATCTTCCGCTCTCAGCACTTCGCACCCGAAGAAGTGATGCCGAACGTCAGTTGAGTGCTTCGGCGGTACCCTGGCTTAGTTCTTCTTTTCGAGCTTGGCGGGCGCATCCGGTTTTGCCGCTTTCGCCCCGACCGCTCGCCAGGCCGAAGGATTGGCGGGTGCTTTCGGATTCACTCCAAAATCCCAGACGAATAGATTCATCCCGGCCTTACCGAGCATTTCGACGACGGCATATTCTCCAGGATCCAGATCCTTCACGGGCTTGATTTTCACCCAGCCGCCAGGCATAGCTTCGTTGCTGGTCTCCACAAATTTGTTTTCCTGGCTCACCTTGCCGGTGATCGCGACCTTGACCACACCCACAACCCGAACCTCCTTCTTAACGTCGGCGCGGACGATGCGAAAGCGTTGCGGACTCTGGGTGGCATCGGTTTCAGGCGATTCGTGCTCGGCTTTGACGGCGGCGTTGGCAGCATTCGCGGTTGGATCATCTGACTGCGGGCTGACGAAGAACACCGGCTTCCAGCTATGCGCTTGGATGGCCGCAAGCGTACCTTGGAGTTCGACGCTCTCTTTTTGCCCGGCCACGGGATTGATGGCTCCACGCAAAATATTCTTCCCCACGTTGCGATTGAGTTCGCCGCCATTCTGTGGAATCTCGACGAGCTGCGGCTCTCCCTTGAACGAATCAAGCAGGACCACCCCACCGCCGTCTGGGAGGCGGAGACCGGGCGCCACTTCCGCCGTGCGCGCCTCTTCGGCTTTGAGGTCAGCCTCGGCTTCTTTCTCGAGTTCGACGGCATCGGGAGATTCGACAGCCGTGGCTCGGCCTGCGTTGAAGTCGTCGGTGGCTTTCCAGTCGATGAGCGCTTTTGGAATCTCTTCCCATTCTTCCCGGTCCGCGCTGCGGTAGCGGACGCGGTCGCCCTGGACCTCGTACTTCGTCACCGCCTGGTAGGAACCGTCCTTGAGGATCAGACGCTTCGTCGCGTCAGCCATCGCAGGTGCAGCCGCCAGCAGGGCGAGACTTAGGAAGACAACGGCACTTCGAACTCGTCGTTTCACGACTCCTATCTTAGATGCAACGCAGGCTCGTGTGGCACGGGCGCTCTCGCCCGCGGGGTCTTAAAAGGGGCGGAGGAGGCAGATATCAAACTTTGGCGAGATCAAAAGCAAAGGCAGAACCAAGGCCTCAAGGGCGAGAGCGCCCGCACCACACAGGCCTGCTCTGCCAGCAAAATCCCTAGGCAATCCGAACAACTTTTGGCATAATTGTTTGTGCACCCATCCTGCACAAATTTCAAACCACAATTTAAGGTGAGGAAAAGATGTCGGCAAAATACATCTTCGTAACGGGCGGTGTTGTGTCTTCATTGGGCAAGGGTCTGGCGGCGGCCTCCATTGGCTGCCTCCTCGAAAGCCGCGGGCTGACCGTGAACCTGATGAAGTTCGATCCCTACCTCAACGTCGATCCCGGCACCATGTCTCCGTTCCAGCACGGGGAAGTCTTTGTCACCGACGATGGCGCTGAAACCGACCTCGACCTTGGCCACTACGAACGCTTCACCCACGCCAAACTCAGCCGCGACAATAACTGGACCACCGGGCGCATCTACGAGCAGATCATCACCAAGGAACGCCGCGGCGACTATCTCGGCAAGACCGTGCAGGTCATCCCGCACGTGACGAACGAAATTAAGTCGGCGATGAAGAAGGTCGCGCAGGATGTGGATGTGGTGCTGGTGGAAATTGGCGGAACCGTGGGCGACATTGAGTCCCTGCCCTTTATTGAAGCCATCCGCCAGATGCGCCAGGAGCTCGGCCGCGAGCGTACGTTGTTCGTGCATGTAACGCTGGTGCCGTTTATCGCCGCTGCAGGTGAACTGAAAACCAAGCCCACCCAGCACTCGGTAAAAGAGCTGCTGAGCGTAGGAATTCAGCCCGACATACTCCTCTGCCGCACCGATCGCTTTTTAGTGAAGGACATCAAGTCGAAGATCGCGCTCTTCTGCAACGTGAGCGAAGAGGCCGTCATCACGGCGAAAGACGTGGCCTCGGTCTATGAAGTTCCTCTCGGCTTCGCGCGCGAGAATGTCGACACGCTCTGCCTCCGCTACCTCCACATTGACGCGCCTGAACGCAACATGAAGGCGTGGGAAGAGCTGGTGGACCGCTGCTACAACCCGAAGGATGAAGTCAAGATTGGCATCGTTGGGAAGTACGTCGAGTATGAAGATTCGTACAAGTCGCTGAAGGAAGCCCTGGTTCACGGCTCCCTTGCCCACAATCTTAAGCTCAATCTAAGCTGGATTGAGGCAGAGGGCCTCGAAACCGGCGACAGTTCGTATGAGGCGCAGCTCGAAGGCTACGACGGCCTGCTGGTGCCCGGCGGATTTGGCAAGCGAGGTATCGAAGGCATGTTGCAGGCGATTCGCTACGCCCGCGAAAACAAGGTTCCTTACTTTGGCATTTGCCTCGGCATGCAAACCGCGTGCATCGAATTCGCTCGCAACGTTGCTGGACTGGAACACGCGAACTCCAGCGAATTTGACCCTGCGACGCCCCACCGCGTGATTTACAAACTGCGCGAATTACGTGGCGTCGAGGAGCTGGGCGGAACTATGCGGCTGGGAGCATGGACCTGCAAGATCGAGCCTGACACCCTGGCCTACAGGGTCTATGGCAAGGCCGAGATCAGCGAGCGCCACCGCCACCGCTACGAATTCAACCGCGAATACGAGGAGCCTCTCGTTGCCGCAGGCATGCGCATTTCCGGTTCCACGCCGGACGGAACTTACGTCGAGATGATCGAACTGCCCGATCATCCCTACTTTGTCGGCTGCCAGTTCCATCCAGAATTCAAGTCGAAGCCTCTTGAGCCGCATCCGCTCTTCAAGGAATTCATCGGCGCGGCGTATGCGCACGGGATGGGAAGGCGCTCGGCGCGTGAGGCCAGTGCCGTGGAAATGTTCCATCGTCCGGAAAAAGTAACGCGAAGGTAGGAAGTGCACCCGCCAGTTACCAGTCTTCAGCTGCCAGTTAGAGCACACGAAAGCGCATTGCTTCAACTTGGGGCGACTGGCAACTGACGGCTGGCGACTGACAACTTGACATTGACTCCATTCCAAGTCGGAAACGTCACAGTGGGCGGTGGGGAACTTTTTCTCATCGCCGGGCCCTGCGTTATCGAAAGCGAAGAGCACGCCATCAAAATGGCCGAGGTGGTCAAGGGTGTCGCCCGCTCGCTCAAACTTCCCTATATCTTCAAAGCCTCCTACGACAAGGCCAATCGCACTTCCATCGGCAGCTACCGCGGGCCGGGAATTGAGGAGGGGCTGCGCATTCTGCGCAAGATTCAGCAGGAAATTGGCGTGCCCGTGCTCACGGACGTGCATGAAATCGCGGATGTGGATCGCGTGGCGGAGGCTGTGGATGTCATCCAGATTCCAGCGTTCTTGTGCCGCCAGACCGACCTGCTCCTTAAAGCCGCCCAGACGGGCCGCGCCGTTAACATCAAGAAAGGCCAGTTCGCAGCACCTTGGGATATGGAACACGCCGTCGAGAAATGCCGCGCCACGGCCAATCCCAGGGTTTTCGTCACCGAGCGCGGCGCTAGTTTTGGCTACAACAATCTAGTCGTGGATATGCGGTCGCTACCCATCCTGCGCAAGTTCGCGCCGGTGGTTTTCGACGCTACTCATTCCGTGCAGCTACCGTCTGCAGCGCGCACGGACAAAGGCCCCGCCGCCAGCGGAGGCCAGCCCGAATTTATTCCCGTGCTCTCCCGCGCCGCCGTGGCAGCGGGCGTGGATGGGATTTTTATGGAAGTTCACGACAACCCGAAAGAAGCCAAGTCCGACGGCGCCAATGCGCTCGACCTCAAAAACCTGCGCGCGCTGCTCACTCAGTTGTTGGCCATCCACAGCGCCGCGCAGTAAAACTCGCCAAGTAGGCTGTACAACCCATTTTTTCCTGTCATCTTGAGCGCAGCATTCGCGCGCGCCAGCGCGGGAATGCGCAGTCGAAAGATCCCTGCACACCCTGCCTAACCTAACTCTCGCAAGCTTTCTAACCATCCCCTGTACTCCGAGCGTTCTTAAACCAAAGCATCCCTCCGAAGGCTCCTCGCCACAATCAGAGTGTTTCTACCGCCAGCTCCTTAGCCTTCCAGCTTCTTGTCCAGTAACTCATTAACCACGCCCGGGCTAGCTTGCCCCTTGGTACCTTTCATCACCTGCCCAACAAAGAACGCTTTGACGGTCTTTTTGCCACCGCGGTATTGCTCGACCTGCTTGGGGTTGGCAGCGATCACTTCATCGATCACTTTCTCGATGGCTCCAGTGTCCGTAATCTGCTGCGGCTTCTCTTTCTCGTAGACTTCGGGGAAATCCTGGTTGCGCTCGAAGCAGAGATCGTAAAGATCCTTCAGCATTTTGCTCGAGAGCGTGCCAGCCTCGGCGAGGTCGGCGGAGAGGGCGACACCTTTCATAGAGATGGGCGACTGCTCGATCTCCAGGTTATGAGCCTTCAGGCGCGACTGAAGTTCTCCCTGCACAAGATTCGCCACGCGCTTGGGGCTCTTCGAAGCCCGCGCAGCTTCTTCAAACTGGTCGGCAAAATTCTTGGTGATCGTCAACACACCGGCATCCTGCTCGGTAATTCCGTACTCGGAAACTAGCCTCGCGCGGCGTGCTTCAGGAAGTTCAGGCAACTGCTGGCGAATTTCCGCCTGCCACGCAGCGTCGACCACCAACGGCAGCAAATCCGGCTCAGGAAAATAGCGGTAATCGTGGGCCTGCTCTTTCGAGCGCATGGAGTACGTGCGGCCTTCGTTAGCGTTGTAAAGCCGCGATTCCTGCACCACCTTGCCGCCGGATTCGATGAGTTCAACCTGGCGCTCGATTTCGTACTCAAGCGCCTGCTTGATGAAGCGGAAGGAATTCACGTTCTTGACTTCGGCCTTGGTGCCGAATTCCTTCTGGCCCTTGGGACGGACGGAAACGTTGGCGTCGCAGCGCAGCGAGCCTTCCTCCATGTTGCAGTCGCTGACGCCGGTGTAGAGGATGATTTCCTTCAGCCGCGTCAGGTATTCGTAAGCCTCGGTGGGGCTGGCCAGATCGGGCTCGCTCACAATTTCTATTAACGGAACGCCGCTGCGGTTCAGGTCAATGGCGGTCTTGTTGGCGGCGTCGGGAAATCCGTCATGCAGGCTCTTGCCGGCGTCTTCCTCCATGTGGAGGCGGGTGATGCCAATTCGCTTTGAATTTCCACCGCCCGTTTTGATTTCCAGCCAGCCGTGCTCGGCAATGGGCTTATCGAACTGCGAAATCTGGTAGCCCTTGGGCAGGTCAGGATAAAAGTAATTCTTGCGCGCAAAAATCGAAGTCTCACGAATCTGGCAGTTCAAGGCCATGGCGGCGAGGACGGCGTATTCCACAGTCTTCTTGTTGAGCACCGGCAGCGCTCCAGGCAGCCCAAGGCAGACGGGGCAAACGTTGGAGTTGGGCTGGTTGCCGAAGCGCGTCGAGCAGGAACAGAAAATCTTAGTGTTGGTAAGGAGCTGGACGTGGACTTCCAGGCCAATCACGGGCTCGTATTTTGTGGTCGCGGATGCGGGGGTGATGGTGGCCATGGGGAAATTATAGCGGGTGAGGGGATTGCAAATCGGGCTCGTCGAGATTGGGGAGTTGCTGCAGCCAGGTCTGGAGGAAATCGTCGTGATCAAACTGGACTATCTCAATGGGCTCTCTTCGGCCCTTTACGCAAATCACCGGACGTGAGGCGGGTCCCGTCGTGATAGTTCGCAGCCCTTCGATCTCGCTCAAATGAAACACTTCCTCCCGAAAGACGATGCGGAACCGAATTCGCGATCCGTCGACTACAAGCCGCGAACGCAGCACCGTCGCCAGCATAAAGACACCGCAGACCGAGAGAAGGACTCCAATGGCAACCCGCCCGACGGCTATCAGAATGTGTCCCGGGGCGAGGCCAAGAATGGCAACGGGAACTGAGGCAACGATCAATAGCGCTGCCAACAGTAGGTAAAGGCCGCTCCTAGAGAACTTCATTCGGTACTCATGGCTCGTCGCCTTTGCTTGCTGGGAGTTCATCGTGTGTCTGGGTGTTGGAGGGCTGGCCCACCCTTGATGTTTTTGATCTCTCTGTCCTAAATACGAAATCTCGGGTGCCCGTTCTTCGCACACTCTGCGAAGGGCGGGGGTGGGAATGTTAGTACAACGGAACAATCAAGAAGCTGGGTCGAGAGTATCGCTTCCCGCTCTTGAAAAACCCAAGGACGGGGCACCCGCCGTCTTGATTGTACAAGCGAAGGTCAAAAGCTGGGCCAGCCCCCAAAGGACGGGGCTTCCGGAATTCTGGTTGGGAAAAGCAGATCAAGAGACTGGGGTAGCGGCGCGACAAAGAGGGGCGCCCGCAATTAGGAAGTGTAAAATGCTGAGCATGAGAGCGATGCCTCGTTTGCCTTTGGTTCTGATCGCAATGGGTCTATCGAGTCTAGCTCCTTCCTCATGTAGTCCAAACTTCCGTCCCTACATCGACAAAGGTTCCTGATTCGGCCACAGCTGTCGGCATCGCAGAAAAAGTACTCACCAACATATATGGCAAGAAGGTTATAGAGTCAGAGAGACCGTTCACCGTGGTATTGTCTGACGGCATTTGGCATGTCTACGGAACGCTCTATTGCAAAAACAACGAAGGCAACGTGATCACCAATATGTGTCTCGGTGGGGTCGCGTCGGCTAATATTCGGCAAAGGGACGGCCACGTACTAAGAACGGGTCATACGAAATAAATGCGTTTTTCGTAGGGCGGGCAGGCAGGCGGCCAACCCTTTCGCGGTTTAACCTTTCTTCTCAGAACGAAAACCTCGGGCGGATAACAAAACTATTTCCGGCGGTTCCGGGGCGCCTCATAATGGAACACTTGCTCCAGCGGTACACCGAAGACATGCGCGATGCGGAAGGCGACCTCAAGCGAGGGCGAGTACTTGTCACCTTCAATGGCGTTGACGGTCTGACGCGTAACCAGGATACGGTCGGCGAGTTCCTGCTGCGTCATCGAGCGGGTGCCACGGAGCTCGCGAATGGTGTTGCTGATTCCAGCACTCACGGCTTACCTGCCCTCTTCTGTGGGTCTACGACGTTACGATCACCTCGCGCTTTCGCGAGCATCATGCCGACATCCGGTAAGCCACAAGCTCCCGAATAATCCGGGCCAGCGCAGCCACGAGAAGCAGGTGGAAAAGAATGCCAATCAGGAAACCGGCCGAGCGCATGTTGCCAAGATCCCAGTACATAACCAGGATAATCACCAGGCCCAGCCATAGAATATTGTTGCTCCAACGGGTACCGATGGAAGCCACGGCGCGATCCCGCTCATCCTCAATTACGCTTTTGGAGCGCCACCGCACGAACATCCGGACCGAGGCGAACAAGAATAGCAACACAATGAGGACGGCATGGAGGTAGTGGTGGCCAGGGGCGGAGTGGGCCAGATAGTGCATGTAGAACCCCACAACTGCCAGAACTCCCGCAAACTGAGCCCAAAGCATCTTTTCGTGAAAGCCAAGACGCGACATGCGCTTCTCCCGTTGTCAAATATATTTGACACAGGAACCATACAGACAATCCATGTTGATGTCAAATATATTTGACATCAACGAGAACAAACAGGTTTCGCAATTTGTCAGATGGGTTCTAGTCCGCAGAAAGTCCGCGCCCCCCACGCTCGACCAAGAGGATCGCCGCCAGAATCATCGCCGCCGCCACTCCCATGCTGAGCGTGACTTTTTCGCCAGCCAGCCTCCATCCCAGCAACACCGCCACAACCGGATTGACGTACGTATGCGTGGCAACGAGGGTGGGCGAGTAGCGTTCCAGAAGCCAGTTATAGGCGGTGAAGGCTACGATGGAGCCGAAGACGATGAGGTAGGCGAGCGCCCACAACGAACGCGGGGAGACGGCGGCGTAAGAGACACGGCCCCATTCTCCGAAGAAGGCGCTGGCAAGGAGCAGCATGGCTCCGCCGGATACGAGCGACATGGCGGAGAGCAGGACGGGATTTCCGGAGAGATGGGAGCGGCGCGAATAGACAATGCCGATGGACCACGAAATGGCTCCGAGCAGCACGGCGACGGCGGCGAACAATACGCCGGAGGCGGAGCGCAAGGTTTCTCCCTGGAACAAGAGGCCGACGCCGACGAGGCCGAGAACGAGGCCGCCGAACAGCGTGGCGTTCATCCGCCATTTACGCTCGGCTGCGGCAGAGGCCAAGAAAACCCAGATGGGCTCGCTGGCGATGACGACTGCGCACAGGCCAGAAGGGACGCGCTGCTCGGCCCAGTGTAGCGTGCCGTGTCCGATGAGGAAGAAGAAGACTCCGATGATGGCGCTGGCCCGCCATTGCTGCCAGGTGGGGCGCTCGCCCTTGATGAGGCACCAAAGCAACAGAAGCGAGCCGGCAGTGAACTGGCGCATTCCGACGGCGAGGAACGGCGGGATGGTTTCGACGGCGAAGCGGATGGCTAAATACGTGGAGCCCCAGACAAGATGGATGGCGAGGAAGGCTAAGACGACCAGGATTAGCGGGCTGTGAAGCGCCGGCTTTGCCGGGGAGGGAGTTTCGACGGGCATTGCTTAGTCTATCCTGCTGCATTGAAAACTTCTGGCGGAGCCAGCCCGTACATTAGACTCTGTCATTCTTGAGCGGAGCGAAGAATCCCCAAGAGGCCGCGTCCGCCCAGTCCTTGCCAGCTTTCTAACCGGCATCTTTTATTCGGCCAGAAAGCTGGAAAACGGTGCGTTCAGCTAAAGAGAGTGGGGATTCTTCGCTCCGCTCAAGAATGACAGTCTTAAGAATGACGGTCTTAAGAATGGCATCATGAAATTTGACGGTTCTATCTTTCCCCAGGTAGCTGCGGCTTCTGCGGCTGAGGTGCGCTCAAGTATTTTTCGAGCGCAATCTCAAAATAGTAAAGATCCTCCCCCTTGGCATTGCGCAGACCCGTGAGAAAAAAGTGTGCGCCAGGGAGCGGATTGTCGATCCCATTGATGTCGAAGAACAAAAAGCCTGCCTGCGTAGAATGCGGCTCGACGGCCCGAGCGGAAAACTGCGCACGCTGCATTTCGTCCACAGCTTTGGTGCTCACCGTTCCTTTTGGGCGGCCCGCAGGTATGGGAATTGGAATGGGTAGGCGCGCCTTCGGTCCCTTGGGATGGGAAAGGCGCCGATAGAGATCGTCCTGCGTAGCGGGAGCAATCTTGGCGCGGCTCGCCGTGATGAACTCGGCCTTCATCCCGCTCAGAGTGACAGCTTCGTCGCTGTCGTTGGTAATGATGACGTAGACAGGCAACATGTCCTCATTGGCGTAGTTGGTGGTGAAGATGGCAGCCTTGTCGGGCATGTCATAAGGATCGACTGCAACGGTCACGGATTCGTCCGTGTGCTGGTCGCGGGCTGGATAGGTGGGGGCAGGATGCGGCACGGGCAGAACGAATTCCTTGCCCGCCAAGGAAACACCTGTCGCAATGATAACAAGGAGGGACAACCCGGTGGCGCGGCGCGCGATGGAGGGAAAGGGGAGCGTAGTCGGTTTCCTGGCTTCGATGTTCAGGTAACTTTGCTTGTTCTTAGCTTTGATTATAGATGCCCCGGCGATCTACCGAGTTTCCCGGCGGCGTCCGTGCTTGCGGTTAGAATGACGACTCAGCATGTATGTGCTCTACAGCGCGTTGCTCGCGGCCTCGCTCGTTGTGGGATTTCCCTTTTGGATTTTCCAGATGGCACGCCATGGCAAGTACCGCGCGGGGTTGGGAGAACGGCTGGGGCGCGTGCCGCAACGCATTCTGCAGTTCGACAGCGGACCGGCGATTTGGGTGCATGCGGTTTCCGTGGGCGAAGTTTTGGCGGTAGCTGGCCTGGTGGCCGCGTTGCGTGAGAAGTTTCCTGGGCATCGCGTGGTAGTTTCGACGACGACAGCCAGCGGGCAAGAACTGGCGCGGACACGGTTCGGAGACCAGAACGTATTTTACTTCCCGCTGGACCTGGGATTTTGTGTCCGCCCTTACTTGCGGGTGCTGCGCCCGGAATTAGTCGTGATGGCCGAGACGGAATTTTGGCCGAATTTTCTTCGGCTGTCGCGGGCGGGTGGGGCGAAGGTCGCAGTTGTGAATGCGCGCATCTCTGATCGCTCGTTGCCGGGGTATTTGCGGTTTCGGAGGTGGCTGCGTCCAGTTCTGAAGAATATCGATCTCTTTCTGGCGCAAACTGATGAAGATGCGCGGCGCTTGGTTGAGATTGGGACGCTTGCGGAACGCGTCCGGGTCTCCGGCAACTTGAAGTTCGATGTGCCGCCCCCGGCGGAGACAGCATTGGTAGCGCAGTTGCGGGAGGCCTTAACCCAAGCTGGCGCGAGCCCCGTGCTGGTTTGCGGGAGCACGATGGAAGGCGAAGAATCGCTGCTGATGCGTGGGTTTGAGAATGTGCTGGCGAGCCATCCAAAAGCCGTGATGGTGCTGGCACCGCGCCATCCAGAACGCTTCGATAGGGTCGCAAGCTTGTTGCAGCAATTGGGAACGAAACACTGGCGCCGTTCGCAGTGGCAAGGAGAACCAGTTTCGGGGGGTGTCTTTCTTCTCGATTCGATTGGCGAGCTGGCCTCGGCGTATTCGCTAGCAGATTTGGCATTTGTCGGCGGCAGCCTGGTTTCTTATGGCGGCCACAATATTCTTGAGCCCGCTCTGTTCGGAGTGGCGACAGTCGTTGGTACTTCCTACCAGAATTTCCGTGATATTGTCGCGCTCTTCGAGCAGAATCAAGCGGTGCGAATCGTCGGAGCTGCCGAACTTCCTTTGGTATTCATGGAACTGGTGGATTCGCCCGAACAGCGCAGGGAATTCGGACAACGAGCCCTGCAAACCCTCCGGCAACAGATGGGCGCCACCGAGCGAACCTTGCAGGCTCTGGCAGAGCTCATACCGAACAGAGGACCGAGCCCGCACTGATCCGGATTGCAATGAGCCTATTCGATTCCATCTATGGGGCGGTAGTTCGAGCCAAGAACACTCTGCACGAACGTGGAACTTTGCAAGCCCAACGCTTAAAGGGACCGGTCATCAGCGTTGGCAACCTGGCTGTGGGTGGCTCAGGCAAAACGCCATTTGTGATCCTGCTCGGCGAACTCCTGAAGGATCAAGGCGTTGAATTCGATGTGCTTTCGCGCGGTTATGGGCGGACCACTACGGGAGTGCTGTTGGTCGACCCCAACGGAACATCTGCCGAGTTCGGTGATGAACCCTTGCTCATCGCACAGCAGCTGGGGGTACCCGTTGTAGTGGGGGAGAAGCGATACGAGGCCGGTCAGTTCGCCGAGGCCAGCTTTGGACCTAAGCTGCACCTGTTGGACGACGGATTTCAGCATCGTGCCCTGGCGCGCAACCTGGACATCGTGATGGTGAATGCATCGGATTTCGAGGATCGCCTGCTGCCGGGAGGCCGCTTGCGCGATCCATTGACAGCGTTGAAGCGCGCCAACGTAGTCGTACTGGAGGAAAATGTTCCCTATCCGGCGCGGCGGCTCGGACGAAAAACAATTTGGCGGGTCCGGCGCGGAATCCGTCTTCCAACGGTCCCTCCGCGGGTGGCTGCCTTTTGCGGCATAGCGCGGCCGGAGAGATTCTTCGAGCAACTGCGCGCCGCTGGCGTGGTTGCTGCCGTGGAGATTCCCTTCCCCGACCACCACGCATATTCCGAGAAGGATGTACGGGATTTGATGGCAGTTCGCGAAGAAAAAAATTGCGCCGCCTTCGTGACGACAGAAAAAGATGTGATCAATCTTCAGCCTCATGCCGGGCGCATAAAGCCGCTCTTCGCGGCCATTGTGACCATGGAATTGCTCGATCCCGAGGCCGCACTGAGCCTTTTGATGGCGCAAATTCCCACACGGGCGGGGGCAGTGTGAGAAAATCCTGCTGGGGCCGGAACCTGGTTCCACCGTTTCCATCATGACAAAACATAATAAAGAGACTGACCGCCTCAGGAAGATCGTCGAGGCATTTCCTCAAACGACCGTAACCGTGCTTGGAGACCTCGTAGCCGATGAGTTCGTGTTTGGCGAGATTTCGCGCGTTTCTCGGGAAGCCCCTGTTCTAATTTTGAAGCACAGGGAACGTATAGTGGTACCCGGTGGCGGGGCCAACGCCATCTACAATCTGGCGGAACTCGGCGTGAACGTGCTGCCGGTGGGCGTGCTTGGCGAAGACGAGGCTGGCAAACTGCTCTTGCAACAGTTTAAGAAGAAGCACATCCCTCTCACCGGCATCCAGCGCGACAAGAGTCACACGACCGTGACCAAGACTCGCATCCTGGCGGGGATGCCGCATACATGGCGGCAACAGGTGGTGCGAATTGACCGTGAGCCCGCCGGGGAACTGAGCCGCCCTTTGATACGGGAATTGATTCTGGCGACCCGGCAATACGCCAAAGCCTCCGATGCGTTGCTGATTTCGGATTACGGATATGGCGCAGCGTCGCCGCCCATTCTCGATGCGGTGCGGCTGAAGAGCCGCCTCGACGATATTCCAGTTACGCTGGACTCGCGTTATCGCTTGCTGGAGTTTTCCGGGATCACAGCGGCCACGCCCAACGAGGCCGAGGTCGAAGAGGCGTTGCGGCTCCGCGTGGGTCAGGACTGGCGCAAGCTGGTGGATGCGGGCGACGAAGTAGTCCGACGCCTCAAACTCGAGTCCCTGGTCGTCACGCGCGGCCGCGATGGCATGGTCGCCTTTACGAGACGCCACAAACCCGTTGACATTCCATCGTTTGGCTCAGACGAAGTCACCGACGTCACCGGCGCGGGCGACACGGTAATCGCCACCTTCACCGCAGCCTTGGCAGCCGGGGCGAGCACCGAGGAAGCCGCGCACCTCGCCAACTATGCTGGCGGAATTGTGGTAATGAAACGTGGCACGGCGACAGTTTCTCGCGCCGAACTGTTACATGCCCTGGAGCAGGCACCTCCGGCGACGCGATCCCATTGACTTCCGAACCCAGCAAAGTCGTAACCCGCAGCGAATTGCAGCGGCTCGTCGAGGGATGGCGTCAGGCGGGAGATTCCGTCACGCTCGCCAACGGCTGCTTCGACCTGTTGCACGTCGGGCACATCCGCTATTTCCGCGCGGCCAAGGCTCTGGGCGGTAGGCTAGTGGTCGCCATCAACTCCGACGATTCCGTAAGGATGTTGAAGGGCGTGGGAAGGCCTCTCATGCCGGAATGGGAACGCGCGGAAATTCTATCGGCCTTACAGTGCATCGATGCCGTCGTAGTCTTCGCTGAGCCGGACGTACGCGCGCTCGTGCGCGAAATCCGCCCCAACGTGCATGCCAAAGGCACGGATTACACGCTCGAGAGCGTCCCTGAAGGGGATGTCGTGCGGGAATTTGGAGGTCGGGTTGAAATTGTCGGTGATCCTAAGGATCATTCCACCAGTGAAATTATCCGAACGCGTCTGTCTCCTCGTGCGCTGAAGTAAAATGGCAGCGGCAACGGTGCGGCGGCTACTGGTGGTCCGCCTGAGCTCCATGGGTGACGTGATCCACGCGCTACCTGCTGCCGCGGCACTGAGGGCGGCGCTGCCGGAAACAACCATCGGATGGGTGATTGAGGAGCGCTGGTCGGAACTATTGTGTACCCAGGGCTATTCGCTTGACGGCCCACTTTCCGAACAAAAGCCTTTGGTGAATTGTGTGCATCGTGTGCGCACAAAACAATGGCGCCGAAGCCCGCTGACGCCTACCACCTGGGCTGACTTGCGAAGTAGTCTGGGCGAAGTACGGAGAGCGCACTACGACGTCGCGATTGACTTCCAGGGAGCGATTCGCTCCGCAGTGATTGCGCGTTGGTCGGGCGCTTCGGAGATTGTTGGCTGCGCTGCCCCGCGCGAGGCTCAAGCGCGGTGGTTCTATACCAGAAACGTGCATACAAAATTCGCACATGTGATCGAACAAAACCTCGAACTCGCCGCCGAACTCACAGGCTCAGCCGCCGCGCCCAAGCCTCTCCTGCCCCGCGATCCCGCCGCGGAGGCATGGTGCACCCGTTATCTCGAAGAAGCTAAATCGAAGCAGTTGGTTTTACTGAATCCGGGCGCGGGCTGGGGCGCAAAACAATGGCCCGCCGAACGTTACGGCGCAATGGCACGGGAACTCGTGAGCGACGGGTACACACTGCTGGTCAACCACGGTCCCGGCGAAGAAGAACTAGCTCAGGGAGTGGCGAACACCAGCGATGGAGCGGCGAAGCCTGTGCAGTGCTCCCTGGGAGAGCTGATCGCCCTCACCCGTCGCGCTTCCCTCTTCATTGGCGGAGACACCGGGCCCATGCACTTGGCTGCAGCTTTGCAAGTGCCCGTTGTCACGGTCTTCGGTCCCACCGATCCGGCGCGCAACGGCCCGTTTGGCACAAGAAGCATAGTGCTGCGTAGCCCGGAGAGCATTACATCGCACTCACGCCGCTCGGAAGCAGAGCCAGGGCTTTTGAGGATCACCACCGAACAAGCTCTCTCGGCGGCTCGAGAACTTCTGGGAAGTGCGTCGTGAGTTGGAACCGATTTGCGCGGCGCGTGCGCGTTCCACTTGGCTTCATCCTTGCGGTTCTTTATTTATGGCTAGCACACCCCGCGTGGTGGTCGATCCTGTTCGGTGGAGGCGTGGCAGCCGTGGGATTGGGGATACGCGCACTGGCGTCAGGGTACGTGCGCAAGAATGAAGACCTTGCCGCGACGGGGCCTTATGCTTACACGCGTAACCCTTTGTACGTGGGGTCGATCGTCATCGGTCTGGGATATGCGTTGGCTGCGCGAAGTTGGATTATCCCGATCGCATTATTTGTGATGTTCCTCGCGATTTACTTACCGGTAATTCGAGGCGAGGAAGCCTTCTTGCGAGAGCGCTTCCCAGAATTCGCGGAGTATGAGCGCCGGGTGCCCCGCCTGTTACCGCGCATCGGAGCATTGTTCTCGGCATCCCATCATGCACGAGGGACTTTTTCCCGCGAACTGTATCTCCAGCATCGCGAATACAACGCCTTAGCGGGTGCTCTCGCTATGATCGCCCTCCTCACCGTAAGATTGGTTTGGCTCTCGCGGTAGCACGCGCAATCCAGGTTCACTCAGGAGTTGCTTGATTCCCCGTTCGGTCCGCTCGCTCCGCGCCCATAGATTGCTGGCCTCGTTGGTTGTCGCGGTTGCTTGTGGCACCGCCCACGGGCAGAGCAGCGAAACCAACGCGGCGATTGTTGCGCCGCCAGCAACCTACCAGTTTCTAGAAGGCTCGAATTTTGCGTATGCCGTGGAGTGGCATTTCTTCACGGCCGGTACGGCGACGATCCACGTAGAAGGTTCCGGCGCGGAAAAGCACGTGGCCGCAACAGCGGATTCGGCAGGCGTCGTCAACATGCTGTACACGGTGCGGGATCGGTTCCAATCGGCGGTGGATCCGAAGACGTTTTGCTCCCTGAGCATCTCCAAGCATGCCGAAGAGGGCTCACACAAACGGCAGACTGAGATTCGATTCGACTACGCGCGCCGGAAGAGCGTTCTCGAAGAGAAAAATCTGAAGACCAATGCATCCAAGACCGTCGAAAACGATATCCCTGGATGCGTTACAGATGTCTTGAGCGGCTTCTACTATTTGGGATCCTTGCCACTGGCGCCGGGAAACGTCTATCTCTTTCCCGTGAACGACGGCAATAAGACGGCCATCGTGCGGGCTGAAGTGGAAGGCAAGGAAGCGGTGAAGACTCCCAGCGGCGCGTACTCCACGATTCGGGTTCGCGTGGAGACTACGTCGGGTGCTCTGAGAGGAAAAGGCTCGCTCTGGATCTGGTATGCGGAAGACGAGCGCCATACGCCAGTGCAGATGCGGGCGAAGATGAGTTGGGGAACGTTGATGTTCCGGCTACAGAGCATAGAAAAGCGGTAGATGTCGTCCCGCGGAATAGGCCCTTTACGCCCCTTGGCATGTTTCTTCAACCACATCGTGCAGTGTGCCGACGGCCCAGTCAATCTGCTCGTTTGTAATCACTGCCGGCGGAGCAACCAGCACATGATCTCCCGAGTGGCCATTCACCGAGCCCTGCATCGGGTAGACAAGCAGGCCGCGCTTCCTGGCAGCTTCACCAACGCGACCGGCAAAGTTGAAGTCGGCGAAGAACGGCGTCTTCGTCGTCTTGTCGGCAACGAATTCCACTCCCCACAACAGGCCGATACCGCGTACGTCCCCCACGGCACGGTGGTCCAACAGACTCGCGAGAGACGCCTTCAGGTGGCTAGCCGGTGTGCCAGCCGTTTCCGAATCCGCCGCTTGAACAAGATTTTGCCCTTTCACGAACCTCAACACCGCTCTTCCCGCAGCCGTCGAAAGCGGATGCGCGTTGTAGGTAAACCCGTGCAGGAACGCTCCAGAACCCTTGGCAATGGCATCGACTACCTTCTTGCTGGCAAGTACACCACCAAGCGGCGCATATCCACAGGAAAGCCCTTTGGCTGTTACCAGAATGTCTGGCGAAACGCCCCAATGATCGCCCGCAAAATTGCGCCCAGTGCGCCCCATCCCCGTCATCACCTCATCCGCGATGAGCAGCACGCCAGTCCCCTCGCAAATTTCAGCGATGCGCTGCATGTAGCGCGCGGAGGGCACAGCGGCGCCAAGTGTCGCGCCACTTACGGGCTCCAATATGAATGCAGCCGCTTGACCCTCTGATAGCTCAATCGCCTTCTCCAACTCGCCCGCGTATTTCTCCGCGCAATTGATGCAACCGTTGAGACAGTTGTACACGCAGCGATAGCAATACGGGACGCCCACATGCGTAAACTCACGTACCATCGGGAGGTAAATCTCGCGCCGCCGAACGTTCCCCGAAACCGCGAGCGCTCCCAGCGTCGAGCCGTGGTAACTCTGCGTGCGGCTGAGCATGTGGTAGCGCTGACTTTGGCCGATTTCGATTTGATACTGCCGCGCCAGCTTCAACGAAGTCTCAATGGCCTCGGACCCGCCGCTGGTGAAATATACGCAGCCGCCGCGGAAATGCTTGCCCGCGAATTCCAACAGCTCAGCCGCGTAGTCTTCCGCGATCGCCGTAGTGAATTGGCTGCTGTGCACAAACTCCAACTGGGAAGCCTGCTGGGCAACGGCCTCAGAAATTGACGGGACTCCGTGGCCAATAAAATTCACCGCCGCCTGTCCGGAGAAATCCAGATAACGCTCACCGTCGGAATCCCAAATATAGACACCTTCGCCGCGCACGGCTTGCGGAAACGTCTTGCGAAAGAAACGGGGAAACGCGGCGGGATGGCGAGATTGCGTCACTGCTCATTATCGCGGCTCGGGAAAAGGAGTGTCAAAAGCCGGTAACCACTGTTACCGAAGCGTCTACCCCGAGGAAGAGCGCCCCGGGAGCCGCGATTTTGCCATGTACAATCGCCGCTAGATGGCAAGTTCCGAAACCTCTCCGCAACCGGCATCCACAAGTGTTCTGGCGCGCGCATTGCGGGCACTGCGTCCTTCGCATCAGCACAGCAATACTTCCGCCACTCTGCTATTGATGACTGCGGTGATGCTGTCGCGCGTCATCGGCTATGTGCGCGAGGCCTATATTGCCTGGGCTTTTGGTGCCGGGCGACTCACTGATGCCTACGTCGCTGGCTTCACCATTCCCGATTTCTTGAACTACATTGTCGCGGGCGGCGCGGCCTCGATCACCTTCATTTCCATCTACACACGATTTGTAGCCGAGAAACGCCAGGACGAGGCTCAGAAGACCTTTTCCATCATCATTACCGTGATGACAACCGTGCTGGCGTTCGGCGTAGTCCTGGCAGAGGTCTACACGCCGCAACTGCTCCGGCTCGTCGTGCCGAAGTTCGACGCCGATCAGATGGCGCTGTGCGTGCACCTCACGCGCATCCTTCTGCCTGCACAGATCTTTTTCTACGTCGGCGGAGTCGTTTCGGCGGTCTTGCTTTCGCGGCGGTTGTTTTTGTTCCCCGCGTTCGGTCCACTTCTCTACAACGTCTTCATCATCCTGGGCGGGGTCGTACTCGGCAAGCAGTTCGGAATTTCTTCCCTTGCCTACGGCGCCTTGGCGGGGGCCTTCGTCGGTCCGTTTTTGATCAACGCAATCGGCGCAGCCCGCATCGGCACGGGTTTCCGTCTTTCCTGGGACGTAAGAAATCCAGCGTTCCTCGAGTGGGCCAGGCTCTCGATTCCCCTAATGCTCGGCGTGTCTCTAGTTACCGCTGACGACTGGATTCTGCGCCACTTTGCTTCGGGGGGATTGGGTGACATCACTCGCCTTAATTACGCAAAACGTCTCTTCGCCGTTCCTATCGCCATACTGGGCCAAGCCACGGGTCAGGCCTCGCTCCCGTTTTTCGCCAAGCTGTTTGGCGAAAAACGCATGACCGAGTTTGCGGATACGGTGAACGCATCGATCTACCGCATCACCGCCGCCTCGTTCCTGGCAACCGGCTGGATGATGGCCGCCGCTCTTCCCGTGATTGACCTCGTCTACCGCCGTGGACGATTCTCTCTCGGCGACTCCCACATTACCGCGACTTATTTTTTCTGGTTCGCACTGTCGCTGGCCTGCTGGTGCGCTCAGGGCCTCTACGCGCGAGCGTTCTACGCTGCGGGCGACACGCTTACCCCGATGATCGCCTGCACGATCATTACGCTTGCGTCGCTTCCGGTGTATTCGATCTTGTTTAGTAAGTTCTCGTTCGTAGGCCTAGCGGCCGCCTCGGATATCGGCATCCTGGCCAACACACTCGCCCTTGCGTTACTCTTGCATTCGCGCGGCTTGGTGCGCTGGGATGGCCTACCGTGGAGAGAACTTGCGAAAGCCCTGGTGATTGCCGTAATCGCCGCTGGACTGAGCTACGAGGCAGCGCAGACGATCCCAGTGAACAATACCCGCCGGACCGATTTTATTTCCCTATGCTTAACAACCCTCACTTGGGCCGCCGCCGTGGCTGCTGGTCTTTGGTTAACGCGCTCCGATCTGCTCAAGAACCTGCGCAAGACTTAGATGCAGCCCGACCAAAGCAAACGGGTGCCCAAAGGCACCCGTCGCAAAAACTGTTCCAGAAAAACTAAGCGCGAGCTTCCACGGCCTGTTCCTTCACCACCTCGCCGTTGACTTTGGCCGGCTGACCTTGGCTGGCAGGCGCTCCGCCTTTGCGGATATCGATGCCGCCCTTAAAGTACGCGCCGTCTTCAATAGAGATTCTGGCGGCAATCACGTCTCCGGTCAGCGATCCGTCGCTGCGAATGTCTACGCGGTCGCTGGCTGTGAGATTACCCTTCACTTTGCCGAGCACCACGATTTCCCGCGCGGTTACGCTGGCGTTCACCACGCCGTTGCGGCCTACGGTTACCCGATTGCCCGCAAGGTTGATGGACCCTTCCACACGGCCGTCAATATAAAGTGCCTCTGAGCCGGTGACTTCACCCTTGATCACCAAAGACTTACCGATGGTGGCTTGATCTGCGGTGGTTGTAACCGTTGGCCGGGGCGCTGCTGCCGCCGCCGGGCCGGGCTCGCTCTGCGGGGTCGGTGTCATTGCTGGACGCTCCGGTTCCGGCGCGCCGGGTCGAGAAGGTGCTTGCGGCTGATTAGCGGGTTTCCACATAACGAATGGTCCTTTCCTGACTGAAGGTTGAAAATTATTGTCCGCATTTGGGTGGCCAAGTTGATTCTACTCCGCATTCTGCGAGATTGGTTGTGGAAATTATTCCGTCTTTTTGCCTTTTGCTAAGGGCACCCTAGAGCCTGCGAGATGGCAAACGGAAATCCGCTCGCGGGCACCGGGTAGTTCTTTCTGAGTTGGTGACATTTCTCCTAAGAAATGTGGGGAACCATCGGTTGGGTAAGGCCTTGTGGCGCGGGCATCCTCGCCTGCGTGGTCTTTATGCGTTGGCGACCCTACTTAACTCCATTCGGGTACACCAGTATCTTGCTCGCTTCACCCGTCTTCAGACGGTCCATCGCTATGGAGAAGTCTTTCATCGGCAGCCGATCGGTAATGACGGGCCGCAGGTCCAGCCTCCCGCTCGTCAGCAGCGCCGTCATCTGGTACCAGGTCTGATACATCCGCCTCCCATTGATTCCCTGGATCGTGATGCCCTTAAAAATAATGTCCTCGGAAAAATTCAGCGGGATCGGTTTCGAGGTCAACCCCAGCAGCGAAACCCTTCCGCCGCTACGCACAATATCGAACCCAGTACGAATGGCGTCGGGATGCCCCGCCATTTCCAGTACGACATCCACCCCAAGCCCTCCGGTGCGCTCTTTCACAATCTTCCGCACATCATCGTTCTTCGGATCCAGCACATAGTCCGCGTGCATCTGCTTCGCGACCTGACGGCGATGTTCGTTGATCTCAAGCGCAAAAATTGTCGCCGCTCCCACAGCCCGCGCCACCGCAATCGAAAATAGCCCAATCGGCCCGCACCCGGTTACCGCCACGGTTCTGCCGGCAATCTCGCCCGCCAGCACGGTATGCACCGCATTCCCCAGCGGATCGAGAATCGAAGCGTACTCCTGAGGAATCGCCGGATCCAGCTTCCAGATATTGCTTTCCGGAATCACAACATACTCCGCAAATGCCCCATTGGCATCCACGCCAATAATCTTCACGTTCTGGCAAACGTGCGCGTCACCAGTGCGGCACTGCAAACACTTCCCGCAAGCTACGTGCATTTCGGCGGAGACAAAATCGCCTTCCTTTACGCTCGTGACTTCACTGCCAAACGCCGCCACTTCGCCGCAGAACTCATGCCCTGGAATGAGTGGCGGATGTATGCGCCCCTGCGCCCACCGGTCCCAGTTGTAAATGTGCAAGTCAGTCCCGCAAATGGAAGCGACTTTGACCTTGACCAGCACTTCGCGCGGGCCAAACTGAGGAATCGGGACTTCGCGGATTTC
>Ga0137403_10001248_pt1 | contig 32096 bp, 32 predicted proteins | sample CZOMad2_1_16fung_FD_122057 | JGI IMG/M metagenome (GOLD analysis project Ga0137403, IMG submission 122057) | Vadose zone soil fungal communities from Angelo Coast Range Reserve, California, USA - CZOMad2_1_16fungal (Hybrid Assembly) | ecosystem: Environmental > Terrestrial > Soil > Vadose zone... | reverse complement strand
GAGGAAGCGGCCGGGAAGCGCGACGTGACTGGTGATACGCGCGCCTTTCTTGCCGAGAGGCTCCTTGGCGATCTGAACGACGATGTCCTGACCGGCTTTGAGCATTTCGGAAATGAGTTGCGGGCGGCGCGGACCGGAATGGCCGCCCTGATAGCCGCGATTGTGATGCCCGCCGCCACCGGGACGGCGTTCGAAGCGGCGTCCGCCGCGGCGTTCACCACCACGATCTGGACCTCGGTCACCACCACGATCAGGGCCACGGTCTGGACCACGATCACTGCGTTCGGGGCGTCCAGCGCTACTGGAAGAACGATAGTCGCGGCTGTCGCGGCGTCCACGATCTCCGCCACGGTCACCACCGCGATCTGGGCCACGGTCGCGTCCGCCGCTGCGGAACGGGCGCTGAAAGCGCGAGCGTGGGTTGCCGCCGATGCGCGCGGAGTCTCGCGGAAAATCTTCGCGAGGACCGGTGCGGGGGCTGCGCGTTTCGCCGGGCAAAAGAATCGCCTCTTCGCCTTGCGGAGTTGAAGCTCCGGAATGCGCGGAAGCGGCCAGGGTTTCGCCGTCGTGATGGGTTTCGTGCCGGTCTTGAGCAGCGATCTGATGAGCTTCATCGTGCGCCGCGTCAGCTTCTGCTTCAGCTAGTTCGGCGGGCGAGCGGTGCTCGGTGCCGTTTTCCTCGTCGTGATGTTCGCCTTCGTGAGCGGATTCTTCCGAGGCATGAACTTCGACTGCGGATTCCTGCTCTTCGTCTTCTTCCTCTTGGTCGTCTTCTTCATGGTGGTCGGATTCTTCAGCATCGTTCGAATGCGTGAAGCCTTCGGCTTCCGATTCCTCTTCGTCGTCTGCTTCTTCATTGCCTTCAAATTCGGCTCCGCCGATTTGCAAAGGAGCATCAACGCGATCTTGCGTCTCTTCCTGCTTGGCTTCGACAAATGCGGAACCCAGAGCGGCGACTTGATCGTCGCTCAAATCTGCATCGCGAGAAGCTTCGGGCTCGGTTTGGCGAGCTTCGGCTGAGGAGGACTCAAGATCGCCGGCCGACTCGCCAGCGGCAGAAAACTCTTCGGTTTCTTGCGCTGGAGCTTCAACGTCGGAACCGGCATCGGCCAGGAGCCAGCGGGGAAGTCCGCCGGAAAAGCGGCGTGGGCCGGGAACTGGCGTGCCAGCAGGAACATTGCCGCGCGGCTGAGTGGAAGTGTCTTCTTCGTCGAGGGGCAGCGTGATTTCTTCCGGTGCGCGCTCAACTACGGGCTGGAGCGGCGCGGCCGCGGGACGGGCGCGGTACTTTGCGAGCGACTCGCCTGGGAGCAAGATTTCTTCCTCGCCGCTTACTGGTGCGGATGGAGGAGCGGAGCTGCGGGAATCGCTGGGACGGCGATTGTCGAAACCGCGATTGTCGGGACGGCGATCGAAACTGCCGCGGCGCGGACCGCGGTTGTCGTAGCCGCGATTGTCTTGCCCACGGGAATCGTTACCCCGCTGATCGCGGTCACCGCCCTGCGGCGAAGCGTATTTGGAAGGCGGAAGATTGCGCCCGGCACCAGGTCCGGCGTTGTGACCGCTACTGTGACCACCACTGGGGCCTGAAGGGGGGCGTCCGCCTCCGCTTCCACCGCGGCGACGTCCGCCGCGACGCGGCCAGCGTCCACCCCGGCCGCGATCTCCGCCACGGTCTCCGCCACGGTCTCCACCGCGATCGCCGCGATTGAAATCGCCGCCACGATCATTGCCACGGTTGTAGTCGCTGCCACGAGCAGCGCCGGAAGGATAGTTTTGCGTGGGATTGTAATGCGGCGCGAAATTTTGCGGCGCGGAAGCGTTGGATTCGGGCTGGCGCTCATCGTAGCGGTGCGAAGGCTCGGGCGGCTGTTCGGCGCGGCGCGGCGCGGCGGAAGTTTGTGCGTCTTCGTGGGGCGCAGCGTTCGAATCATGGTGCTCGCCGTGATGCTCATCGTGATGCGAGTCGTGGCCCGCAACGCCAGGGGCGTCGCTATGCGACTCGCCAGAATGCGTCTCCTGGAGAGAGGCAGTGCGGCCCAGAGTTTCGCCGGGGAGCAATTCGACAGGCTGGCTTTCGGACGAAACGATCGCCGGAGGCGCGCCGGGGGCGTGCTCGTGCCCGTGGCCATGATCGTAGTCTTCGAGATTTTCGAAGACATCGCTCACGTAGAGAAACGCGTCACCATCCAGGCCAATGTCCACGAAAGCGGACTGCATGCCGGGTAGGACGCGGGTCACTTTTCCTTTGTAGATGCTGCCGACGAGAGCGAATTCTTTTTCGCGCTCGATGTAGATTTCGACTAGCTGGCCTTCTTCGAGAATCGCGACCCGCCGTTCATGGGAGGACGCGGAAATAACAAGTTCTTTAGACATGAAAACTCCTGAAGGGATGTGGTCCGTAAAGGACGCACGGGACGCATCGCCGCGGGTTGAAGCCCGACGGAGGTCCGGGAAAAGGGAGCCGGCCCGGCGGAAGCCGGGTCACACAGTGGAGACACCTGCAATGAGGTGGCTTTGCGTTCGAAGCCGGAGGGAAGAAATTCCTTCTTGCTATCGAGGCTGACTCGTTGCCGGAAAACTCCCAGGCAAACGGCGGACGATGCTGTCCTCACTCTGAAAATCCTAATAAATCTACTGCGAAGTCTCGCCGAGGGCGCCCTGACAAGCAGGCGTCTCTCGCGACTGGCGCTCGGCTTAGTTCACGAAGCGGCGAAGCCGGACATTCATGACTAATCCGATGGCCAGAAAAACAAATAATGTGGCGGAGCCCCCGTAACTCATGAGAGGCAGGGGGATGCCGGTCACCGGCATAGCACCGATGACCATGGCCACATTGACCAAAACATGGAAACCCAGCGCGGCTGCCACGCCCATGACCAGAAACATGCCGGCGCGATCTTTCGCGCGCTGAGCATTCTGCACCAAACGAAGCAGCAACGCCACATACAGCCCTAAAGCGAACAGCACACCCTTGAATCCCTGTTCTTCCGCCCAGGCCGACATGATGAAGTCGGAGTACCGGACGGGGATGTATCCCAGTTGATTCTGCGTGCCGTTGCCAAAACCTTTGCCCCAAAAACCGCCGGAACCGACGGCAATCTTGGACTGCAACAACTGATAGCCCGAGCCTTTTGCGTCCTCTTCCGGATGCAGGAAGGAAGTGATGCGTTCCCGCTGGTACGGCTTGAGGATGCGCCGGCTGACCGGCGGGTAAAACACGGCTCCCACAAGCAAAATGCCTGCTAACGAAAATACCGCTGCGTGCTGCCACTGTAGACCTGCCAGGAAGGCGCCGACTACAAGTAAGGGCACCAGCACGAGGGCTGTGCCAAGATCCGGCTGCTTCAGTATCAAGACGAGCGGTAGACCCACTAAAAGTCCTGCTTTGATCAAATCACGCAGGGAAAGCTCTTCGCTGCTTACTTCCGCGAAGAACCGAGCTAACGCAATTATTATAATCAATTTTACGAGTTCTGACACCTGGAGAAACTCACCCAGGATGGGGATCCACCTTTTGGCGCCAAAACGGGTGTGGCCGACGAGTAGAACGGCGATCAGGGCGGCAACGCCGACAAGGTAGAGGATAGGGGCCTGGTCCAGAATCAAGTGGTAGTCGATGCGCGACACGATGAACATGACCACGAGGCCGATGCCCAGCCAGCGAAGCTGCTTCAGGTGCATCCCAGCGAGCGAGCTGCCGTGCGTGGCGGAATAGATCTCGATCACGCCGAGAGTGCAGATGGCGGCGAGAATGGCGAGCAGCCACCAATCGTAGTCGCGGGTGGTTGTGCCGGAGGTCTCGTTCATGAGCCGAAAACCGGGCGTTGAGAGTTGACTTCAGAAAACATTGGTTGTGCCTTGCCGATCAGTGCTGAGGCACCGAAGCGCGCGCAGGCGCGGCTTCGGTTGGTCCCTCGGGCTTGAGCACGGGTTGCGGTTGAATGGCCGCCGCCGGTGCCGAGCCGTTGCCTAGATCATAGCGCTTGTATTCCACAGTGTATTGGCCCTGTGTCTTCTTTGCTTTCTTGTCGTAATAGGCCTTGATGATGTCGCGGACAACCGGTCCGGAAGCTTCGCCGCCGTGTTTGCCGCTCTCCTGCACGAGGACCGAAACGACGATTTCCGGATCGCGCTTGGGCGCATAGCCAACGAACCAGGCGTTATCAAGGAATTTCTTTTGCTTGGCCACGCGGTCGCGAGCGGCGTAACCGATGACCTGGGCGGTGCCGGACTTGCCGGAGAACTCGATGCCCTGCAGCTTGAGTCCCGCGCCAGTGCCGCCGGCGTTGACGACGCCATACATATCGTCGGTGATTTTCTCGACGGTGGACTCCTTGAGCGGGAATGTTTCTTCGGAGACGGTCTGCGCGTCTTTGAGCATGTGCGGCTGCATGAACTTGCCGCCGGAGGCGATGCCACCGATGAGGCGAGCCAGTTGCAAGGGCGTGGTGGTGACAGCACCCTGTCCGACCGCGACAGAAACGGTTTCGCCGGGATACCACCTGCGGTGGAACACGCGCTGCACCCATTCTTCGCTGGGCATCAGCCCAGCCTCTTCCGAGGGCAAATCGATGCCTGTTTTGTGCCCCAGGCCCATGCCGCTTGCGTATTTGGCGATGATGTCGATGCCCATTCTCATGCCAAGCGTATAGAAGAAGATGTCGCAGGATTGGTTGACCGCACGGTGAACGTCGACGGTCGCGTGAGCGGGCTTGTGCGACCAGTAAACCCAGCACTTGAACTGGCGGCCGTAGAAGGTGCCGTAGCCGGGGCAAAAAACCGTCATGTTCTCGGGCACGGCGTGAGTTTCGTACATCGCGGTGGCCATGACGATTTTGAAGACGGAGCCGGGCGCGAGTTGCGCTTGAATAACCCGGTTCAAGAGGGGCTTTTGTTCATCGTCGTTGAGCCGCTTCCATTCTTCCTTGGAGACGCGGACCGCGAAATCGTTGGGGTCGGGCGCCGGGCGGCTGACCATGGCGAGTACTTCGCCGGTGCGAGGGTCCAGAGCAACGACCGCGCCCTCGCGCGCCCCGAGTGATTGCTCGGCAACCTGCTGAAGATCGTAGTCGATGGTGAGCCTAATCTCCTTGCCGGGAACGGCTTCCTGGCTAGGCAGGCGGTCAACTTCTTTGCCGACACTGTTGACGATGACACGGCGCATTCCGTCCGTGCCCATCAGTATGTCGTTGTACTGGCGCTCGAGTCCGGTCTTGCCGCCAAAATCACCCGGACGCAACTTGCCGTTGCTAGCCTCGATCTGCTGCTCGCTGACTTCACCGACGTACCCGGAGGCATGGGACATAAATCCGCCGGGAAGATAACGGCGCCGGGAAACGGAAAGCATTTCGAGAACCGGAATATCGGCGCGATGGGATTCGATATAGTCGATGTCGGCTTGCGTGGCTTCCGGCTTGATGACAATCGGCTGGAATTTGGGCAAGGCCCTGGTGTTACTCATTTGGTCGCGCAAATCCTCCATCGGGATATTGAGCCCATCGGAGATCGCTGGAAGATTTTTTTCTACCAGGGCGGGATCGTCGCGAAGCAGAAGAACGCTGAAAGAGGGACGGTTGTCGACCAGCACGCGGCCGTCGCGGTCCAGCATGCGTCCGCGCGGCGCGATGATGGGAATGGAGCGTACGCGATTGCGCTCGGCCCACTGCGAATATTTGTCGGAATCGATGACTTGCAGCTTCCAGAAACCGAGCAGAAGCAGGCCGACCATACCCACGATTACGTAGGAAGCGACCGCCAACCGCCCTTGCGGCAACCGATTATCATTGCGAAAAAAATACGACACGCAAACCCCGCGCGCGAGATAGTTGCTACTACTTGTGTGTCAGGGCTGAGCTGAGCCCGCTCCAGCTTTGCCGGAGTACACCCGCGTCAAAACAAATCACAGCCGGGTTCCGAAATGTTCTGAGAAAACTTAGTACGAAGGAGAAGCTCGCAATCATTCCTTCTGAAATTCCCTCGGAGCTCTCGAAGCCACTGGACCCTCTGCCGGCTCGGATCAGCAGATATCCTCACTAAAAATTAGCACCCGTTGGAGGAGTGCGCAAGCCGTCCCGGAGTACAGGTTCCAGGACGGCACGATGTTGCTTCCGAACTCGATGCGGGGTTGCAAGTTGCCCTGTCGGCGGTTGAACCTTATTGTGAAGGATTAGCATTGTGAAGGATTAGCGGTGTGCCGGAGTTTTGCTTGGAAAAGCCTCTACGATTGGCGCTGATCGGGATGTCCGGCGCCGGGAAAACATTCTGGACAAAGAAGTTAGCGGCTTATGGGTGTCCGGCCGTGTCTTGCGACGATCGCATTGAGGAGCGGCTGTCCGCGCGGCTGGCTGCCGGGGGACACACCGGGATTAACGGAGTGGCCGCCTGGATGGGCTGGCCCGACAGCGACACGTATGGAGAGCGGGAATCGCAATACTTGTCCGAAGAGATTCAGGTGTTGGACGAAGTCTTGACCGGGCTGGAGCGCGACCGCAAGTGCTCGCTGGTTTTGGATACGACCGGCAGCGTGATTTACACCGGCAACAATCTGCTGTACCGCATACGCAAGCGTATGACGGTGGTGTACCTGTCGGCCTCGGACCAGGAGCGGCAGTTACTGATCGAGCGCTATTTGAGCGATCCCAAGCCGGTGCTTTGGCGCGGGGCCTTTGTGGCGAGACGCGGTGAAGACCCGCGCGAGACGGTCGCGCGATGCTATCCGGCGTTGATCGAAGCCAGGCGCCGAAGCTACGAGACTCTCGCCCACGCCACGCTGGCCGTGAGTGAACTGCGCGATACCGCCATGGATGCGGAGAAATTCCTCGCGAGAGTGCGTGAGTCGCTGTAACAGAAGAGTTCCGGGAGTTCTTGGAGAGGGATGAGATATCGCAGCACAGCGCAGAAAGCTCCACTCACTTCGCTTCGCGGAGCGGTGTTGCGCGGACTCGCGCCCGACGGTGGGTTGTATATGCCCGCCGAGATTGCGCGGCATTCGGCAGAAGAACTCGAAGAGTTTCGTGCGTTGCCGTTTACGGAAGTATGCTTTCGCGTGGTACGGCCCTTTGCCACTCCGGACGTTCCGGAAGAGATGCTGTGGCAAATCGTCAGCGAAGCCGTCAATTTTCCAGTAAAGATGGTTTCTCTCTCGCCAGGACTGCATATTCTCGAGTTGTTCCACGGACCGACACTCGCGTTTAAGGATTTCGGCGCGCGGTTCATGGCGCGGCTGATGGGCTATTTCGTGCGTGGCGAGACGCGGCCCTTGACTGTGCTGGTGGCTACTTCGGGTGATACCGGCAGCGCGGTGGCGCATGGCTTTCTCGGCGTGCCGGGCATTCGCGTGGTGATTCTGTATCCTTCAAAACGTATCAGCGAGGCCCAGGAAAAACAGTTCACCACGCTCGGCGAAAATATTACCGCACTGGAAGTCACTGGCACGTTCGATGATTGCCAGCGATTGGTGAAGCAGGCTTTCACGGACGAGGAATTGAACCAACGCGCTTGGCTGACTTCAGCAAATTCCATCAACATCGGCCGGCTGCTGCCGCAGATGTTTTACCACGTGGCTGCGTACCGGCAGTTGCCGGTGGCATCAGTGCCGCTGGTGGTTTCCGTGCCCAGCGGAAATTTCGGCAATTTGACGGCGGGCATCTTCGCCAAGCGCATCGGTTTGCCGGTGGCGCATTTTATTGCCTCGACCAACGCGAACGACGTTGTGCCGGAATATCTGCGCAGCGGCGAATTTCATCCGCGTCCGGCGAAAGCCACCCATTCGAATGCCATGGACGTCGGCAACCCAAACAACTTTCCCCGGCTACTCGATCTCTATCGCGGCCGCCTCGAGAATGTTCTCCGAGAAATCTCCGGCTACAGCGCCAGCGACGATGCGACGGTGCAGGAAATGAAATCGGTATGGGAGCGCTACCGTTACATCGCTGACCCGCATACCGCCGTGGGCGTGCTCGGTTGGGAAGCCTACAAGAAGGAACACGCCGAACCCGCGCAGGGTTTGGTGTTGGCCACCGCTCATCCTGCAAAATTCGCCGACGTGGTCCAGAAGGCCATCGGCCAAGCCCCGCCGCTTCCCGAACGCCTCGGCAAATACTTGCAACAGCAAAAACTATCGCGGCCGATCAGCAGCAGCTACGACGACTTCAGGCAATTCCTGCTGGCACACTAAGTTTTTGCAGGTCCACAAACGACGAGGGACCGCAGCTTTAGGAATGTCTGCGGAGGCGGTCGAGCAGGGCGAACAGAAAGACGGCGACGACCGAGTTCACCGCCGCGATAATCGCGAGATGAACCGTCAACCATTGCTCGGGTTGCGCCAGCAGCAGGCGGCGCGTCAGCACGATCACGCCCTGATGTACGAAGAAGAAGGAGCCGGTCAGCGCAAAGCGCGCCGCAGGGTGCTCGGTGTCCAGCCGTGCTCCGATCGATGAGGCCAGGTAGCCGATGACGGTTTTCGAGATTCCGTACAATCCCAGCGGCACGTTGGAGCCGCTCAAGCTGTCTTGAAGCAAGCCAATCCCCGCGCCCAACAGCAAGCCGGTCGACGGATTACGCCGGCTTAAGCCGAAGTAAATCGTAATCAGCAGCGGCAAATCAAGGATGGCGGCCTTGGAAAAGTAAACCGGGAAGGCCGTTTGAATCAGCAGCGCCAACGCGGTGGTAACGACAATCGCGCCCGCGCGAAATTTGTGCACCTCGATGTGCGTTTCGGCTCCGCGAAAATCGAAAGCGTCGTTCACGGCCTGGCCACCGCGGTCGGAGCCGTTGGCGCGGGCTCCTTCTTAAGTTCCAGCGGCCGCAGCGTAAGCAGCACGATGACTTCTTCCAGGCGTTCCAGATTTGCCGATGGCCGAATACGAATCTGCTTGAACGGATTGCCTGGCTTGATATCGGCCACCGTGCCGACCGGCAGATCCCGTGGAAAAATTCGATCCATGCCGCTAGTGACTACCCGCTCTCCGGAGTTCACCGTGTCGTCGTTGGCCACATACTTCATGGAGAGCAGCGGTTCACCGGTGCCGCCAACAGGACTCTGAATCCGCGACTCCGCCAGCATTGCGCCGACGCCGCTGTCTTTGTCAGTCAGCAGCAGCACTTGCGAAGTATTCGAATATGCTTCGATCACTTTGCCGACCACGCCGTCCGGAGTAATCACGCCCATATTTTTGTGAATGCCGTCGCGCTCGCCGCGGTCCACGTAAATCGTCTGGCTAGCGGTATCAGCGCTGGCGCCGATCACCCGCGCGCTGAGCATGGGCACTTCCTGGTGCGATTTGCGGAAATTGAGCAGCGCAGCCAGGCGGTCCGCTTCCGCGGCCTTGCCCTGAAGCTGGGTAATTTGCAGCTTCAGCGCGTCGTTTTCACGGCGCAGTTGTTCGTTGTCGCGCGTGGTGTTCTGCAGCGCAAAATAGTGATTCCAGGTATTGCGAATGCCGCCGATGCCGTAGGCGCCCGCGCGTTCGAACGGGGAAACCGCGCCCACCGTCCACACGCGAATCAGCCGGCCCTGCGAGTCGCGCTTGATCTGCACCGCAAGCAGCAACACCTGCAGCAGGACCACGCCCAGCAGCAGCACCAGCGATTTGTGACGAGAGGGAATTCCAACCATCGGTCCGCAATTTCCTCGATTAATATTCGCTTCTGCTGCTCAACCGCAAGGCCTGGCTAGCGCACTTCAGTCGATCGTCTCGAGACGCTCGCCCAGCAGCAGGACAGATACATCCTTCTTTGTGGCCACATCGATTTTTCGCAGGAACCGCCGGTGGAAAATCTTACCGGGCTTCGATTCCTGTCTCCAGCCCAGCTCGTACCGGAACTTCTCATTTTGCCGCAAGGTCACCACGGATTCGTTTTCGTCAGCCAAGCGATATTCGGGCGGCCGTTCAGCCATCTTACTCCGCATCTCCTGGCTTGCCGGAAGTTCCCGCAGCGTCCACTGCCCCGGCTCGCCTTGGGTGATCACTTCCACGGCGCCCATCGAAGTCAGCACGAGAAACTTGTTGTCGGCGGTTTGTTCGATGCGGTCGAAGCCAGAAAGACTTGCTTGTTTCCGTATGTCAAACTTCGCCGCCAGCGCCGGACGCTCGGGGTCCGCCAAATCGTAAACCTCAAATTTGTCCCAGCGCACCAGCATCAGAAAATTCTTGTAATGCCCCGCCGTATCGAACTCCCGGCTGGATGTCACGGCGATACGCCCGATGACCTTCAGGGTGCTGGCGTCATCCAGCAAAATGATGCGCAGCTCGGGGCCCGTCTTGCCGCATGCAAAAACCACGACCTTGTCGTCGTAGGAGTACGCCGTGGGGTCGCAGTCCGCGCGGCTGACGGAAGCACCCATGACCAAAGCCAGCAGGCCGGCGGCCCCGGCGATTCTCCGGATGTTCCCAGCGAGACTCATTAGGCTCCCTAGTCGATGCAAACCTGCCGCAGCAATTTGAAATCGCTGAGCATTTTCCCGGTACCCAGCACCACGGACGCCAGCGGATCGTCAGCGATGGAAACCGGCAAGCCGGTCTCTTCGCGGATGCGCTTATCCAGATTCTTCAGCAAAGCGCCGCCGCCGGTCAGGACGATGCCGCGGTCGCTGATGTCCGCGGAAAGTTCCGGCGGTGTGCGTTCCAGGGCCACGCGCACAGCATTCAGAATCGTCGCCACGCACTCGCCGAGAGCTTCGCGGATTTCGCTGTCATCAATGGTCACGGTGCGCGGCACACCTTCGATCAAGTTGCGGCCCTTCACTTCCATGGTCAGCGGTTTTTCCAGCGTATACGCCGAACCGATTTCCATCTTGATTTGTTCCGCGGTGCGTTCGCCTACCAGCAGGTTGTACTTGCGTTTCAAATACTGCATCACGGCTTCGTCCATTTCGTTGCCGGCCACGCGCACCGACCGCGAGTACACGATGCCGCTCATGGAGATCACCGCGATGTCCGTGGTACCACCGCCGATATCGACGACCATGTTTCCGGAAGGCTCTTCAATCGGCAGTCCGGCGCCGATAGCCGCAGCCATGGCCTGCTCCACCAGGTACACTTCGCTGGCCCGCGCGCGATATGCGCTGTCTTGCACCGCACGCTTTTCCACCGGAGTGATTTCACTGGGCACGCCGATGACGATGCGCGGATGCACCAGCACGCGGCGGTTGTGCGCTTTCTGAATGAAGTAGGTAAGCATTTTCTCGGTGACTTTGAAGTCCGCGATCACGCCGTCTTTCATCGGCTTGATGGCCACCACGTTGCCCGGAGTTCGCCCCAGCATCTCTTTCGCTTCGCGTCCCACCGCCACGACTTCGCCGGTCGACTTATTGATCGCCACGATCGACGGCTCGTTCACGACAATGCCTTTGCCGTGCGCAAACACTAGCGTGTTCGCCGTCCCCAAATCGATAGCCAGGTCGGATGAAAACAAACTGAACACCGACCGCATGCTATAGCCGTTTTTGTTCATGCCCGCGTTCCCCCTGCGGAGAGACTCTCTCCGCTGCCCGGCCAGAAAATTCGCCGCTGCCGGGCGCTGTACTGTTCCATTGTCTCCGGTCGGCGCGGTTAGCGCAAAACACTGCCGCCAAACCGCTCGCTCGCAAGCTCTACTTCGGCACGACGATGGACACTTCCTGCTTGGCCGTTCCGCCGCGCCGGTTTTGCCCCACGATCACGATGGTGTGCTGCCCCGGTTCCAGTTGCTCGGTAAAATGGCGAAAGCCGCCGTCCGCCGCGATGTTGGGTACCGACTGCCCGTTGATGATCAGCGCCGCGCCGGGCTCGGTGCGTCCGATGACTTCCGCGACCCGTCCATGCAATTGCGTTCCGTCGATCTGCAGCATCATTTCCTGGGACTTGCCCTGCGTCACCAGAGTGAACTTGAAGGTCTCGCTCACTTCGCTGGATTGTTTTTTCGCATCCGTCGCGGATACGCCCCAGAAATAATCACCCGGGTCGAATCCCGAAAGGTCCGCGGACGGCGTGGACACTTTCACTTCCTTCACCATTTTGGTGAACATCGCGGTAGCACTCACTCGCAGCGTGTACGAGACCGCTTCTTGCGCGGGCTTCCATTCGAAGTGCACCGTGTAATTGCGCGGATACTCGGTGATCAGTGGCGCCAGATTCAATGGCGCGACGAGCTCCGGCGGCGCCAGCACATTCGATTTCTGAATCGTCGAGCCGGCCTGGAAGCTTACTTTTTCCCATTGCGTCAATTCGATCTTCTCGGGCCCGCGTTTCACCTCAGCCGAACCATTGGACACCGTGATTTCATGTTCGTTCGTTTGCGGATCACTCTTGACCGACGCGCGGCTGTTCTGGCGCAATTGCGCCGTGGCGTCTTCTACTCGCACTGCCGCTTTGGAATCCGGTGAAGCCCAATTCCCAGTCGCCAAGTCCACCGAACCGGTGCTGATGCGTACGGCAACGCTGGTTGGTCTGTTGGCGCCCATCAAGTTCTCTTCCACAGTTACCAGCGCGTCGGACTTCACCGTATAGGTGGTTCCGTCTCCAAAGGTGATGCGCGCTGCGCCCTCGGATCCCGTTTGAATCTGATCGCCCTTGTCCAGTGAAGTCCGGTAATCAGCGGCCACCCAAGTCACAGAATTCACCTTTTTCACCTGCACCTTGCCGTCCAGGTTGACGAACTTGGCCTGGGTCTGGGCCGCGGAGACGGCTTCCGGGTCGCCGTTCATTTTGTCGTTGAAGATTTTGATGGTCTTCGAATAAAAATCCGGCACTGCCAGATACAATCCCGCAAAAATAATTATGGCGAACAACAGCACGTAGATCGCCACGGTTTTGTAGGTGATGGCCGTCCAATACACCTCGACGCGCGGCGGTGCCTTGTGTTGCGCAGACGGATGCTTCGGATCGACGGGAGTTTGTGTGGTCACAGTGTCGCGCGCGCCCAATGCGCTAAATTCAAAATTTAGCACAACCCTTTGTCGCCTGCGCATCCGCGGCGGGCAGCGTACTCAATCAGCAAATAGCCACTGCGACGCAGCGGTCCAGCGCTGTGGTACTAGCGGCCTTACGGGCTGTGCAGTCCGGCCCTCAGTTTCCAGTCTTTGCCTCTCGAACAAAGAATGTCCTTTTATCCATCCCCGCGGGCACCGCGACGTCGAAGAATCCCACCATCATTTCATCGTAGGTTTGCTCGCCCCAGCGAACCGCCGCTGTCGAGTCCGGGTTGTGGGGATTGCCGGACGAGTTATCGAACCAAGCCACCGCCTGCAGCTCCGTTCCCGCCTTCAACACGCGCGGCTCCGCAAGTCGGTAGCTCATCTGCCAGTGAAAGTGATAGTTCACTCGCAGCAGTGGCTCAAACTCGATGCCGTTTAACGCTTTCGTGTCATCGGCCGATTCCCTGGAACCCGCCTTTCGGTGCACGATGTTGTATTCGAAACGTTTCCCGCGCAGATGCATATGCGGCAAAAAACTCAGCAGCAACGCTTCGTTTGGCAGAGTACCCCGAGCCTCTACCCGATAATCCGGTGCGCCCGGCGGAATCACAAAATGATCGTTGGTCAGTTGCAGTGTCAGCACTCGCTTTTGCGGCGGCTGCTTCGAGAAAGCCAATCCCACACTCGACCGATCCTTCGCCGGTCGCCCGTTCGACGTGTAGTGCATCTGAAAAACCAAGTCGGATCCTGCCGGAATGAACTTCGCCATAGTTGCGGGCCAGTCGTCCGGTGAGCTTCCGGGCGCATACACCAGCAGCACATCGCTGTCGGTCCAGTGTGCCCCGCGCCGGTCCTCGGGATCGCTCAGCGACTCCGCCGTGAATGGAACCCCGATCGGCGCATGCCGCATCCACCGCGAATCCGGCGGCCGCACATACACCACCGCGTGGTGAACATTAGCCCGCGCCGATGGCAGCACTTCCACAGCCTGGATCCATCGATCCTCGGCAAAGTGTGTCGGCACGATTTCGTACGTGTAATCGATATCTCCGTTCGCTGGCAGCGACACCGCCTCAGGCATCTTCAGGATCAAGTCCGGCTGCGTGATCGACCAACTTTGCGCCCACTTCACGGGTGGCGGCGCATCCCTGACCGCGCCTGCTGGAGCCCCGGCATCGGCCCACGCCGCGATGACCAGGATTTCCTCCGCAGTCAGCGAGGGATCATTGGAAAAATGTCCGATACCCGCATCGGCAAACCACGGTGGCATTGTCTTCGCCCGCGTGTCCGCGCGAATGGCCGCCGCAAACGGCTGGGTCTGTGCGAAGGACTCAAACGCCATTGGTGCGATTCCTTCCGCTCGATGGCAGGTCTGGCAATGCCGTTGCAGAATCGGCAGTACGTCGTGGTAGTAGGTAACTGTTGGACTAGCCGAAGGGCGGCTCGAGGGCGAACTCTGCCCTCCGCCAGGGCCAAGGCACGAAAACGCTCCCATTCCCAGCACTAAGCTACACGCTAAGAGTCGGCCAAGCCTCTGCCACCATCTTCGTCGCAAGATTCGCGCCGATTTTCTCGGAGGTCCAGACGATTCAGTTTGAGGGTCTGCCATCTATCTCCTATAATATGGAGTTTGCTTATCTCGTGGGAGACGTAACCGAATGGCTTCGAACGATAATCGCAAAATTGGCTACCGCATCATGCTGGGCGCGGTCGTAGTGCTGCTCGGCGGCAGCATGCTTCTTTACCTCGTACCGCAAGCCCCTGGAACGGGCGCGCAAGAGTCCAACGACACTCTAGCTCGTGTTGGCGATCAAACCGTCAACGTTAGCGAAGTCCGCCAACAACTCAGTGATATCGAGCGCAACAACCCGGTGCCCAAGCAGCTCGAAGGCCTCTACGCTCAGCAGATTCTCAAGCAAATCGTCTTTCAGAAAGAACTCGAGTACGAAGCCAAGCGCCTGGACATCCACGTCACCAACGAAGAGATCGCCGACCGCATCCGCCAGTTTCTCCCCACCGCATTTGTCGGCGGCAATCCTGTCGCCATGGATCAGTATGCCGCCCTGGTCCAGAACCGTTTCCAGATGACCGTGGCAGTTTTCGAGGAACTAATCCGCCAGGGCATCCTCGACGACAAATTTCGCAAGCTGGTCACGGACGGAATCAGCGTCGGCCCGGCCGAACTCCAGCAGGAATTCACCTACCGCAATCAAAAGGTCAAGTTGAACTACGCGCTCATCAAGCCGGAAGACCTGGAAGCAAAGATCACGCCAACCGACGCCGAGGTGAAAGCCTCCTACGATAAGAACAAGGCCAAGTACACCGTTCCGGAACGCCGTTCCGTTCGCTACGCCCTGGTCGACTCCAACCAAATCCGCCAAAGCATCCAGATTTCCGATGACCAGCTGAAAGCCCGCTATCAAGCCAACATTCAGCAGTACCAAGTCCCCAGCCGGGTCCACGTCGAGCACATCCTCTTCATGACCGTTAACAAGCCCGACGCGGAAGTCGAGGAAATCAAGAAAAAGGCCGAAGATGTCCTCAAGCAAGTCAAAAAGGGCGGCAAGTTCGACGAACTGGCCAAGAAATATTCGGAGGACCCGGGTACCAAGGACAAAGGTGGCGACCTCGGTTGGATCGTCGAAAACCAGACGGTGAAGGAATTCCAATCGGTGGCGTTCAGCCTGCCGAAAGGCCAGGTCTCCGACCTCGTAAGAACTCAGTACGGCTTTCACATCATCAAGGTCTTGGACAAGGAAACCGCCCACACCAAGCCCTTCGACGAGGTAAAAGCTCAAATTCAGCCCAATCTCCTGAATAACGAGGCCGACAAACAAGCTAGCGATACTGCCGACAAGCTGGCCGCTGCCATCCGCCAGTCCAACAAAGTCTCTCTCGACGATCTCGCCAAGCAATACCACCTCAACGTAGGCGAAACCCGTCCAGTCGCTGCCACCGAACCCATCATTGAGCTCGGCAACTCCCAGGAAGTGAAGGACGCCATCTTCCGCCAGCGCCTCGGCGAACTGAGCCTCCCCGTCCGCACAGACCGGGGCTATGTCATCCTCTCCGTCAAGGACATCCAGCAGACCCACCCAGGCTCGCTCGAAGAAGTCCGCGATCGCATCGTTGCCGACCTCAAGCGTGAAAAGGCTGGCGAACTCGCCCGAACCAACTCCGAACAGCTCGCCAAGCGCGTTAAGGCCGGAGAGAAGTTTGAGGCCGCTGCCAAGTCCCTCGGCCTCGACCCCAAATCAAGCGATCCGATCGCTCGGAACGGCACCATCGCAGGCACTGCGAGCGGCAAGCAGCTAGCTGCCGCCTTCCAACTCAAGCCAGGAGACGTCGGTTCGCCGCTGAGTCTCGGCTCCAACTGGCTGGTCTATCAAGTCGCGGAAAAGCAGGAGCCCAATCCCGCCGATTTCGACAAACAAAAGAAGGAAATCACCGATTCCTTGCTCCAAACTAAACGCGGCGTGGCTTTCGACTCCTTCCGAACGGCTCTCGACGACCGCCTCAAGAAGCAAGGAAAGCTCAAGATGATGCCGGACCGGCTCAAGAGCTTTGGCAGTTTCAGCTAGTCTTTTTGCTTGTAAATATATGAAAATAGGATATTTAATGCCTATTGCCTACTTGCGCTGGCGCCCTTGTATTTCCGCTTACCGCCCGGTACCCTATTAGCGTTGGGATTTCGCCTCACTTCCCGCTTCCCAGCGGCCAAGCAGTTGGGGGTTCCGTCCGAGGCGAATCTTAGAACAGTATAATCAGGCCCGAAGAGGCCACAGTCCGGGATCGGTACACCATGCCAGCTCGTGCCTCCACCGTTCGTAACGACTATCGTTGCAGTATTGAAAGAAATCAGAGCGGGAAGTATTGCGTGCGCATCAACGCCCGCTACCCCCGCCATGCCTGGACTCTCGGGGTCTTTTTCCTCGCTTCTTCTTTCGACCGCGCCATGAAGAAACTCGAGGAAGCCCTCGATTTCCTGCAACGTCACGAGGAAAAGCTTTGGTTTTGGGGCGTCGATCGCGCGGCCGACATGGGCTTTTCCGCCGAATTTCTGCGCGAAGCGGGCCTCAAGCTCGACCGCCGCATCGAATTTCCACCCAAGTCCGCCAGCCTTTCGCTGGCCCCGGAACGAGAGGTTCCGGCCTTCGTCCTCGGCACCATCCGCCGCGGCTTGGCCGAATCCGTGGATTCCGGCCGCGTCGCCGCCGCCGGCGACTAGTCCCCACTCACCCCTTGCCTGCGGCTTGACTTCGCTCCAATCCATGGCGCAAGGAAGATCATCCCGCAAGCCACTTACGACAAGATCAAAGACAAAATCATCGCGAAGCAAAAGAAGTGGCCGACAGAACCCCTCCCACCGAATCTGTGTGTTTTTTGTAGCCGCGCTCTATAGAGCGCGAGCCTTTCCAATCCGGTTACCCGGTCCAGGAATGTGGGCAACCGGCAATCACCCACTCAAAAAAGAGGCCGTTTGGGGCGGCCTCTTTTCTTTTCACAATGTCTCAGGAAAAAGTCTACTTCTCGCGCAAAATCACTTCGCCTTGTCCAACCGGCTGATCGTTCAGCCACAGCCGGTATTTGTACGTCCCCGCCTTGGTTCCCACGCGCGGCGGCCCGCTGTGCAAGCGCATCCCCGCCGGCGCCTGAAAAACATTGGACGAAAACGGACAGCGGTTTGCATCGAACTCGATGCGCACGTTTCCCGCATCGGAAATCCAACTCACTTGATCGCCCGCATCCAGCACCACTGCCTGCGGAATAATCCCTATCAACACCGGACGCTCCGTCATTCTCTTTGCCGCTCCTCTTCCTTGCCGTTGTAGCGGCCGCGCGTTGTCTGCGCGGGCGCTCTCCTCTTCACCGGAACGACCGACGATAGCACACTCGCGCTCACGATTTGCTCCGTTGGTCAATATACCTGTACCTTCGGACGCTTGACCGCTCTTTCACCCGCCCGTACACTGAATACTGTGAGTCCCGCGCTAGCCTCTCTTCGGACTCGCTCTAGCGGTAATTCTGATCAGCGTCCCAGTGACGCAAAGGAAGCTTCTGCATGGCGTCACGCGCTTTATCGATTCCTCTGCCCAACGGTTCCCGCATTTCGGTGCTACTCTCGCTCCCATTCGCCTTGGTGCATCTCGCTTCGCTCCTGATATTTTTTCTTCCGTTCCACTGGTATTACCCGGTAGCTTGCGTCTCGCTCCTGGTCTTCCGGATGTTCTGGGTCACTGCCGGTTATCACCGCTATTTCTCGCACCGCTCCTACAAGACCAGCCGGGTCTTCCAGTTCGTAATCGCCTTCATGGCCATGACCTCCGCGCAAAAAGGCGTCCTCTGGTGGGCCGCGCATCACCGCCATCATCACCGCTATTCCGATCAGGACGATGACTTGCACTCCCCAACCCTTTTCGGCTTCTTCTGGTCTCACGTGGGCTGGATCATCTCGGACAAGTACAACGACACGCGCCTCAATTACATCGCCGATTTTGCAAAATATCCCGAGCTCCGCTGGCTCAACAAATACCACATCCTTCCGCCGGTCGTCCTCGCCGCCGTCATCTGGCTAATCGGCGGATGGCCGCTCTTTATCTGGGGCTTCTGCCTCAGCACTGTGCTCCTCTGGCACGACACTTTCACCATCAATTCGCTCTCCCACCTCTTCGGCAAGCGCCGCTATGAGACCACGGACACCAGCAAAAACAACTGGTTCCTGGCCCTGCTCACGCTCGGCGAAGGCTGGCACAACAATCATCACCACTACATGGCCAGCGCCCGCCAAGGTTTCTTCTGGTGGGAAATCGACATCACTTACTACACGCTGAAAATTCTCTCGTGGCTTGGCCTCGTCTGGGAACTCCGCAAAGTTCCTGCCCATATCCTCGCCCAAACCCAACAGCAGCCGCAAACCCAAGACCTAGCCGCTTAGAGTAAGCGGTTCGGACCTGCACAAGCGACACAACGGCTTAGTCCCAATCCACTGAAGTCCGCTCCGACCGGCTCGGTGAATTGTTGCTTCGCCAGCACCAACAGGCCATGTAAACGCGACCATTTGTAGCGCGGAGAGAAGACTCGGGCGGACCTTGTGCGTAGCGGCTATTTTGCTTGGGCGCCTACGGGACTGCTGGCCAACTGCTCCAGCGAGCGGAGAGTGTCGTCGAATTGCTGCGGCGGGTATTCGGCGCGATAGAAGCCGGGCTGCCACGCTGTCTCGCCGCGCTCACCAGAAACTTCGATGATTGTCGACGGCGGATCACCTTGCGTTTGTGGTGGAAATGCTGCCCCAAGGTAGGCAAAAGCCTGGCTGGTGGCGAGGTCGGCGATTTGCCAGTCAGCCACGATGGCTCTGAGCATGCCGTTCGAGGAAGCGGAGCCGCCTACATAGAACACTTTGACCATAATCGCACCCGTACAAGGTAGCGCCGAGGCTTGGCGAAGGGGCAAGGGTCCTTTTCGTACCCCTGCCAGGGTGGAAGCGAATCGCAAGTCGCTAAATGACTGAAGATGCAGAGCTTTTGGGGCTGTACTTTGGGTCAGGCTGACGCGGCTCGGGAGGAGTAAAATAGAAGGCGAGCTTGAGGGAGGTGCCTATGTCGCGGAAAACTCGAGGCTTGCCGTCGCGGGTCAGCTTGGCCGCGCTGGCTTGCGGGTTGGCGCTGAGCTGGAGCTCGGCCGGGTTTGCGCAGGAGTCTACGGACAAGCCTAAGCCTAAGAAAGTGTGGACGGACGATGATCTGAAGGCGCCGGGAACAGGGAAGCCGACTGGTGCGGCTTCATCGGGCGCGGCTACCGTGGCGGCTAGCGCTGAGGATTCCGAGGCGAGTTCTGCCGTCGCGGGGGCTGCCGGGCGCGTGCGCTACACCCGAGACAAGGATCCGAAGTGGTATGCGCGTGAGCTGCAACCTTTGCGGGAGGAACTAGCAAAGGTTAATACTGAGATTCGCTCGCTGCAAGAGGCGCGGAAAGATGGCAAAGGTGTGACCGATGCGGTCGCCCTTGAAGAAGAGCCGGAAGGCGTGAATCCCGATGGGCAGATGGACTTGCTGAAAGCCGAACGCGCCGAATTGGTCCGCAAGATTGACGAGTTGGAAGAGCAAGCCCGGCACAACGCGATTACCCCCGGAGATTTGCGCGACGAGCGGTTAGCGCGGAGCGAAAGCGTTGCTACGACCAGCGCCGCCGCATCCGAAGGCACAGCCACGATGGCATCCAGCGATGTGGCCAAAGAACTGGAACGCGAGATTGCCGATGGCAAAGAGCAGCTCGAGGATTCCAGGAAGGAATCGGACTTGCTGCAGCGCGACCTGAAACTCGAATTGCAGCAGGAAAAATCGAGCCCGGAGCCGCATTCCCGGCGTGACAGGACACCGGAGTCCGTGCTGACTACTGGCTTGCTGAATGACAAGCATGTGGAAGCTGGCGAGCTCGAAAAAAAAATTGCGGAACTGGAAGACAAGCTGAAGGAAGAACAACTTAACGTCGGCGGTTCGTCAGACGGCGCGAGCACGAAGAGCACAGCCACGGGCAGCCCGATCGACGATGCGCTGGCCAATGCTGCAGAGGTTGAAGCGCAATGGCGCAGACAATTTGCTTCAATCGATTACAAGATTCGCGTGGCCAAAACGGAGCTGGACATCTTGCAGCGCGAGCTGAATCTTGGGCAGGTGCAGTATTCGCCCAATCCCTCGACCACGATGAAGGAAGAATACACGCGAAAGAGAATCAACGAGCAACGCAAGGCGATTGACGACAAAAAGAAGCAACTCGTGGATTTGAACGCGATTCGCACGGAGCTCGAAGAGGAACTGCGGCACGCTGGCGGGCCGGCTGGATGGGGGCGGCAGTAGCGGCTTCTCGATTCCCCGGACTCACTTCACTCTGCGCTCCGTGAGGGCGATTCGCGCCTCACAGAGGTTGCTTGCGTCGCAGCCGCGGGTGAAAGTCTGCGCTACTTCGGGCGCCGCTTTGCTCTGATGAGGACGCCCACGTTGTCTGGCCGCGGATTCCAGAAATCCAGGCGGATCCGGTTGTCGGGCAGTTGTGAGACTACGGCCGGGATGGAACTAGCCGTAAGATACCAGCCCGGAGGCAGAACGACAGCGTTTCGCGGGCGGCCCAAGCTGCGGTCGAAGACTAGTTCGTCTCCATCGAGGCGGTAGCTGCTGGGTGCGGTGTAAGTCTCCGCGATGCGCAGCCGGATGGACTGGCCTTTTTTCACTGCGGGGAAGGGAATCAGCACAATTTGCGTTGTGGGAGTGACCGGCTCGCCGGCATCGATTTTCTCGGCCTCCAGTTCAGCGCCGGTGAGCAGTTTTGTGTCTAGTTTTTCGCCAGTATCGAGGATGTAGGCCGAAGGACCAGAGACCGTGCTGCCCGAGCGCACCACGTTGAGATATTTGTCGGTTCCGGCGCGCGACTCGGTGTAGTCGTGATATAGGCTGAACGCATGAGTTTCCGGCTGGAGCAGAAAATAAACGATGTCGCGATCTTGATGCGCCCGCTCGGAGAGCCGGTGCCGTTCCGTTTCGCCGGTGAACGGAGACTCCCAACTGCGCGATTCGCTGGCCGCATGGGGAAGCGACGCCGGGCCAGTCTGCGCACCGGGTTTTGCCTTCAGGATCAGCGGAGCCTCGTGCGGATAAGTATTCATGAAGCTTACCGCCAGTCGCCCGTCAGACTCAGTGAGAAGCTGCGCCGGCAGATTGCAGGAAATTAGTTCGTACCCAGCGGGAAGGACGATCGAGTTGCGCTTGATGCCCAGCGGGCGATTGAAAACGATCGTGTCGCCTTCGCGGTAGTAGCTCTTCGCGTCTTTGTAAGTCTTTAGGATAAGCACGCGGCCTCGGCCATCGATTGGAACCGCGCGGGCCAGCGTGATCTTGATGTAGTTCGTCCCGGCGTCAGCATCGGCCGCCAGCGGGTCCTTGCGTGCCTCTTCGCCGCTGACGACTTCGAAGTGCAGCGGAGCACCGGTCATGGAGTCAAAGACAGCCTCGTCGCTTGCGACGCTGCCTTTACGAATCGGATTGTAGAAATATTTGGCGCCGGCCGTCGCGGCGGTCACTTCATAGGAAATCCTGAAGCTCGTGGAATCGGGCGCCAGAAGCTCGTACCGAGTGTACTCGTCGGCCTCGGTTTGCCCGGTTGCGGCGAGTAGCGGCGTAGATGGTGATGCGGATTTTTGCGTTTGCGCGAAACCGCAGAAAGCGAAACCGAGAGCAAAAGCTGCAAGCAAAAACGCCGCGCGGGAGATTCGCATACACGCTCCTGAGTCCGGCATATTACTACGCGCGCCTCTACTTAGGTTTTTTTGCGGCTTTCTTACGGCGTGTGGCAGCCGCGAGTTTTGCGGCTCGCCGCGATTCTTTCTTGATGGATGTTGGATTGATGATCCACTGTGCGTTGCCGGGGCGCCCGAGTTGCTTGTGCTTTTTCCCGGAGAGCCGGCCAATGCTAATCAATCGGCAGACTTCAGCGCTGGTAGTATTCAGGATGATGGCGGCTTGCTGAGCGGTCAGCCAGCCTGGGCGGCGTGCAGGCATTAAGAACGGTCCTCCTGGGTGCTACAGGGGGCGTGATTTGATTCACTCTAACGTGATATTGCCGCTATTTGCAATGGGCAATCGCCCTTTGCCGGGCCTAGTGCCGCGCGTTATCGTTGCGGAATGCGATTCACGTAGATGACGCCATGCTTCATTACGAAAACCACGCGGCGCACCGCGGTGATGTCCTTCAGCGGGTCTCCGTCGAGCGCGATGATGTCAGCGTCAAATCCGGCGGCGATCGACCCGATGCGGTCCTGCAAGCCCATCGCTTCAGCTCCCAGGGAATTGGCCGAAACCATCGCGGCCATCGGATCCTGGCCGCACGTGCGCACACGAAAAAGAAATTCCTCGGCGTTCCGCCCGTGCGCTCCGGCGACGGCGTCCGTGCCGAACACCACTTTCAGCCCCGGCGTTCGAATCGCGTGCCGAAACAATTCCTGAAACTCCGGCAACACTTTTTCCATAATCCCAAACGCCGCTTCGGTGTAGTTCCCGCTGCCAAGATAATGCGCCTTGTTGTCGAGATAATTCTGCAAAACCAGGCCAGCCTGAGGATCGAAGTACGTGCCGCGTTCCGCCAGCAATCGCAAGTCGTCGTCGCTCGCGTACAACCCGTGCTCGATTTGTGTGCACCCGGCCAGCGCCGCCATGCGGACCGCCGGCCCGTACGCGTGCACGATCGTGCGCAGTCCCGCTTGCTTGGCTTCGCCGCAAATGGCGTCAAGCTGTTCCTGCGACACCGTGGGCTTACCTCCATCACGAATACTTCCCGCCGCGAAAATCTTGATGACATTCGCGCCATCCTTGGCATGTTGTCGGACGATGGCGCGCAACTCCTCTGGCGCTCCCGTGGCCTCGCCTCTGCCAAAGATGGGCTCGAGCGAAGTCAGTATGCGCGGCCCAGGGAACTCCAGTCGTTCGATAGCCTCGCGCAGATCCTTATCCAGAGGAGAGCCGACGCTTTGTACCGTGGTGAATCCAGCAGCCAGCATCTTCCAGGAGTTCGCGGCACCAGCAAGCGCGGTCTCTTCCTTGGGTTCAGCCTGCCCAGCAAGGCGCCCGCTAGCGTCGAAATGCCACGTAGGATGGACGTGTGCGTCGATCCAGCCCGGAAGCACGGTCAGGCCGCGAAGGTCGTACGTCAGGCCTTTCGCCTTCGGGTCCAATCGCATGATTTTGCCGTTCTCGATGGCGATGGCGGTGTCGTGCAGCACATGACCGCGCCCATCGAGAATCGTGGCGGCGCGCAGCACGATGGGCTCGGCCGCATTTTGCTCCTGGCTGCTCGAGCAGAAAACAGCCAGACTGGCAGCGGCGACGATTGGCAGCAGGAGTTTATGCATGTCGTGGTGACCTTTCGCAGCCCAGGCGGCTGAGGATTTACGGCCAGAGAATAGCACTGGCACGGACGAAACCGGGAGCCGAACGTCTAAGCGAATGGGAGTTGTGACCATGAGAAACGGAAAATGGGGTTGGGCCAGGCGGATAACTCTGATCTCAGCGATAACGTTGGGTTGGGCCTGGCAAGCCTCCGCCGGCGCCGCGGATGAAATCGCGCGCCTTGCAGGTCTGATGGACTGGAAAGCAGGCGCCATTGTTGCCGATATCGGGGCCGGCGATGGCCGCTATTCGTTCGCCGCTGCCGCAAAAGTCGGCCCGTCGGGACGCGTATACGCCACGGAAATCGACGAAAAGAAGCTCGACGAACTCCGCGCCGAGGTAAAGCGACGGAACTTGTCGAACGTCGTCGTCGTAACAAGCAGTGCAGACGATACCGGTCTGTCTGCCGGATGCTGTGATGCCATCTTTTTACGCCGGGTGTACCACCACTTGACCAACCCGGCCGAATTCGACATGAAGGTTGCGGCTTCTCTGAAAAGCGGTGGCCGTCTGGCGATCATCGATTTCGCGCCGCGAGCAGGGCTGGACCCGGTGGAAGGAATCCCAAGCAATCGCGGCGGACACGGCATTCCCGAGAAGATCGTGATCGAGGAGCTGACTGCCGCGGGATTACAGCTCGAGCGCGAAGTGAAAGATTGGCCAGACGACAGCTATTGCGTGGTATTCGTAAAGAAGTGAAGCGAGGACGCCAATGGACCATGAGCGGTGCTTGCTGATGCTGAGGACAGCGATCGAGGAAGCGCGGTGTGGACTGGCGGAAGGCGGCATACCCATTGGCGCTGCGCTGTTCCAGCGCAACGGAACGCTGCTCGGCCGCGGGCACAACCGCCGCGTACAGCAGGGCGATCCCTCGATGCACGCGGAGACCGATGCCTTCCGCAAGGCCGGACGCCAGCGCAGCTACCGCGACACAGTGATGGTCACCACCCTGGCGCCATGCTGGTATTGCAGCGGATTAGTGAAACAATTCGGGATTGGCGCCGTAATTGTCGGGGAGTCAGCAAATTTTCGCGGCGGGTTGGACTGGCTGCAACAGAACGGCGTCGAAATCATCGAGCTGCAGTCTGAAGAGTGCGCGCAGATGCTGGCGAAATACGTCGCCGAGCATCCGGCAGTATGGAAAGAAGACATCGGCGAAGAGTAAGCGTTCAGACGCTGGCCGAGAAGCGTCTCTTGATTTGCGTGATCGCTCGTTCGTCGCGCTGGTAGAAAGTCCACTGCTTGATGCGTTTGCCGCGGATGAGTCCCGCCTGTGCCAGGACTTTCAGGTGTTCGCTGGCGGTAGGCTGCGAAATCTTTAACTTGCGCGCGATCAGTACGCCGCAGACGCCATCCTTGATCAAGTCGCCATCGACCTGCGGCGGGAAGTGCTTTCGCGGATGCTTCAGCCAATCCAGAATCAGCAGCCGGCGATCGTTAGCCAGCGCGCGCAGTGCCAGTTCCAAATTCATATAGACAATTAGCCAACTCCCTAAGTACAATAGCACTCGTCACGCTCTTTGTGAACAGCCAAAATCCATTTGGAGAGCCAGTATGCCCGTAAATGCCGCCGCTACAGTCGAGGTTACCCGCGAAACCATTCGTGCCACTGCAGAAGTCATTCGCCCGCACATCCGCCGTACTCCGGTGATCGAAGTGGCCGGAAGCGATTTTGGCCTGCATGGCGTTCGTCTGGTGTTCAAGCTGGAATTGTTGCAGCACGCCGGATCGTTCAAGGCCCGAGGTGCGTTTGCGAATTTGCTCGCACGCGAAGTGCCGCCGGCCGGCGTAGTGGCCGCTTCGGGCGGCAATCACGGGGTGGCCGTGGCCTACGCGGCGCAGAAGCTCGGAAAGCAGGCAACCATCTTCGTGCCCGGCGTGGCGTCGCCCGAAAAAATGGAGCGCATTCGCGGGTTTGGCGCGCGGCTGGAAGTCATCGGAGACCGCTACGCGGAAGCGCTGGCCGCCAGCGAAAAATTCCGCGCCGAAACCGGCGCCATGGCAGTGCATGCCTACGACCAGACCGAAACCCTGCTCGGCCAAGGCAGCGTCGGCCTGGAAATGGAAGAGCAAGCGCCCGGACTCGATTCCTTGCTTGTGGCAATCGGTGGCGGCGGACTAATCGGCGGCATTGCGACATGGTATGGCCGCACGGTGCGGGTGATCGGCGTTGAACCGGAATCGGCGCCGACGCTGACGTACGCGTTGCGCGCGGGCAAGCCTGTGGATAGTCCGGCGGGCGGAGTGGCCGCGGATTCCTTGGCGCCCAAGCAAGTTGGCCAATTGATGTTTCCAATCGCCCAGAAACTCGTGCACAGCGTGATTTTGGTAAGCGATGACGAAATTCGTGAAGCGCAGAACGTGCTGTGGCGCACGCTGCGCGTGCTAGCCGAGCCGGGAGGCGCTGCGGCGTTGGCGGCGCTGCTTTCCGGAAAGTACAATCCGAGCGCAGGCGAACGAGTGGGCGTCTTGGTTTGCGGCGGAAATCTTGAATTAAAGAAGCAATGAAATTAGGACGTGAAGGAGCAGCACCAGAAAACAGGAGATGACGGAAGCCATGTCCGTTTATGAAAAGCTGCGGGAGAAGGGCATTGCGCTGGCGGAGTTGACGCCGCCGGTGGCCGCGTTTGTGCCTTGGGTGCGAACCGGTAAGTTGATCTTTGTCTCGGGGCAGATTGCCAAACGCGACGGCAAGCCTTGGGCGGGTAAGCTGGGCGCAGGGCTGAGCGCCGACGATGGCAAGAAAGCCGCGCGGAGCATCGCCATCGACTTAATGAGCGTGCTCCACGCCGCAACCGGCGACTTGAACAAGATCAACCGGATTGTGAAATTACTGGTGCTGGTGAACAGCGATCCTGCATTTACGGAGCAGCACCTGGTAGCCAATGGCGCCTCAGAGTTGCTGTGCGAAATCTTTGGCGAAAAAGGACCTCATGCGCGGAGCGCCTTTGGCGTTGCGCAGATTCCGCTGGGCGCTTGCGTGGAAATCGAACTGATCGCCGAAGCAGCCGAAGCCGATTGATGGCGCTAACGTTTTTTTGCGCGGCGAAGGGTTTTTTTCGCGGTTCGGCGAGCGGCTTTCACACCGATCTTTCCGATGGCGACAGCTTTCTTAGCTAGTCGATTGCCGGTACGCCTGGCACGCTTGACGGTTTTGGCCAAGCGACGCCGCACCGGTTTGCTGGGAGTGAGCGCTTCCTTGGCAGCATTAGCCTTAGCTGCGATGGTGCCCAACGTGGCGCCTATCGATTCGGCCAAACCGACAAGAAGGTCATCCTGATGGTTTGTACGCCTCGGTGATGTTTGCGTGGACATCCTGCCTCCTGTTTCGGATTCGCATTACTGGTGAATGACGGCGGTCAGCTATTCTTGGAGCCGACAGCCAGAAGTATGACGCCGCCGACCAGCGCAAGTCCGCCCAGTATCGGCGGAAGCGGAATGGTCTTGGTCGTGTCCTTGGTGGCATGAATCGGACCGATATCCATCACTTTCTCGTGTTTGGTGTAGCTGATGCCCTGGTACGCCAGAGCGAAGACGCCGAGAATCACTAGCACGATTCCCAAAATCGAAGATGATTTCACGATAGGCTTCCTTTCAACGCAGCTCGCGAGCCTAAACGGGCCTGCGTCCCTGGATAACGCGGATGAGAATGACGATGATCGCCAGCACCAGCAGGATATGAACGAAGCCACCCACCGTGAATGAAGTAACCAGCCCCAGCAACCAGAGGATGACCAGAATCACGGCGATAGTCAAAAGCAGGTCCATGGTTGTTTCTCCTTCAATCGAGCGCCGTTGAATCGGCAGTTCCGTTGGCTGTGAAAATGACCCGCTGGAGATGCCAGCCTCGAACGGCCGCGTCAGCTAAAATCGATGGGCTCAGGCGTCACACTGTGCTGCACGATATCGGAGGGCGCCTCGAGCTGCCATACCGCGAAGCGTGTACGCCCTTGCTTCTCTCGGTGTAGTGGATCAGCGGGCAGACCCGGGGAATGCTCGATAATTGCCAAGAAAAAAGCTCGCCGTTGATGAGAACGGCGAGCTGCGAGAACCAAAGCCGAAGCTATAGAAAGTCGGCGCAGGGTTCGGCGAATGAGTCCGGCGCCGCCGAGCCCAGAAAGAGCGAATCGCAGGCGCGACGGAAGTTACCGTACCAGGTTTCCGTGAAGCTGGTGAGCAGTTGCTCGACGGAACGCCCTTCGATGTTTACTCCGGAATGCACCAGATCTCCCCATGTATAAATGCGCGTGCCGCCCGACTTATGCGGCTCGAAGTTAACCCATTGGGCCATTGCGACGCCCATGGCATGGTCGATCCAGCCGAGCCGCTTGGCGGGGACACAACTGGTAATGACGTGTTCGATCACGATGTGGACTGGCCGCAGAATCTCGATGTCCAGGCGGCTGCCGGGTTGCCACGGGGCCCCTTCGCGCCACTCCAGGCGGCCATAGATGTTGGCGAAGTCATTCCAACGGCGCAGATTCGAGAAAATCTCCCAAGCCAGCTCGGGGCTGGCCTTGGTTACAACAGCGTGCTGAAATCGAAACATTATTCCTCATAAGTTCTCCTGCTGAAAGATGGGATATAAGATAGGAGAAACGGTCGAATTTTAGAGCGGCATTATTTATACATTGTTTCTTTAACGATGTAAAGGATATAATCCAGGCGTCCCGCCCCGCGACGGAGGTCGCACCCTATGCCTCGGAAAGCCGATGCTGGTCTGGAAGGACGAATCGTGGATGTGGCCTACCGCCTGTGGAGCGACAAAGGCGAGAAAGCGCTGACCATGCGGGCAGTGGCCAAGGCTGCGCGGACCACCACGCCCACCTTGTACGAACGTTTTCGCGACAAGCACGATCTACTGCAATTTCTGCGCGAACGCGCGCGCCGCAGACTGTTTGCGGCGATTCAGCCGGCGAAAACTGCGGGAGAGATTTGCCGGCTGGCGCTGGCTTTTGTTTCGCGGCACGGCCACGAATACCGGTTGCTGGCCAGCGAGTGGGCCACGCGATTCGCGCAGCAGAAATCCATGCCGTCGTATCAATTCTTGCGAGAGCGGCTGGCCGAGCAACTGGGAGGCAAGCCAGACGATCACGGACGGCTGGGTTTGGAGTTGATCGTATTGGTGCACGGTACGGCCATGCTGCGGCCGGAAAGCGATGAGCACCACAATATCGCCATGGAATTTCAGAGAGCCTGTCTGGAAGCGTGCGACGCCTTGATCGAAATGGCGGTCACCCGCAGGGCCAGTGAAGGCGAACGCGCCAACTAGGAATCAGCAGTCCGGTCCAGTTGTCGCGGCGTTTGCTGCCGGCGTGCGAAACGCGGCGTCAATGCTCTTGCGCGCTGGAAGCGCGAGCCGCCGTTGCGAATGAGCCTTCGGGCGCAACGAGCAGGCTCTTTTGCGGCGGCTCTGGATCCTTGCAGAAGCGCGCATCGTCCTGCAGTTCCGGGAATTCCTTGCACAGCTGCTTGTAAATTCCCGGTAGGTTGTCCATCGCCAGTTGCTGCCCAATTTGATTTAGGTCGCCCAAAAGTTGCGGCATCACCGTGTTGAAATGCTGGCCGGTTGGAGTTTGGTAGAACCGCGCCAATTCCTGAACGTCCTGATCCGAGAAATACTTCACGTAAATGGCGATCACGTGATCGGTGTAAGCGTTCGACTGCAGCAAGTTCAGCAGCTTCTCGATGTACGCGTCGGTGATGCGCTCGCGCTTCGGTGTGTCCGGCAGGGAAGACAAGAGCGCCGGCCTCAGCGACTCGAAAATCTGTCGCCCGCCCTTTGTGGCGTTCTCCTTGAAGTGAATGACTTCGAACAGGCGGAGGATATCGGCGCGCAGTTGAGGATTGGGTCCGCTGTCGCTGGATTCCGGAAGGGCCTTGTCTTGGTTCAAGGCGAAAATTACGTCGACGGTGGTCTCGACTTCCACAGTCCCGTCGTTGAGGAGCGTGGGTTCGTAACGCCATTGCCGCACAGCGTCTAGAGAAGCCTGCTGCAGCAGGGGATGACCGGAGACCACTTCAATCTGCTTGACTGTGCCCTCCTTGGAAAGGATAACGTGCAGCCGGACCAGGCCTGAGATGCGCGTCTGCCGGGCCAGCGGTGGATACACAGGCTGGACTCGGTTCACGAGTTTGGCGGCGGCTACCTCGCCGCCGATACGAATCCGGGCCGGTACGGAGGCGGTGTCTTTGGGCAGGGCGTCTTGAGCAGCCGGCGGGACGCCGTCTTGAGCTGGTAGGGGCGCGGCGGTGCAAAGAGTGAGTGACACAATCGCGAGGGTCGGAAGCAGTCTCATAGATGCTCCTAAGAACAGCTGACCATAACGGGTTCGCCGGGGCAGCATACGACCGTGAGATGCCAGTCGCAGCGGCACTGCTGTCTATGAAATCGAGTTGCTAACGGCCTCTCGTAACTTGCAGGCGGCTCAGGAGTTCCAGAGGACTCGGGACATTTGCTTTTTTCGGGCTTCCCATTCGTTGCCCGAAAGCATCCGGGGGGTGACATCGATCAGGCGCGGGGTGAGCTTGAAGACATCCACAGCGGACCAAGGGCGGCCGTCGCGGGTGCGCATCTCGCGCTGATTCAGGATGTCCGCCATTCCTGGAAAGGAAAGATCCTGGACGACCATCTCCGCCAAGGTGCGGAGGACATCCATCTCGGCGGGATCGTCCTCGAGATGGCGGCAATCGGAAGCGATGCGCAGGCCGTAGGGGATCTCGTCGTGAGCCTGGCCGGAACCGCCGGGCGTCTGCGTGGCGACTTCGACCTCGCGCTCCCATTCGATGGCTACCGGGCGCCAGCCTGCTGATTGCTTGTCACGCAGGGACTCGGCGGTCGGTACGGCAGAGAGCGTTTCGCGGAACCATTCAATCTTCTTCATGGGCGCCTCCAGGAGGGGCCGAAGTGGTGGATTGGACACACGTCTAACTTGGTCGGTGCAATTTCTGTACCCGCGCTTTGACCGGCATGGCAGCCGGAAGGTTAACAAAATAATTGGCTTAGGATCACTATTGCTCACTAGAGGCGTGGCAGCCTGTCCGGTGATGGGACGCTGCGCTACAGGACCGGACACGGAGCATGGAAGAAGAATAATCAAACGGTTGACTTGTACGGGGGCCGGGGGAGTACCATAGCGCTCCCGCATGCTCACCCACCGGGCCGGGCGTTGGTCCATTCATAGAGAATCGGCGTATTGCAAGGATGAGCTATGCCAACCGCAGCGAATCGCGTTGAAGACCGGACTCCGCTCAAAGTAACGGTAGATCTATCGAGCGTGGATGTACGGCTGCCGGCGCGCGAAGGAATTACGGAAAATGTAAGCGCGCATGGAGCGCGAGTGGTGGTGAGCGAGGCTTTGCCGCGGGAGTTGCGGCTGAACGTCCGGTCAATGCTGGGAAGCTTGAGGTCGCGGGGGCGCGTGGTGTATTGCGAGAGCCTGACGAACGGGCTGTTCGCCGTGGGACTGGAACTGTTTGCGACAGCGGGAGATTGGATTTTGCCGGGCACGATGTCGACGACGGCACACGGCAAGCATGCCTGATCCCCGCCCGGGGCTTTTCTCAATCCCGCCTGCTTCCGACCGAGAACACGACAACATCTTGAACTGGGACCAGTCAGGGGCTAGTTTGTCATCCCTAGCTGGCTGCTCTAAAAAGAGACACCCTCTACAGTTTCTTGCCCGACGTCTCGTCAACAACCATTGGTGACCCTCCCCCGGTTTCTTGTAAGTGTTGATTCTAAAAGACTTACGGGGAATATAAGTCCTTTGTTTTCATACACTTTTGTAAGTGTTGATTCTACAGGGGTTAGAGTCACAGGTGACTGGCTGTATTCTCCGCTGGTTTCCTCCCGAAGTATGCTGCCGAGACTTGCGAAGCGGGCGATTTTTCTCGGGTGCCGTTCGTTCGTCTGTCGACCGCCTTGTGCTTGCCGGCTGGATCGAAGGGCACGATGGATCGTTCCCCTGCCGTCGACATGCACCGACGAAGCTCCTGAAAGCATGACGGAGGATGGTAGCTGACGGAAAGCAGACGTCTAACTGGAAGTGATAATACCACGAGAGTACCTACCTTGTCAAGATAAATATGTGACATCTGGAGCGCCTCGCTGGGCTAGATGTCCTCGAACCGGGCAGCGTTCTCGCGGGCATTCGAGGAAGGCTGGGGAAAATTTGTTATACTTGGGGTTTCGGCGCGGTACCCAAGTGGCCCAAGGGAGAGGTCTGCAAAACCTCCATTCGTGGGTTCGAATCCCACCCGCGCCT
>Ga0137403_10001247_pt1 | contig 32109 bp, 27 predicted proteins | sample CZOMad2_1_16fung_FD_122057 | JGI IMG/M metagenome (GOLD analysis project Ga0137403, IMG submission 122057) | Vadose zone soil fungal communities from Angelo Coast Range Reserve, California, USA - CZOMad2_1_16fungal (Hybrid Assembly) | ecosystem: Environmental > Terrestrial > Soil > Vadose zone... | reverse complement strand
GTAATGGCGTATCAGATCGACGCCGTGAATACGTTCCCGGGCCTTGTACACACCGCCCGTCACATCACGAAAGTGAGTTGTACTAGAAGTCGCCGCGCGAACCGCAAGGACGCAAGCGCCCAAGGTATGACTCATGATTGGGGTGAAGTCGTAACAAGGTAGCCGTAGGAGAACCTGCGGCTGGATCACCTCCTTTCTAAAGATAGCGTCAGCTACCCCGCTATGGTGTGCGGATTATGCTGACCAACGCATCACTCGCTCTCACGGGCCTGTGATGCAACGTTCGATTTACAACTTCGGGCAGATTCTGTCAGATCGTATCGGTCAAAGAGAAAAAACCTATTTTGTGCGTTTAGGGCTCCGACTCCGTCGGAGCCCTTTTTGTTGCGGTGTCCAATCGGCTCACTGAACCTTCAGCATCCAAATTCTGGCGGGAACCCATGCCGCAAGTCGATGATAGGCTGCGGAACACAATATTCTAGTTACGAGTTAGAAAGAGTCTGACGTTGGCCGGACTCAAGATTCCGCCTAAACGTATCCCCGGTTTAATGATGCTTCAATCCTTGCCCCAGGATGTCGCAGCGGCTTTCTTGAGCGCCGTTCAGACAAACGTTCATCGGGTCAGGTCTGAACAAGAGGCATTCAAGGAATTCCCGGATATTAGCGGATTGAACCGAGATGATTCGGTGGCCCTTGACTCGAGGAGTTCCATATTTCGGGTGGACGGACTCAACGAAGAAGGAATATGGGCAATAGCCGACGAGATTGTTGATGACGAACCGGAAAGAAAGCCATATCCGGCCAGAGCGGATATATTGTCCGGGACTATTTTCGATTCGGGCCTTACCCTCGAACCGGATTTCTCGGAGCAACTCAGGGACTTCAATATTTGTGGCTGGCCAAGCGAAAAAGAGCGGAGAAAAGCGGTTGATCTGGATCTTTGCAGCGCCGCCTTGCTCCGTATTCGATAAATAGGGCGTCCATATCTTGCGTAAGCGTCCGATTCCTACCGTGTGTACTCCAAGTGTGTGAGTGAGGATGATGGCCTTTGTGGACACTTTCGATTGTGCCCACAAAGAGGAATCGTGGACACATCGGATCAAACACTACAAGTCAGAGCCGCGGGAGCAAAGAAATGGCGTCGAACAATCAGGGAGCGACGAGAGATCGTTGAAGAGACGCTCTTGCCGGGAGCCTCAGTGTCGAGAGTCGCACGGCGACACGACGTGAACGCGAACCAGGTGTTCTACTGGCGGAAGCTGTATCGCGAAGGGCAGCTCGGAAGCAAGACGGACACGCAGTTGGTGCCAGTGAAGGTCGCGAACGATCGATCTGCAGCGGCGGTAGCAGATGACAATTTCATTCCGCGGTCGGGAACCCTGGAGATCAAGCTCTCAAAAGGGACGCTTCGAATCTTTGGAACCGTGGATGTGATGGCATTGCGTGCCGTGATCGAGTGCCTGGTCGGATGATCGGATTGCCGGCAGGAACGCGGATCTGGATCGCTGCGGGAGTAACAGATCTCCGTCGTGGATTTACGGGCTTGAGCGGAATGGTGCAGACGGCGCTCAAAGAGAATCCGTTTTCGGGTCATGTGTTTGTTTTCCGCGGGCGGCGAGGAGATTTGATCAAGATGTTGTGGTGGGACGGCGATGGTCTATGTCTGTTCGCAAAAAGACTTGAGCGCGGAAGATTCATCTGGCCGCAAGTCGCGAGCGGAACCGTGGCGCTGACTCCGGCACAGTTATCGATGTTGCTTGAAGGGATCGATTGGCGGCGTCCAGTGCGCAGCTATGATCCGCAGATGGCGGTGTGAAACGGATTTATTGACAATTGATTTGCCACGGAATTTGTTCATGGCATACTTCGCGCATGACCGCTGCGCGCGCGACGCTTCCGGATCTCGACGCCCTCGATCCCAACGAACTGAAAGCGCTGATCGTCTCCCAGCATGAACTGATCGTGTCTCGCGACGGCGAGATCGAACAGCTGAAGCTGCTGATCGCCAAGCTGCGTCGCATGAAATTCGGACGTTCCTCGGAAAAGCTGGATCGACAGATCGAGCAGCTGGAGCTCCGGCTCGAGGCACTGCAGCAGAACGATGCGGAGAAGGTCGCTGCTCTCCCGGAAGCAATCGTGAAAGCCGAGCAGGCGGCGCGGCCAGTACGGCGGCCGTTGCCAGCGCACCTGCCACGGGAAGTGCGAACCTATCTCCCGAAGCAGGAAGCTTGCCCGGACTGCGGTGGCAAGCTGAAGCATCTCGGCGAAGATGTTTCGGAGATGCTGGAAATCGAACCGCTGCGCTTCAAAGTGATCCGCCAGGTTCGTCCCAAGTTGGCTTGTGCGTGTTGCGAGCGGATCGTGCAGGCGGAAGCGCCGAGCCGGCCGATCGCACGAGGTGTAGCAGGACCCGGACTTCTGGCACATGTTCTCGTGTCGAAATTTGGCGATCACTTGCCGTTGTACCGTCAATCGGAGATTTACGCTCGAGAAGAAGTGGAGCTGGATCGCTCCACGCTGGCGGACTGGGTGTGCGGAACAAGCCAGTTGTTCGAACCGTTGGTGGAAGCACTGCGACGTCACGTAATGGCGGCACAGAAGTTGCACGCTGATGACACGCCCGTTCCAGTGCTGGCGCCTGGAAATGGAAAAACCAAGACCGGCCGACTGTGGACTTATGTGCGCGACGATCGGCCAGCAGGAGACCAGACACCAGCGGCGGTGTGGTTCGCGTACACACCGGATCGCAAGGGGGAACATCCACAGGCACACCTGAGCAAGTTCAAGGGCACGCTGCAGGCAGATGCTTACGCAGGGTTCGAGCAGATCTACGAAGGTGGTCGCATTCAGGAAGCGGCTTGCTGGGCGCATGTGCGCCGGAAGTTTTACGACATCCAGGTTGCCCATAAGTCTCCGGTCGCAATAGAAGCGCTTGAACGCATCGGAGCGCTTTATGCGGTTGAACGCGACATCAACGGACGGTCGCCAGAAGAACGTCGCGAGATCCGCAACACGCGCAGCCGGCCGTTGCTCGGATCACTGAAACAATGGCTGGAAGAGACGCTGGTCAAGCTTTCGAAGAAATCGGATACGGCGATAGCGGTTCGTTACGCGCTCGGAAGATGGGAAGCGCTGATGCGCTACTGTGACGATGGTCACTTGGAAATCGACAACAACGCTGCGGAACGAGCGTTGCGCGCTGTGGCCCTGGGCAGAAAGAACTATCTCTTCGCCGGATCGAACCGCGGTGGTGAAAGTGCCGCGGCGATCTACAGTCTAATCGGAACAGCGAAGCTGAATGGAATCGATCCGGAAAGTTATCTGCGGAACGTGTTGTCTCGCATCGCGGAGCATCCCATCAACCGCATCGACGAACTTCTGCCATGGAATCTCGCTGCAGATAGTGCCGAAGGCTAACATCAGATCGAGGAACTTCATGGATAAGCCACGTGGCCGCGTTTATCTCGACCCTATGAATCGCCAGTTCACGATCGGTACTTTTAAGGATTTAGAGGAGGAGAAAATCTCCCCAGCCGAGGGGATGACTCTACACTTCTGGCACGATGACGCGAATGATGCAGGCAAGCAAGATAATCTTATCTTTGAAGGCGTAATCCACTTTGACAAGACGCTGGGTCGCTGGTATGCCGTCATCGACGAACACAGCTACCGCCACGAATCAGATGAACAGCCTTCAAGATAGTGCCCACACCTGAGACCACCTCTCCGGCCCACGCCGGACGCTTACTATCTTGCACACTTTCTATTGCAAAGTGCGGAAGAGTTAAATCACACATCTTTCTGTGTAGAATGCCGGGTACCCCATACGCGGTTTTGCCTGTGGGGATTTTGATTTTCCCCAGTCACCGCCGCACCGCTTGCTAGGAACGTGACTAAGCTTTCCAGTCGCGAGAATAGGCCGAAAAACCGGTAGGCCGCACAACGTCGAAAGTGACGTGCACTGGTACTCCGGATTGGCTGAATTTGAGATCGATGGTGATTTGCCCGCCGGGAACGATTTCCGGAAGCGCGGCTTCTTGCCGCTCCATGGGGACGTCCCCTTCGCCATAAAGAATCCCCCTGACCTTATAGCCATGGAGAGTGTACATGGGGATATCTTGCCGGGTTCTGAGCCGTAGCTGGAACGCGTTCCCGCGGTTTTCTGCAACTAACGATTCAATCGGGCTGCATTCTTCCCGCAGGACGGCGTAGGAAGGTTTCCGCCGCCCGAAGAGATCCACAACGCCGTGAACATTTTGCCGCAGCGCTCCCGCACCGGTGGGGCCGACGTGAGAACGGTAGTCGTTGTAGCAGAAAAAAATAGATCCGGCGATGAATTCCTTTGAGCGGAACAATGCATCGTGGGAGCGCAGTGTTTCAACGCGGTGCTGGTCGCCCTCGGGGCGGTCGGGCGTGCAAGCGCAATAGCCGTACTCGGAAATGAGAATGGGTTTGCCGGGGAAAGCGGCGTGCAGGTCTTCCAGATGCAAAGCCAGCGCCTCCGGAGATTGCGGAACCCAGGTTCCGAAATATTCATTTACTTCGATGAAGTCCATCAATCCGGCTACGTCCCGTTCCGGTGTTTCGATCAAGGAGTTCGAAGCATAGGAACAAAGCCGGTTAGGATCCAGCTTCTTTGCTTCCTCCAACAAATGCTTTGCAAATTGATGCGCGGGCGAATGTTGCCCGCCCACTTCGTTGCACAGGCCCCAGACCACCACCGAAGGGTGGTTCCGGTCGCGCGCGATCATCTCCCGCAACTGCTCCAAACCGTTCTCCATGATTTCGGCATCAGGTTCGATTCTCATGCCTCCAAAACTGTCCCAACCCCAGGCAGGAACCTCTGTCTGCACGAGAATGCCGTGCCGGTCGCAGTAATCCAGGACTCTCTTGTCTTGTGCCCAATGAACACGCGTAAAGATGCAATTAAGGTCTTTCAAGTCGTCGTGATCGCGGGTGATCCATTGGCTGGGCTCCGCCATCCCAAATTCAGGATTGCTTCCCGCCATGCGCTCGACACCTATCAGCCGCACGCGCTCGCCATTCAAATAAAACCCGCCGTCCTTAACCTCCAGCTTCCGGACCCCGAATGTGGCTGTGAGCCGATGACTCTCTTGGCCGCTTGTAATTGAAAAAGTAAGCCGATAGAGATTCGGATGATCAAAGTGCCACAATTTCGCGTTGGGAAGGGTAGCTGCAAATTGTTCTGCCTGCGTCGCGCCGCTTTTAATGGTGAAGCCCGGAGTATCTGGGCTGGTCACTACAGTCTGCCCGGTTTCATCGTCGATAATTCGAAAAGCGGCTCGCCCCGTCCACGGTTTCGAATCCGTATTGCGGAAATAAGCCGTAACGGCAAGCTTTCCGTCTCCACTGGCGGGATCGGGAACAGCTTCGACGTCAACGCGCTCCACAAAGGTTTTCGGGCTGATGAGCAGTTGCACGGGCCGGTAGATTCCGCCATCGTGCGCCCAGTCGCTGGAACGCCCCCTGGGCAGCATGTTTCCGTTGAATGCGCTATCAACTCGCACCGTAATCGAGTTGGAGCTGCCCCAATGCAACAGGTGAGTGATATCAAGCACGAAGGCCGTGTAGCCCTTGCGCGGATGCTCTCCGGCCAGCTGTCCGTTTACCCAGATCGTGGCCGTATGAAATACCGCCTCAAACTCGATCCGCACCGCGGAGTTTTGCCATTCTGTCGGAACGTCGAACGTTCGCCGATACCAAGCGACACCTCGATATTCAACATACGGAGGTTCAACTTGCCACGTGTGAGGTACTTGTACCTTGCCCCAGGCAGCAATCGGCTCATCCGCTCCGTACCAACGCTGCTCCTCACCGACATTCAGAGCATCGGTCCGAAACCACCATTGGCCGCACAGGTCCACTGTCTCCTGCGCTGACACGTCTGTTCTTTTTGCGGTTGCCGCGGGAGCACGCGTGCCCACGGCGCCGACAGCCAGGGCCCCTGCCTGAGTCAGAAATTTTCGACGTGAATTCATGGCGAGGTTTCGTGCCCCTGCAAGAAACTGGCAGTTAACCAGACCTTCTGGAATTGTGTCAAACCCGCGAATCTAGCCGCGTGCCCCATACGCGGTTTCTGCGTGTGGGGATTTGTCGTTCCTCACTCAATTCCTTCCAATCCGTTTGCTAGAATTGCTTCGTCTTAGGTGGATGTAATGGCAACTCAAATCTCTCCCATGCTGGCAGTCGTCGACGGCAACGCCGCGATCAAGTTCTACAAGGCTGCATTCGGCGCGACCGTCCTCTGGTCACTCGGTGATGACCACGTCGTCGCAGGACTCTCCATCAACGGCGCCGAGTTCTTCCTCGCAACCGAATCGCCTCCTCATGGCACACGCGCTCCAGCCTCAGCCGGTTTCACCACGGTGCGAATCGAACTCTTCCTGGACGACCCTGTAGCCATGCACAAGCAAGCCTTGGCCGCGGGCGCGTTCGAGCACAGTCCCGTGCTGGAACACACCCACGAGACAATTGGCCCTCGCCCAATTACGCGAATGCTCCAAGGCGCCGTCATAGATCCCTTCGGCCACCTGTGGCTCATCGGCAAATTCCTCGAATAGAGCTCGAGAATTCGCGGAATTCTGGCGGTCTCAAATCATCTTCAGCAGCTTTGCGATCGCATTCGCGGAATAATTTACGTTTTCTCCGGTTTGGTTTCGGAACGCGTCGCCCCATTGTGCTGGATCATTGTGCTTGTTCGCTTGGATCAGCGCCTTGTATTGCGTGTGCATGTCCCCTGGCCTTTGTGTTGCATTGCTCTTTTCTGTAAAAGCCGCGGCCCCTGCAGCAATCTCTTCCGGCGTATTGCCTGTCACGGGCACGGAGTGCATGAAGGAATCCAGCAGGCTGGACTTGCGCGTTGTCTTATCAACGGTTTTGTCCACAGCCATCTCGTACTTCTTATGTAGGGTTTGATCTTCGCTTCCCCAATGGGATTGCGGACCCATGATGTGGCAAAACTGCGAAAGATCGCCTAGGTAGTGTGCCATCGCGCCGGCGTAGAACGCGGCCTTGCGCTTGTCTCCATTTGCTTTAGCCGCTTTCGCCTTGTCGAACTCCTCCTTCACGCGTTTCTCTGCCCGGTCGCGCGTCACTCCGCCCACCGTATCGAACAAAATGCAGTGGCATGCGCCCGTGTCGTGGTACCCATTGGTCACCCCGGCGATTTTTGGTCCAACGTCTGGCGCTTCCGTTCCGAGGAAATACACGTTCAGGTTTTCTGTGATCCACGCGAGGTCGGCGATTCCCCCCAGTTCATAGCCCTTCAAAGCAATGTAGTCGTGCGTCCCGAATTTTGTGGTTCCGTTCTGAGTTGACTCTCCGCCGTTTCGCCAGGAACTTGCGGGCGAAACAAACAGCAGCATAGCGGCAGATACGGCAATAACTCGTTTCATAGCGAACTCCTTTTCTAATGAGCGAGTAACTTGGCCGAATAACCTGGGATGTCAGTGTGGATTTACGCTGGAGAGTGGCGCTTCCTACCGATACTTACACCGCACTATAACACATTGGCATTACAAAGGGACTAGACGCACAAATGCCTCCCCGAAAACGGGAGGCATCTGATCCCCTGCTGGTCATGGATACTGGCTCTGGCTAGTTTTCCGCGAGCGCCTGCAAAAACTCGCCCGGCAAAACAAACCGCGGACTGTCGGGATTAGAGCGGAAGTGCCGTGGCGCATGTTCATTTCTTTGCCTGCCATGTCCGCCCTGCCCACCGCGCTCATGGGAATGTCTCCGCCCGCGCTGCGAGCGATATCCATTCCGTCCGTGATTTTCTTCCACCGGCTCTGGCCGGAATCCCGGCTTTCGCGGCGGCGCCACGTACGGCGCTATTTCAGCTTGAACGCGCTCCATCTTCAAGCCCAGCGTGCGCTCCATCTGAAAAATCTCGCCGCGCTGGTCCCGCGTAATCAAAGTGGACGCCACGCCCTTTTCGCCGGCACGTCCCGTCCGGCCAACGCGGTGAATAAAATTCTCCGCAATTTCCGGCAAATCGTAGTTGATGACGTGCACGATGTCCTGCACGTGAATGCCGCGCGAGGCCACATCCGTCGCCACCAGGATTTGATAGCGTCCCTGTTGGAACCCTGCCAGCGCCGCATTGCGTTGCGATTGCGAGCGGTCTCCGTGAATCTGCGCTGCCGCAAACCCATCGTCGTTCAAGCTCGCCGCAATCCGTTGCGTAGACCGCTTCGTGCGGGAAAACACCAGCACGCGCCCGGTCTCTTTCGCCAGCAATCGCTTCAGCGTATTGATTTTGCAATCTGCCGGAACCTCGAACACCTGCAACTTCACATTTTCGGAGGGCTTCAGCGTCGAGCCAAACGTCAGCCGTACTGGGCTCTTCATGTACTCCTTCACCAGATGCGCCACGGAAGCTTCCATCGTCGCCGAAAAGCAAACCGTCTGGCGGTTTTTGGGCAGGATGGAAACGATCCGCCGAATCGCCGGCAAAAATCCCATGTCCAGCATGCGGTCGGCTTCGTCCAGGACGAGCATCCGCAAATTGTTAAAGTGAAATAGCCGCCGGTCGAGATAATCTTCGAGCCGCCCGGGCGTCGCCACGATCAGTCGCGCTCCCTTGCGAATCGCTGCCAGCTGCCCGTGTTCGGAAAGCCCTCCAACGACCAACGCCGCTGGAGCCAGCCTCTTTCCGCGAAGCGTGTTGTATACATCCACCACCTGCATCGCCAGCTCGCGCGTCGGCACAAGTACCAGCGCCGCGATTCCCGAATTTCCTGTCGTACTTGGATTTCGAACCGAACCCGCTATCCGCGTTGCGTCCGAATTAGTGTTTGAAACACTTTCGTGCTTCAGCAAATCCTCGATCACCGGAATCAGGAACGCCAGCGTTTTGCCGGTTCCTGTCTGCGCCGTTGCCAGCACGTCTTTGCCTTCCAGCGACCGCGGAATCGCAGCCCCTTGCACCGGCGTCGGAACAGTAAAGTTCGCCGCGGCCAGCCGCTCTTTCACATAAGCTGAAAGCGGCATTTCTGAAAATAACGTGGCCGTCTTCGTCGAAGACGCTTCCACACCTGTATTGATTGAATTCTGCATGTTTCTTTCTTGCTGGCCGCGCCCTTTCGGGGTACACGCATACACGTGTTCACACGAAGGGCGTCGTTAAGCCAGCCTCTTTTTAAATTACGCTGAAAACGTACGGAGGAAACTGGAGGCGGGTAGTCTCAGACCAAGTCTTGCACCGGAGGGACCGCACAACACAACCGAGGTATTAAGCGCAAAATCAGTATAGCACACTCCGGGTATTTGCACTCAATAAACAGTTATTCTTCTCAAGGAGGGGCGACCATTCGATCGCCCCTCCTCTTCCATTCAATTTTCCTTCACTGCTGGTTGTCTTTTGCTAAAGCACGCCCAACTGCTTCAGCTTCTTCACTTCCTGCCTCACTCCATCCGTCCCTCTCTCCGAATACAAAATCGTCAGCCGCTCCGCCGAAAGAAAACTCATCACAGGATTCCGAAAGCTCGTGAAGTAGTCTGCGTCTCCCGTGCTGTGGCCAAATTCCGGCGCGATTTCCGCCAGAATCACATTGTCAATGTCCACGGCCGGCCCGGAGTAAGTAAAATCCGCGTCCGAAAGATTGTGTAGCGTGTATTCCACCAGCACGTTCGTCTGTCCCGCCACCACGAGGTTCACGTCATTTCCCAGTTGTCGCAACGCCGGCAAACGGAAATTCCCGCCCGCGTCGGTCGTCAGATAGCCCTTCGCCACGGGGTCAATCTGCGCCAAAATCGCGCCGGCCCGCAGCCAGTTCACCACCTTGTATTCGTTTCCGCTCGTCGGCGCCGAATGAGCCGAAGCCTGTGTAATCACAAACGCTGGGCTCAACCCGCGCGCCATCTCTTCCGCAATCGTGATGATGTGATGACCGCCTGTGCGCGAATCGCCCGCCGCGACGCTAAATCCGTCATTCGTCCCGGTCCCGCCAAAATTCAGCTCGATAAACTCCGTACCATTCGCATTCCACTGAAACACCATCGGCTTCGCCCAGTCGTGCCATAGCGGTGCCCCGATAATCAGATCGTCGTCGATAAAAACTTCCGCACTATCCGGATTCTCATCGGACCCAGGGCCGCTCTGTACGTCGTCAGGATCAACCGTCGGCAGACCGCCGCGCCCGCTGTGCCCGTAAATTTCACGGTACTCCTTCGCTAGATGAACATCCGCCACATCGTTGTTCGATTCGTGTACCACCAGCCCGCCCGGATACGAGTGATGCCCGAACACGGATGTACTCCCCGGTGCCGAGAAAAATTTCTGCGGCAGTTTGGGACAAGCCGTCCCGTCGTCCACAAGCGCAGGAAAAATTCCAGCCTTCACGCCTCCCGTGATGCTCGCCGCATCCGCTGCGTTCACCAGCTTCTGCGCAACGAGCGTCGCGATGAGCGCATCCTTCTGCGCATCCGTCAGATTCGCGCGGTGCCGTACACAAGGGTCATCGCCCAGGGCATCCAGCGTCTCTTTTCGCAACTTCGCATCCTTTAGTTTTCCTGCCTGGCTCAGCAAGAATTTGTATGCGGATTGCACCAGCGGCGACTTCTTCGCCAACGCAATTGCCGCTGCGTTTCCCGCCCCAGGCTTCGTCTGGTCATCGGCTTTTGCAAATGGCGCGGCGCAAAGCGTTGCTACAGCCAATAGCAACGTCGCGCGAAAAATCCGTTTCGATGCGTTCATGAATTTCTCCCTCAGATTCTTTCCAACGCATCGAAAACTAACCTGCGGAAGTTAGCGCGCCGTAAATCCCCTGTGAATTGCCGTGCGCTCTGCGCAAAGTCCTCGCAGAGGAGAATTTGAATACTGGCTCAGCGGAAATCGGGCGCAATCGAAACGAATCGTTGGCCGTGTCACTTCTCACAGCCCGCCGCTCAGGTAACCCGCTCAGAATCAATACTTACGAAAAATGTGCTCGTAAGTCCCTTTAGAATAAACACTTTTGGCTCAAAACACTTAAAGTCCCTTTATTTTCAACACTTACAAAAATAAGGGTGGGTAGGGGGTGATTATGGTTAACCGCAGGCTGTAGTTCCGGTCCCAGCCTCCGGCTCCTCGGTACCTCCGCTGTTATCCTATTCAGGAGACACAACAGGAGAAAACGCTCCACTTGCCCCCGCTGATCAACGCCCACGCTTTGTCGAAAAGATTCGGCATCGCTCCGCTATTCCAAAACATCTCCTTCAGCGTTTCTGACGGCGATCGCATCGGCTTGATCGGGCCGAACGGCTCGGGCAAATCCACACTCCTCGAAATTCTCGCTGGGAATGTTCGCCCGGATTCCGGCGAAGTCGCCCTTCGCAAGCGCGCGCGCATGGCAAAAGTCGCGCAGGTTTCCGAGTTTGCGCCCGCAGAAACCGTCCGCAGCGTCATCGAAAATGCCATGCGCGAAGCTGGCGTCCCGGAAGTCGAGCGCCCCTCCCGCTTCGCGGAAACGCTCGGCCGCAGCGGTTTCTCCGAACTCGATGCATCCGCCGCCTCACTCTCCGGCGGCTGGAAAAAACGCCTCGCCGTCGCCGCCGCGCTCGTCCAGGCGCCGGACCTGCTCCTGCTGGACGAGCCGACCAATCATCTCGATCTCGCCGGCATCGAATGGCTCGAATCCATCCTCGAAGACGCCCCCTTTGCCTGCGTCGTGGTCAGTCATGATCGCTATTTTCTGGAAAACGTCGCTACGGTCATGGTCGAGCTCAGCCGCTCCTACGAGGACGGTTTTCTCCGCGTGGAAGGGAACTACAGCAAATTTCTCGAAGCCAAAGAAAATTATCTTCACGCGCAGCAGAAACACCAGGAAGCCCTTGAGAATCGCGTCCACACCGAACTCGAATGGCTCCGCCGTGGTCCCAAAGCCCGCACCACTAAATCCAAAGCTCGCATCGACAAAGCTTACGAAATGATCGGCGAACTCGCCGGCTTGAACGCGCGCACTCGCGCCGTTTCCACCAAAATCGATTTCACAGCCAGCAATCGCCAAACGAAAAGTCTCGTCTCGCTCGAGAACGCGAGCTACGAACTCCCCGGCCGGACTCTTTTTTCTAACCTGGACTTCGAGATCACCTCCGGCATGCGCGTCGGCCTTGTTGGCCCCAACGGCAGCGGCAAGACCACGCTCCTCCGCCTCTTGCGTGGCGATCTGCAACCGTCCACCGGGAAAATCAAAAAGGCCGGCGCATTGCGCGTGGTCTACTTCGATCAAAACCGCCGTCTTGATCCGGATATTTTGCTAAAGCGCGCCCTCGCCCCGGACAGTGACTCTGTTATTTATCAGGATCGCGTGATCCACGTCGCTGGCTGGGCGGCGCGTTTTCTCTTTACCGGCGAAGATCTCAATCGCCCCGTGGGCCGCCTCTCTGGCGGTGAACGCGCTCGAGTATTGATCGCTCAGCTCATGCTCCAACCCGCCGACGTGCTCCTTCTCGACGAACCGACTAACGATCTCGACATCCCCACCCTCGAAATTTTGGAGGAAAGCCTTCTCGAATTTCGCGGTGCCCTTGTGCTCGTCACGCACGATCGCTTCTTGCTCGATCGCGTCTCAACCATAGTTCTCGGTTTCGACGGATTCGGCAGAGCCGAACGTTTCGTCGACTACTCGCAATGGGAAGCCTGGCAGGAAGAACAACAAGCCGCTCAAGTGGCGCTAGTTACGCAGAAAGAAAGATCAGTCGCTAACGCTCCAAATGCCGCGCCGCAACTCGTCAAAAAGCGCCTCACCTACAAAGAGGATCGTGAACTCTCGCTAATGGAACAGACCATCGCAAACGCGGAGACTCTCCTTCAGCAAAAATTGGCCGCGCTCCACGATCCCGCCACGGCCGGCGATCCAGCGCGTCTCCACGCCGCCAGCGTCGAACTCGAATCCGCGCAAAAATCCGTGGACACCCTATACGCCCGCTGGGCCGAGCTCGAAGAAAAACTGAAATAGAGTTTTAAACATTTGCCACCGGGAATCACAGCCACTGCAGTAGGATAAGCATCAAAAGACGCCCGGGTAGGCCTCCATGCTGCTCGCAATCTACATAAGAATCGAAACGATTGATGCCATCGCCGTTGGCCTTGCGATTCTTATTTTTGGCGGTATTCTCGCGGCCCTTTTCTTCTACTTGCGCACTGCCTACAAGCAGGGCGGCTGGCAGCGCGTGCGGAGAGATTTCGTCATCGCCATCGCCGCTCTCGCCGCTTTTGTGATCATTCGCCTAATTCAGAATCATCAAATCGAACATCTCAGACGCGCCGTGAATAGCCTCTTCCGCCACTGAACCGGCAGAATCCCATTCTCTCAAACTCATTTTTTGCGTTTTAAGATTTGTTCCACTTGCTCGGTGTGGTTGATGTCGTGGCCGGCCATCATCAGTACCAGGCGATCGATCGATTCCTCGCCGCGTTCCGCGTGCATTCCGAAGCGCTTCTTTTGCTCCGGAGTGAGCGATTTTACGAGAGCAAGATTCATTTCCCGCAATACGCGGAATTGTTCGAGGGATTTTCGCGCATCGCGTTTCCCGTAATTGCCTTCTTTGGCCCAGGCGTCTTGGTCGTAAGCCTGGATGGGAGTGCCCGGCGCACCCAGGATTGACCGCAAACGCCATCCCACTACCATCTCCGAGTCCGCAAGGTGTGCGATCACTTCCGTTACCGACCACTTGTCCGGCATCGGACGCTTTTTCAGTTTCGCGGGCGTAGCGCCCTTCATAAGTCGCGCTAATTCTTTGGCGGTCGCCGACTGTACCTTCATTGGGTTTTTTCCGGCGAGCTTGCTCTCTATTTTCTTGATGTACGCGGCAATCTTTTCGTCCATGAAGCGCTCCTTGTTCTTGTAGTTGGATTCTGCAAAAGGCTTGGTTGGCTCCTGGCTGACCCACGAAGGCTTAAATCGCGCGACCAGCCGCCGCGCCGGACGCCCACGCCCACTGGAAGTTGAATCCGCCCAGGTGGCCGGTCACATCCACAACCTCTCCGATAAAAAACAAGCCCGGTACGTTACGGCATTCCATGGTTTTGCTCGAAAGTTCATCGGTATCCACGCCGCCGGCCGTTACCTCCGCTTTCTCATACCCTTCTGTGCCAGCCGGGAACACGCGCCAATTGTGAATCAACTCTTCAAATTCTTGCAGAGCCACATTGGTCCGTTCCTCCGGTTCGTGCAGCTCCACCCATCGCTCCGCAAACCGCTTCGGCAAAATTCCCAGAAATGCATTCCGCAGTGCGGCCGAATTTCTCATCTTGCCCTCGAGGATCGCGCCCGTCACATTTTTGTCCGGCGCCAAGTCAATCTTCACCGGCCCTCCTTGCGCCCAATACGAAGAGATCTGCAAAATCGCCGGACCGCTCAATCCCCAATGCGTGACCAGCATCTTTTCGCGGAACGCGTGTCCATCTGCCTGCGCGATCACTTCCATCGAAACGCCCGCCAAATCGCAATACTCCCTCTTCTCCTTCGCGCCAAATGTCAACGGCACCAGGGCCGGCCTCGTCTTCTGAATCTTCAATCCAAATTGCCGCGCGACGTCGTAGCCAAATGAAGTTGCGCCCATCTTTGGAATGGATAGCCCTCCCGTAGCGACAGCCAGTGCCGGGGCACGAAACTCCTCCCCCTCCGCCCGCACGACAAATTCCGTCGTCCGCGAAATCTCCTTCACTCGCTGATTCAAAAAAATCTTCACGCCCGCTGCGAGGCACTCTTCCTCCAACATTTCCGTAATGTCATTCGCGGCGCGATCGCAAAAAAGCTGCCCGAGCGTCTTTTCGTGATAGGAAATGCGGTGCTTTTCCACCAGGGAAATAAAATCCATTGGCGTGTATCGCGCCAAAGCCGACTTCGCAAAATGCGGATTTGCCGAAATGAAATTCTCCGGCGTGCAATAAAGATTCGTGAAATTACACCGCCCGCCGCCAGAAATCAGGATCTTCTTCCCAATCTTTTCCGCGCGCTCCATCACAGCCACACGCCGTCCGCGTTTTCCGGCCTCGATTGCGCACATCAGCCCCGCCGCTCCCGTCCCCAGCACCACCGCATCAAATTTTCTGCTCATCGTCGAGTCACAATTGTCTCAGTCTTTCTGCGCGCGTAGTCACACTTTCCTCTTGGTGATAATCTATTTCATTCTGTTATGCCCGCTGCTCCTGCCATAACGACTCGTATCTCGCGCCGCTTCGCGGAATTGCAGAGGCGCGGTGAGATGGGCGTAGTACCGTACATTACCGCAGGCGATCCTTCGTTCGCTGCTTCGCTCAAATTCGTGCTGGCTCTTGCCGAAGCAGGCGCCGACGTGATCGAACTCGGCGTGCCATTCAGTGATCCGCTCGCCGACGGCCCCACGATTCAGCGCGCGTCCGAGCGCGCCCTGAAATCCGGAGCGACTCTCGCGGGCGTTCTCGATCTCGTCCGGGAAATTCGCACGACGAGTGATGTACCTCTCGTTCTTTTCAGCTACTACAATCCCATTCTTCAAATGGGCCTTGAGAAATTCGCATCGGCGGCATCGGAAGCCGGGGCCGACGGCGTTCTCGCAACGGATTTAACGCCTGAAGAATCCGTGGACTATCGCCGCATTCTTCATTCGAACAATCTCGATACAATTTTTCTCGGCGCTCCAACTTCTACAGACGAGCGCCTCGCGCAAATCGCGAGTGTCTCTTCCGGCTTTCTCTATCTCATCTCTCGCACCGGAGTCACCGGCGCAAAAGATTCGCTTCCCGATGATCTGCCCGCTCTCATTCGAAGAGCTCGCGGGGTTACGCAATTGCCGATTGCTGTCGGTTTCGGGATTTCACAGCCTGGCCACGTTTCCGTTCTTGGCGGGCTCGCCGATGCCGCCGTTATCGGCTCCGCACTTGTTTCCGAAATCGAAAACGCCTCATCCGTCGAATCTGCCGCCTCCGCACTTGCTGCGCGCATTCGTTCTCTCAAACATGCCGCGCAGTCCGGCCTTTCGAAAAGGGAAGTGGCGTCATGACTTTAAGTGATTGGCGCCGCCGCATTGATGAACTTGACCGCAAACTCGTGGAATTGCTTAACGAACGCTCGCGCTGCGCCCTTGAAATCGGCAAACTCAAGCAGCAGCAAAATCTGCCGCTCTACCAACCGGACCGCGAGAAAGAAGTTCTCGAAAACGCGGAGCGCAACAATCGCGGCCCGCTTACGGATGCCGCGATTCGCCGTCTATTCGAACGCATTATTGACGAAGCGCGCGCTGCCGAACGCTCCGCCATGCATCCCGACGGAGAGAAGAAAGATGCATGATCGTATTGCCCGGGATTTTTTCGTGTTGAGTTTTTGATTTTGCCTTGAACTGGAAACTGATTACTGACGACTGAAAGCTTTTTTGGAACTGTCGAGGAGAACTGAGTCTAGCCAATGGTTATCGTGATGCAGGAGGGCGCAACAGACGCCCAAATTCAAAATGTAATTGACCGCCTTATCGCCAGCGGTTTTGACGTACACCGGTCCACAGGCGCATCGCACACCGTTCTCGGCGCGGTCGGCGTTCATCGTGACTTCGATCACCGCGATTTCGAACTTCTCGAAGGCGTGCGCGAAGTCATGCGTATCACGCAGCCATTCAAGTTAGCCAGCCGGCAATTCAAACCGGAAGGCACCATCATTGATTTAGGCCGTGGCGTCAAAATTGGCGGCACGGATGTTGTCGTCGCCGCGGGTCCGTGCTCGGTCGAATCGCGTGAACAAATTCATTCCATCGCCGAATCTGTCGCCAAAGCTGGAGCAAAAATCATGCGTGCCGGCGCATTCAAGCCGCGTACGTCTCCCTATGCGTTTCAGGGCATGGGCGAAAAAGGTTTGGAGCTCATGCGCGAGGCTGCCGACAAATTTGGCCTCTTCACCGTGAGCGAGGTGATGGATCCTTCGCAAGTCGAAATGATGGGCCATTACGTAGATATCTATCAGGTTGGGGCGCGCAATATGCAGAATTACCATTTGCTCCGCGCGCTCGGCGAAGTTCGCAAGCCAGTGCTGCTCAAACGCGGTCTTTCCGCAACCATGGAAGAACTGTTGCTATCCGCCGAATACATTCTTGCCGGCGGAAATTACAACGTGATTCTTTGCGAACGCGGCATCCGCACGTTTGAAACCTATACGCGGAATACGTTCGACATCGCGGCCATTCCCGTCATCAAGAAACTTTCACACTTGCCCATGTGGGGCGATCCATCGCACGGCACCGGCCGCCGCGACAAAGTTCCTCCGATGGCCCGCGCCGCTGTTGCCGCCGGAGCCGATGGGTTGCTCATCGAAGTTCACAATGATCCGGAACATGCTTTGTCGGATGGCGCGCAATCCCTGGAGCCGGAGACATTCACGCAGCTCATGGCGGAACTTCGCATCATCGCTCCCGCCATCGGGCGCCGCATGGCGTAAGCGTCCTTTGCGTCACGGCCCGCTGTCGTTTCCGCGGCTTTCGTTGTCAGGTTTCTTTTAACTTTTAACTTTCAACTGTAAACTCTCTCATCCATGTCCCAACATCTCATCCAGCGCGCGACCATCCTCGGCACCGGCCTCATCGGAGGCTCATTTGCGCTCGCGCTTCGCAGCCACACCATCGGGATTCGCATCGCCGGTTGGGACCGTCCGGAAACTCTCCGCGAGGCTCGTTCGATGCAAATGATTGACGACGCGCATCACGGCGATCTCGCTCCCGCGCTTCGCGGCGCCGATCTCATTTACATTGCGCTTCCCGTCGGAGTCACGCTCGACCTCCTTCCGGAAATAGCGCGCCACGCGCCGGGTCACGCGCTTGTTACCGACGCTTGCAGCACCAAGCAGCGCATTGTGCAAACCGCCGCGGAACTTTTCACCGGCGGCGGCCCGATTTTTCTCGGCGGCCATCCTATGGCGGGCAAAGAAGTTTCCGGCGTCTCGCACGCCGATGAAGATCTGTTCCGCCGGAACAGCTACGCGCTCATCAGCGATAATGGCGCGCAAGCCGATTCCGCGGACGCGCCGCGTGATCCTCGAGTTTCCGCTTTCCTGAAAATTCTTGAAAAAATTGGAGCGCGGCCTTTTTGGATCGGCGCGGAGCAACACGATTACGCCGTCGGCCTTGCGTCGCATCTGCCGCAACTCGCCGCCGTGGCTCTCGCTTCTTTTCTGTACGATCGCCTGGATGAAAATGGGCTGCCGATCACGCTTGCCGGTCCGGGATTGCGCGATACGCTGCGGCTCGCAGGCAGTCCCTATTCCACGTGGCGCGATATCGTTCTCACCAACAAGGAAATGCTTTCCGCAGCGCTCGATCTTTTCGCGCGCCGTATTGACGATCTCCGCGAGAAACTTGGCTCGCGCGAACTCGAAGCGGATTTTGACTCCGCCAACGAACTCTACAAACTGCTTCGGGGGATGTAGGCGCACGGCGCGCACTTCGCATTAGTTTTGCTTCCGCGGATTCCGTTCATGCTGAACTACGTTGTTGACGACTTGCACGCTACCTTGAAACCGCTGCGAGAAGAAGGCGTTTGGGTTGATCCAAAGTCGAGGAACACGACTACGAAAAATTCAGCTGGATCATGGACCTGGACGAGAATCGCATCGAGTTGCGGGAGCCGCTCCCGAAAAAGTCCTCCAAGTAAGCTCGTCAGAAACCTGTGGGCCTGATGCATGAAACGGTTGTTTCTCCGCTCGCGTCGGCATAGACTTCCGCCGAATCTGGGGGGGGGCAATCATGAAAACAACGCGAAGGACTTTTTTGGGTTCCGTTGGAGCAGCGGCCGCGGTTGGAGTTACCGATGGCGTGAAAATTCCCGAGGTTTCCGCCGCTCTGCCTGCTGCCGCTGACACGCCGGCGCCTTCGACAGAAAAAGTTTTGTTTTGGGTCGCGGCTTCCACACCTTGCGACAAGAATCTAAAATTTGACGAAGAACTCTACAAGGACGTCCTCGCGTATTTGAAGTCCAACGGTGCCGATGGCGTCGTTGTACTTGGGACGACCGGCGAATTTCCTTCCTTCTCGGTCGCGGAGCGAAAAAAAGTTGCCGAAGTCGCATTCAAGCACCGCAATGGATTGAACATTATCGTCAGTCCGGGTACGGCGAATTATCCTGAGACGCTCGAACTTTGTCAGCACGCGGAGGCCAACGGCGCTGACGGCTTGCTCATCGTGCCGCCGTTTTATTACAAGCATCCGCGGCTCGATGGACTCGTCAGATATTTTTCGATGCTGTTCGAGAATGTGAAGATTCCCATCAATCTCTATCACATTCCCTTTGCAACCGGCGTTCCCATCTCTCACGAGCTGCTGCACGCGATGGAAAAATATCCGAATCTCGCCGGCATCAAGGATTCCGTCAGCGATCCCGAGGTCTATCACAAATTCGTAGCGGAATTTCCCAAACTCAATATGCGCACGGGCACATCGGAAAATCTGAAGTACGCGCTGGACCACGGCATGGGCGCGATTCTTGCAGAGGGGAACAATTTCACGAAGGAAATTGCCGCTGTGTTCGCCGCTAAACGGGCAGGAAAAGACATCAACGAGCCGATTACGAAATTTGAAGCGGCGATGAAGATACTTCGCGAAGGTGGAGTGGACGAATATGGCCCGATGAAATACGCGCTCGCCCTGCAGATGGGCACGCGACAGTTCTATCAGCGGCCGCCAAACTCCGACGTAACCGATGAGCAGAAAACCAAGATCAAGCAGGCGCTCGATCAAATCAAGCAGATGGCTTGAAGAGAATTCTTAGCGGGGGAATCGTCATGCGTGATCGGAAAATGTTCCGGTTGCAATTCGGGCTCTTGTGCGCAGCCGCGGCGGTTCTTTTTTCCCCGCCGGCTTCGCCACAATCACAAACGAAGAACGGCGATTGGCCATCCTATGCCGCCGATCTTGCCGGGACGCGCTATCGTCCGCTCGATCAGATCAATGCGTCGAACTTCAGCGATCTCGAAATCGCGTGGCGCATCAAGACGGACAATTTTGGCGACCGCCCGGAATACAAGCTCGAAGGCACGCCCCTAATGGTCAACGGCGTCCTGTACGCCACGGCGGGTTCGCGGCGAGCGGTCATCGCACTCGATCCCGGCACGGGAGAACTGCTTTGGATTCACGGCGAGCACGAAGGGAAGCGCGGCGGCGCAGCTCCTCGGCAACTTTCGGGGCGCGGGCTCGCCTATTGGTCCGACGGAAAAGAAGAACGGATTCTTTACGTCACGCCGGGTTACCGGCTGATTTGCCTCAACGCGAAAAACGGCCAACCGGTTAGCTCTTTCGGGAAGGATGGCATCGTTGATCTGAAACTCGATGACGATCAGGAAATTTTTCCCGATCTGGTGACCGGCGAAATCGGAATTCAGTCGGCGCCCGTCGTCGCGGGGAACACAATTATCATCGGCGCCGCTTTCCGCGAAGGTATGACGCCGCGCAGCATGCGCAATAACAAAGGCTACGTGCGCGGATTCGATGTTCGCACCGGAAAGCGTCTTTGGATTTTTCACACCATTCCCAAGAAGGGTGAATTTGGTTACGACACTTGGGAAAAAGACTCGGCGGAATACACCGGCAACACGGGCGTGTGGACGCAGATCACAGTGGACGAACAACTCGGCCTCGCCTATTTGCCGGTCGAATCGCCGACGAGCGATTTTTACGGCGGCCATCGGCCGGGAAACAATCTTTTCGGCGAGACGCTGGTTTGCGTGGACCTCAAAACCGGCGAACGCAAGTGGCATTTCCAGCTTGTCCACCATCCGTTGTGGGACATGGATATTTCTTCCGCGCCGATTCTTGCGGACATTACCGTAGATGGAAAACCCGTCAAAGCCGTCGCACAACCGAGCAAGCAAGGATTTCTTTACGTGTTCGATCGCATCACGGGAAAACCGGTGTGGCCCATTCCGGAAAAGCCCGTTGAAGTGGGCAGCGTTCCCGGCGAAACGTATTCACATACTCAGCCCATTCCTTCGAACCCTCCCGCGTACAGCCGCAATGGAGTTTCGGTAGATGATTTGATTGATTTCACTCCGGCGCTTCACGATCGCGCAAAAGAGATCGCATCGAAATATCATCTCGGACCAGTTTTCACGCCGCCCACGGCTAGCAAACTCGAAGGCCCGCTCGGCACGCTTACCATCGGCACGGCTTCCGGCGGCACGAACTGGCCTGGCGGCTCTTACGATCCGGAGACACACATCGCGTACATTTATGCGTGCAACGCGTGCGTTGAGCCGATTGGCCTTGTCGCCGCGCCCAAAGATGTTTCCGATATCGCGTACATCGCAGGCACTGCCGGGCAGGAAGTCACGATTCTTCGCGGGCCCGGCGAAAATGCCGGCGCGGATTCTCCAAAGCCCAAGAAAAAGCCGGCGAGCCAATACGTCCCGATGAATATTGACGGGCTTCCGTTGATGAAACCGCCGTACGGAACCATTTCCGCAATCAATCTCGACACGGGAGAAATTCTGTGGCAAATCGCGCACGGCGAAACGCCGGATGTCGTTCGCAATTCTCCGGCGCTTAAAGGAATGACCATTCCGCGTACGGGGCAAGAAACGTACAACATTGGGACGCTCGTCACGAAATCGCTCGTCATTGCGGGCGAAGGGCAAGTGACGACGACTGCCGATCATCCACGCGGTGCAATGCTTCGCGCTTATGACAAGAAAACAGGAAAAGAAGTTGGAGCCGTTTTCATGCCCGCACCGCAAACGGGTTCGCCGATGACTTATGTGCACAACGGAAAGCAGTACATCGTCGTTGCCGTGAGCGGCGGGCCGTACTCGGGCGAATACATTGCATACACTTTGCCCTCGGAGTCGGAATGAATTTTCTTCGCTTAGGTAGCACAGTCACTCTGAGCTGCGCTCTTTTCCTTCTTTCTTCCGTTCGCGCGCAAGAGCCAGCAGCGCCGGCGGCGCGTTCCGTCTGGGACGGCGTTTATACAGAAGACCAAGCGAAGCGCGGCGAGCCCGTTTATCACAAGGAGTGTGCGGCCTGTCACGGCGATCAACTGACCGGCGGCGAATCTGCTCCGCCGCTCACGGGTGGCGCTTTTCTTTCGAATTGGAACGGGCTCACGCTCGGCGACCTTTTCGATCGCATTCGAAAAACGATGCCGCAAACGAATCCCGGCCGTCTCACTCGTCAGCAGGATGCGGACATTCTCGCGTTTATGCTCAGCAGGAACAAATTTCCGTCAGGCAAAACGGAGTTGTACCGGCAGTCGGAAATGCTCAAGGAGATTCGCTTCGAGTCGGAAAAACCGACTGAGAAAAAATGATTTCAGCGGCTGAGTTCGCCGCAAGCAAGCAAAACGAATTTCCAAATTTTAGTTTATGGAGGATCAACTCATGAATCGCACGAGTACCGCAATCGCTCTGGGCGCCGCGCTGACCGGATTCGTTGCAGGCTATGCGCTCAAATCTGCGCCTGCCGTCACGCACAGTGATTTGTGGTTCGTTCCTTCCGCTCTCGCGCAAGAAAAAAAGTCTGAGGTCATGCCCTTCAACTACAACTCTCCCCGCGAGCCCGCGCTCGCGCCCGACGCGCCACCCACCACTTACTGGAGTGTTGACGACCTCCGCAAAGCGCACTCCGATCTCGCCGAAGTTGCCTCGAAAGCATTGAAAGAAGCGGGCAAGGGAAGTTCGCAATCGTTTGGCGGCGGGCCGGTGCATATTTCCACGCGCAATTTCAGCATTTTCCAGCTTTATCGCGCGCGCCGCGAACAGCCCGTGCTCAGCCTCACTAAAGTCAACAGCCTTTGGGATGATGCGGAAATGCACGCGGGCGCGTACGATTTCTATGTCATCACGGGCGGCACCGGCGAAATGATTGTCGGCGGAAAAATTGCCAACTGGCAAAACTTGATGGACAAGGACGGGCCGGTGCCCGGCGAATATCGCGGCCAGCCGATCGTCGGCGGACAAACCTTCAAAGTAAAGGCCGGCGACTGCTTGCTGATTCCCCCGGACACGCCGCATCAGCCAAAACCCGACGCGGGCGGGTTTAGCTACGTCATCATGAAAATCAACGTCGGAATTTATCCGTGGAGTCTTGTCCGCTAGGTTGGCACCGTTCTCGATCTGAGAGCTTATTTATTGGAGAGAGTCGCGCTGCGCGATTACTTTCTGTAGCACGTCGTCTAGCGAGCCTTTGAAAACCAGCATTTTTGTTTCAATGGTCACACTGCCGCCGGGGGCGAGCGCCCCTTCCGAATCCACATGCTGGCAAGTCAGTTCAGGATTGCTCCACACGTTGCCCGTTGTGCGCGCAAAACTTGCGACTACCCACTTACCGTCCGTCGGAAGTGTTGCAATGAGCGGTTCATCCACCGCGCGCGACTTGTTGTAGTGCGTGATGCCGTCACGAACTTCGATTCGTTGCTGCGGCACCGGCCAGGTGAAAGATGCGAGATAGCGCGACGGCAGCCATTGTTTGATGGGCATTGTCAGCCGACTTGGTGTTTCCGATGCGAGCAGATCAAATCCGTCCCTGTGGTGGACGTAAGTTCGCTCGAGGCGTTCATCGTGGAAAATTCCACCGAGCCTGGGATCCGTCACGGCATAGATCATGTCGTACGCCGTCGAAGATCGGTTTGTGAACTCATAGCAGAAGCGCACTCCGTCCCCTTCAAGAGTGGCGCGCGCGAGCATGTGAATGCCGCCAGCGAAATCCTTTTCGTACCGCAGCGATCTTCCGTCCTGTTGCCACACGGGTCGCTGTCCAGTCTGCCCCGGCCAAAATAGATAAAGGTGTTCGGCTTCCGAACTGCCTTTTTTTCGCGCTGTAACGTGCTCGGGGAACAGCACTGCGATGGTGCGATCACTGTCGGGCAGACCTGGCAGGACAACGTGCAGCGCCGGATCCGCATTCTCGCCAGCCACCACTAATCTCAAGCCGCTTGAGTTTTGCACGCCTGGAGGTGCCTGTGCGCACGCGAGTGCAACACAGAGCACACCAGACACCGCAGCTAAGAAGCGCCAATCGCTTCGTTGTCTTCGCATGATTGCTTACGCGGCTATCTTGCTCGTACGGTCGGTAGCTTACTCCCGCTCCATCGAGTCGTCCATTGATGGACGCGCCTTGAGCGCACGTTAACTCACGCGCAAAACGGTGCACGCGCGACACGTTTGGTTCATAATCGCGGAGTCTTTATGAGCTTGTCCGAATCCTATTCGCGCCGCACTTTTCTCAAGTCCGCTTCCCTTGCCGTTGTGGGCACGGCGGGATCACGGTTGTGGCTCCCGTCGCTCACTGCGGCCGCGCTCGCGGGCCGGCCGCTCGACGAATTCACTTACGCCGACGTTTCGCTTGCTAGCGAGCTCCACGAGCGGCAGCTTCGCGAATCGCAATCGGTGCTCATGTCGCTTAGCGACGATCGTCTTCTCAAACCGCTTCGCCAGATGGCGGGGCAGCCCGCTCCCGGAGAAGAACTCGGCGGCTGGTATCTCTACAAGCCCGATTTCGACTACAGGAGTGAAAACTGGGAAGGTTTTGCCCCTGCTTGCACGTTTGGACAATGGGTTTCCGCGCTCGCTCGCGGTTACGCGATCAACCGCTCGCAGGCCACGCGCGAGAAAATTCTCCGGCTCAATCGGCTGTATGCAAAAACAATTTCGGGCGATTTTTACGACAAGAACCGGTTTCCGACCTATTGTTACGACAAAATCGTTTGCGGTCTGATCGATTCGCATAAATACGCCGGCGATCCCGAAGCATTTGCCATTCTCAATCGCACCACCGACGTTGCCGCGCCGCACCTGCCTGGCAAGGCGATCGAGCACGGCGTCCAATGGCGTTCCGGCAATCGCGACGATTCCTGGACCTGGGACGAGTCTTACACCATTTCTGAAAATCTTTTTCTCGCGTACCAACGTGGCGCGGGCGAGCGCTACAAATCTCTCGGCAAGGATTATCTCGACGACAGTTATTACGATCCGCTTGCTGAAAATCGCAGCAACCTGAATGGACGCCACGCGTACAGCCACGTCAATTCACTGTGCTCGGCGATGCAGGCGTATCTCACGCTTGGCAGCGAAAAACATCTGCGCGCCGCGACAAACGGTTTTGCATTTCTCTCCGCGCAAAGTTTCGCTACCGGCGGCTGGGGCCCCGACGAAACGCTGCGCGCTCCCGGCAGCGACGAAGTTTTTGGCAGCCTCTCGAATTCGCATAGCAGCTTCGAGACTCCGTGCGGGGCCTATGCGCACTTCAAACTCACGCGCTATCTGCTTCGCGTTTATCGCGATTCGCGCTACGGCGACAGCATGGAGCGCGTCATGTACAACACGATTCTCGGCGCGAAGCCTCTCGAAGCCGACGGCCGAACCTTTTATTACGCCGATTGCAATTTCGACGGGCATAAGGTCTATTCGAACAACCGCTGGCCCTGTTGCTCCGGCACGTTTCCGCAAATCGCGGCCGACTATCGCATCAGCGCTTACTTTCGCGACGAGCAAGGCGTCTATGTGAACCTTTATTTGCCGTCTACACTTCGGTGGACGCAAGGCTCATCCAAAATCTCCCTAACGCAAAAAGGGAACTATCCTTTTGATTCGCAGATGCAACTTGAGCTCGAACTCTCCAAGCCCGCGGAATTCGCGCTCAACCTTCGCATCCCAGCGTGGGCCGCGGGCGCAATTGTTTCCGTCAACGGTAAACGCGTTTCCTCGCCCATTGTCGCCGGAACTTTTGCCACGATTCGCCGCGAATGGAAATCCGGCGACCGCGTCGAGCTTGAACTTCCTCTTGCCATGCACCTCGAAGCGATTAATGACAAACATCCGGACGTTGTGGCGCTTTTCTCTGGTCCACTCGTTCTTTTCGCTGTCAACGATTCCGCGCCAAACGTCTCCCGCGCGCAACTTCTCGCGGCCAAGAAAATTTCCGCGCAGCGCTGGGCGGCCGAATCATCCTCCGGGCCACTGGCGCTCCTTCCGTTCACCGGCATCGAAAACGAGCGCTATTCGACCTATCTCAAACTTTCTTGAGTTGTCCCGAAGCGGCGCCAAACACAACCGCCCACATTTCTCTCGATTTTATTTGCTTAACCCATTTGTTTTCAGCGTGTTCCCTGGGCGTTCACCTCACAATAGGGGGCATCTAACTAACAAGGCGGCCCCATGGCGGTCGGCCGCTCAAAAAGGAGACTCGAGAAGGCCCAGCGAACGCCGGAAAGGTGAGACTTATGCGTTTCGCAAAACTGACTTGTTCCGCGTTTCTTGTACTTGGAACATTGACTCTCCCGGCTCAGTCTCGAGCACAAGTTGCTGTTGGAATTTCCGTAAGGATCGGGCCCCCGCTCTTGCCCGTCTATGAACAACCTATTTGCCCGGGAGATGGGTACATCTGGATCCCCGGTTATTGGGCCTACGGCGACGACGGATACTACTGGGTCCCGGGCACCTGGGCGCTTCCGCCGGAAGAAGGTTTGCTGTGGACGCCCGGCTACTGGGCATGGCAGAACGACGCATATGTTTGGTACGCGGGATACTGGGGCCCGACCGTGGGCTTCTACGGTGGTATTGATTACGGCTTCGGCTATCCGGGCAGCGGCTTTTACGGCGGCTACTGGAGAAGCGGACGCTACTTTTACAACCGCAGCGTGACCAACGTGAACGTCACGGTGGTGCACAACATCTACAACGGCCCGGTCGTGAACAGGACGACGGTTACTCGCGTCAGCTTTAACGGCGGATCGGGTGGAACCCACGCCCGTCCAAGTTCCGTTGAATCGTCTGCGGCTCGCCAACGCCACGTTGGCCTGACGAGCGAGCAGGCTCAGCATCAGCGCATGGCAAGCTCGGACCGTGCTTTGTTCGCTTCCGTGAACCACGGCAGGCCGGATGTTGCGGCTACACCGCGGCCGGCTGAATTTTCAAACCGCGGCGCGGCGCCAAGCCTACGCAACGACAATGCAAACCGGCCGGCCAACAATCGCCCGGACAACCGCGCAGACAATCGCAAAGACACCCGGCGCGACAATCGCACGGAAGTGCAAGTGAACCGTCCGGGCAATCGCCCGCCCGCTGACGTGACCGCGCGGCCGAACGGAAACCGGCCTCCGGAAAATGTGCGGCCGAATGGAAACCGCCCGCCCAACGCGGACCGCGTCAATCCGGCTGTGACGGAAAAGCAGCAACGCGAACAGGATAAATTGCGCCAGCAGCAGGATACGGAGCGCCAGCGTATGCAGCAGAAACATGCCCAGGAGCAGCAAAAACTGGAGCAACGCAACGTTGATGTTCAGCGCAAGCAGGACCTGCAACAGCGTCATCAGCAGCAGGTTCAGCAGTTGCAGCAGAAACACGATCAACAGGCGGAGAAGCTGCAGCAACGCCAGCAAAAGGATAGCCAGCGGCAACAGCCCAGGCCGCAAAAACACGAACAGGAAAAGCCCCAGCAACACCCGCCCCACAACCAGCAGTAGCTGAGTGGCCAGCTGCGCTTTACAACCCACCCCCAGCTCCAAGCCGGGCTTCCCGAATGCACCTTCAGGAAGCCCGGTCTTTTTGGGTCAGAGAGCACTCAGGAACGCGACCAGGTCCGATTCTTCCTGAGGCGTAAGCACTAGGCCAAAGCGAACCTCATAAAAATGTACAGCGTCCAACAGGGTCTGCGCGGACCCGTTGTGAAAATAAGGGGCGCGCGCGGAGAGGCCACGCAGGATCGGCCCTTTAATTTTTCCGGCATGATCGAACTTTCCATCGATCAAAGCTTGCCCAAGATCCGTCGTCGTTTTGCAGTTGCTCGTGACCTCTCCCGTAAGCGGATCTTTCTTGCATACGGTAATGGTTGGCAGGTAGCGCACGTCCAGTGCTCCCAAATTCACCGATAGTTGTGAGGGATTGAGATCGCCCGTGCCGATGTTCAGCGGTGTCGGGAAGGAATGGTTGCCCACATTCGAAGTATCGTGGCAAGTTCCGCACGTTCCCTGAAGCGACGGCACACCGCCCGGGACCAAGCCGCCAACCGCGGCATCATCGTTGATGCCTGCCACACCGGTGATGTTGATGGCCCTGGAATTGAAAATAACCTCGCCCCGCGCGACTGCTGCGCGCGGATCCCCATGAGGGAGCCCTGCCCACGCATCAAACGTATCAAAAATCGCCGGAGTGAATTTGCCGTCGCCCGCCGTTAGTTGCCCACCGGGAGTTTCCAGAGTCGGAACCAAGGGGTTGACGCTGGAATTCATGCTAATGAAAAAAGGCTGAGTGACGAGCGGCAAGGGGCCGCCGTTCGCGCCATGCAGGTTCAAGAGCCCTATCCGGTTGCCGAAGGCTTGCGCCGTAAACAACGCCATTTCGAAATCGACAATCTGCTGCTGCTCCGCGGGGGTTGGCCTCGTTCCGTCGCCCTGCGCGTGGCCGGTGGTGGCATCCACCGACTGATGCGCCAGATCGTTCAGGAGCGAAGTGGGATAATTTGAATAAAGGATCTTGGTCGTTCCGGTGGCTGGCGAGGACTCCCGCCCGTCAAACATGAGCGCGCTCAAAAAACGCAAGTTAGTCGAGGGCAAGGGCCGCCGGTATTGCGAGATGACATTCGTTTCGCTGCATCCATAGGGATTATTCACGTTGACGACTTGATAGTCCGCGCTCGTGGGAACGTTGATCGCAATTCGGATCAGGCCGCGCGTGCGCAACAAGCTGTACGCCGCGGCTCTTCCGGCAAGGTTTGAGACGTCAATACTGTGGTTGCAATTGGAACCGTCGACCGTGCGGAAAATCGGATCTTCGCCCCGCGTCAACTCAAAGCGCCGTTCGACATTAGCTGCAGAGACGGACATACCGTCACTGGGTTGATGGCAAGTACTGCACGAACGGCCGTTTGTCCCAATGCTTTGGAAAAACGGTCCCGTCAAGTCAATTCCGCCATTCGCAGTGCTGTAAGTTTGCGACGCGCCACCCGGATTTGGGAAAAAGACTCCGTTGGGGATGAAAGAGAACGGCTGCCCTTTGACTGCAGCGATTGCCATCAGAATCGCTGCAGCCAGAAGAACCACGTTAAGGGCGACCAGTCTGGGCCGACGCTTGCGCTTGGGGTTTGGGGCAAAAAACTGAGATACAAACGACGTGAATCTGGACTGCCGGGCCGGGAATGTCCGCATCAAAGCACCTCTTACAGCGCCATTGGCGCAAGTCGTCTCATTTTTCTCCGGGAGAGTAGGACAGCGGTTGAGGACTAAACTAGGGAAGTGCTGATTCGAACGCAATGCACGTGACATTATCTCTTGATGGCCAGCCAAATCCTAGATAGGCTGGGGGTTAAGTCAGTTGGTAACTGCGGTTTCGGGAGCGAGCAGTGACCTGTGGCGGAAACCAAATCACCCTCGACCAACCGTATCCTCCGTTTTGGCGTCTTTCAGGTCAATTTAGCCGCGCGCGAATTGCGCAAGCACGGCGTGCGCGTGCGCCTGCCCGGGCAGCCCTTCTGCATCCTCTCGATGTTGCTCGAAAAGCCCGGTGAGGTGGTCACCCGGGAAGAGATGCGCCAGAGCCTTTGGGCTGTCGATACCTTCGTAGACTTTGAGCACGGCTTGAACAGCGCAATCAAGAGACTGCGTGCGGCTCTGGGCGACTCGCCGGACAATTCACGGTACATCGAGACGATTCCCCGCCTGGGCTACCGGTTCATTGCGCCTGTAGAACAAGTTTCAACAACAGTGCCTCAGCTCCCAAGCGTCCCCGTTAACACCGATTTCATCGAGCCGGTGGTCACGGCCGAAAGAACGCCCAGGCAAAAGTCGCTGAACCTTTTCGGGCTTTCCATGCCCCGCTCTGCGGCAGCGCTCGTCATTCTAGTGATAGCGGCAACCGGCGCTTACTTCACATGGTCTCGTTTGCGAGGCGCCGCGCAGGCTAAAGGTAAGGTCGCTAGCGGCGCCGAGTCCAGCAAGCCTGTCAGCCAACCTGTATCGTCCGCGAAATCCGCCGAGGCCCATGAGCTCTACCTTAAAGGAATCTACTTCTGGAACAAAAGGACTGGAGCGGGATTTCAGCAGGCCATCGAGTATTTTCAGCAGGCTACGACAGTCGACCCCAATTACGCACCCGCCTATGCTGGGTTGGCGAACTCCTACACCTTGCTGACCGCCTATTCTGTGGCTCCCGCAACTCTCTATATACCTCAAGCGCGCGCTGCCGCCAAACGTGCCCTGGAACTGGATGAGGGCCTTGCGGAAGCTCACACAGCGCTGGCTTTAATTGTGCAGAATCACGATTGGGACTGGCAGACTTCTGAAAAAGAATTCCGGCGAGCCATCGAATTAGATCCCAACTACGCTACCGCCCACCAGTGGTATGCCGAACACTTGATGTGGATGGGGAGATTCGATGAGGCGTTAAGGGAGGGCGAGAGAGCGCAGGAACTGGATCCCCTGTCGCCTATCATCGCCACGGATTACGGCGCAATTCTGTACTTCTCACGCCAGTACGACCGTGCCATCGAACAGTTTCACAGAGTGCTTCGGAAAGAACCGAGCTTTGCGCGAGCCGCCAGCCTCATAACCTTTGCGCAAGTGGAGAAGGGGATGTTCGCTCAAGCGTTGTCCGACGCAGAAACTTTGCGCCGTCTCTATGGTGAGGGACCGGCCTATTGGATGACGCTGGCTTACATTCATGGCCGCGCCGGCCATCTGGAGCGGGCTCGACACCAGCTGGAAAAATTGGAAAAGTTGAGCCGGCATGAGCAGATGGATCGGGTAACGATGCTTTGGGCGCATGTCGGAATGGGCGACAAAGAGGAGGCCTTGGCCGACCTGGAAAAAGCATGCTCCGAACACGTCAATTTTATGACTGCGATCAAGGTTGAACCGGCCCTCGACCCCCTGCGCAGCGATCCGCGCTTCCAGGACCTTTTGCGACGTGTGGGTCTGGCCCAGTGACTCTCGCAATGGGTTCGGTATTCCTTAACGGAGGTCGTCGCGCCTCATTACCGTCATCGACGTTGTGAGAGAATTTGCCCGCTGCGAGATCGCGCAGTAAATTGCTCAAATCGATCGCCAGAAATTTCTGACGCAACTCCTCCAGCAGGAGCCCTCCCTTTTTCCCGAATCCAAAAGTTGCGCCACTCCGAAACCGCGAAAACGTTCTCCAACCCCAACAAAAAGGTAGCTGGGCTGCACCAAATCCGTCACTCCGCTCAATTGTTTCAAACGATTCTCTGTTCTACCGTGGCCTATGAATTTCGCGCCGCCTCAACCTCATCTGAATATCCCTTCCCCGTATTCCTCAAGACAAACTCCCCCCGTTCGACTCGCTCCTAATTCCGGCACCCTTTTGTCTTCTCGCTCAGCCAGTTCCGGCCCTTTGCAACTCCTTTCTTTTCACATTCATACAAATTGCTTCGCCCGCAACTCCTCTGTTTTGATATTCATACAAAATGCCCCGGGGTGGGGGTACCAAATCCGGCGGGCGATTTGGGCAATGAGTGCATTCTGCCGTCGCTCTTTTGCACTCCTACGCAACTCATCTCCATATTTCTCAACGATTTCCGTACTCTTTTGCAAAACACCGGGGTTGCGCTAGAGTGCAATCGTCTTTTGCGAGGGGTCGCTCGCCACTGTACACTCTTGCCGGAGCTTTTCATGGACAAGCGCATCGCCTCGGCTGACGCTGCCATCGCCAATCTGAAAGACGGCATGACTATTCTTATGGGCGGGTTCGGCCTTTGCGGGATTCCGGAAAACCTCATCGCGGCTGTGCAGCGCAAGGGTACAAAGGATCTCACCATCGTCTCCAACAATGCCGGAGTGGACGGCTTTGGCATCGGCGTCCTTCTCGAAAAGCGCCAGGTCAAAAAAATGATTTCGACTTACGTTGGAGAAAACAAACTTTTCGAGCAGCTTGTCACCGGTGGCGAATTGCAGTTGGAACTGAATCCTCAAGGAACATTTGCTGAACGCATCCGTGCCGGCGGCGCAGGTATCCCAGGTTTTTATACGCCGACGGGATACGGCACGATGGTCGCCGAAGGAAAAGAGACACGCGAATTTGATGGCCGCCAGTACGTTCTCGAACGCGGCATTCGCGGTGACTTCGCGTTTATCAAAGCATGGAAAGGCGATCGCTGGGGCAATCTCATCTACCGCAAAACCGCGCGCAACTTTAATCCCATGATGGC
>Ga0137403_10001246_pt1 | contig 32125 bp, 27 predicted proteins | sample CZOMad2_1_16fung_FD_122057 | JGI IMG/M metagenome (GOLD analysis project Ga0137403, IMG submission 122057) | Vadose zone soil fungal communities from Angelo Coast Range Reserve, California, USA - CZOMad2_1_16fungal (Hybrid Assembly) | ecosystem: Environmental > Terrestrial > Soil > Vadose zone... | reverse complement strand
TGGCGAAATACATGGGACTGCCGTTTGCAGCAATTCCCGTTTTTCTCCACCGCCGATTTCGACATGGATTTATTTTTCTAAACGCCACCAAGAACATCCGCAAACCGACTGACTTGATCGGGAAAAACGTTGGTCTACGCAATTTTCAGGCGACGGCTAATCTGTGGATTCGGGGTATCCTGGAGCATGAATATCAATTGCCGCACCGAAGTATTCAATGGTTCAAGCAAGATGAAGAAGAGGTGGAGTGGACCCCGCCGCCTGATTTAAATATCCAGCGGGTTGCAGCGGAGAAAAACGTTGAGAAAATGCTGGTCGAAGGTGATCTCGATGCTCTGATCCATCCGGAATTGATTCAACCTATACTGAATAAAGACAGGCGAGTCACCCGGCTCTTCCCGGCATATAGAGAGCTCGAAATAAACTATTTCAAGCGCACCGGAATCTTTCCGATCATGCACACCACCGCTATCAAGCAGGACGTTGTGGACAAACATCCCTGGGTACCAATCAACCTCATGCAAGCCTTTGAAGATTCCAAAAAGGCCGCTTACAAGCGCATGGAAAATCCAAGAATTGTACCTCTAGCTTGGTTTCGTCATTTCTTGGAAGAGCAAGACGAGATCCTCGGCGCGGATCCATGGGTTTACGGTCTTGGCGATAGCAATCGGAAAAACCTGGAGACGTTGATGCAGTATTCCCAGGAGCAAGGATTGCTCGGTAGAAAAATGTCTCTGGACGAGTTATTCATCAACACGGCGGAGCATTCGTAACCAGGCACTCGCGCCTGTCGTCACCGGAGGAGATAATTATGTTCGGAAAAGGCGTCCACCAGGAAGAAGAAGGGTTGTTGCGCGACATAATTCGCAGCATCAATAAGAAAATCGATTATACGGCCCGGGAGGGCGAAGGCACACGATTCACGCTTCATTTAAAACTACGGGGTCATGAAACCGATGTCTTGCTTGACCTGGAGGACCTCAAAGTAGCCAAAACCGATATGGCCAAGCGGCATGAAGTACGCCAGAAAATCAAGGCGCGCTACGACCATCTGGATAAATCACGGTACGGCGATGACATCTTAGGACTCAAACCTGCAAAACTTTTGCGCGCATCGCCAAAACCCGAACCCACACAGCAGCGGGGTTTCGGCCGATCACCTAGGAGGTAATACCGGCTTGACTGTGAGCACCGACTTCGGTAACAGGAGACCTTATGGAAAAGGCAAGGCTAGTCCGTCGCTATTTAAGTGAAAAAGGGCAACTGGTTATGCCCGGCGTGTACGATGCGTTGAGCGCAAAAATCGCCGCGCGCGCGGGTTTTGAAGTGATTTTCATCACCGGCTATAGTCTTTCCGCAACGTTGCTGGGTGAACCCGATTTTGGCCTCCTCACTCAAACCGAAGTCGTTAACGCGGCCCAACGGGTCTGTTCTGTCGTCGATACACCCGTAATCGTGGACGCGGATACGGGTTATGGTAACGCCATAAACGTCATCCGGACCGTTCACGACCTCATCCGTGCCGGAGCCGCCGGGATGTTTTTGGAGGACCAAATCTGGCCCAAACGTTGCGGTCACATGAAGGGAAAACAGGTGATTCCCGTTGACGAGCAGCTAAAGAAACTACGAGCCGCGATTGAGGCTAGAAACGATCACGACTTCTACATCGTTGCTCGAACGGACTCCCGCCAGGCTCTTGGTCTAACCGAAGCTATTAGTCGTGGAATTGCTTTCAAGGAAGCTGGAGCCGACGCTGTTTTCGTAGAAGCGCCGGAAAGCAAAGACGAGATGAAGGAAATAGCCAATCACGTGCCGGGTCCGCTTGTTGCAAACATGCTGGAGCGCGGCGTAACGCCCTTGATGGGCCCGCAAGAATTGAAAGAACTGGGCTTTGATCTTATCGTCTGGCCTCTTGCGCCACTTTACTCGGTCGCCAAATCGTTAACCGAAGTTTATTCGACATTGCGGCGCGATGGTTCGACGACAAAGATACTCGATCGGCTGATGCCGTTCGATGAATTTAACGAAATCGTTGGACTGGAAGAGAAGTATACCCTGGATCAGAAATACAGGATCTAAAGATAGCTTAAAAAAGCAATGATTTAATTAGTAGACCTGGGGACTTTTAAAGACGCATGGGCATTAACACATAAATATAGCCCTCGTCCCCACCTTTGCGAATGATGCTCGGACTAAGCTCATCCTTCAATTCGATTTCGATATCTCCATCACCTCCCAACACCGCAAGCACGTCAATCAAGTAACGCGCATTGAATCCGATGGACACCGGTTTTCCTTTGTAGTCCCCCTCGATCTCTTCAACCGCTTCCCCTAAATCAGGATTATTCGCGGATATCGAAACCCTGTCTTCCTTGAATTCAAGCTTGATTCCTTTGTAGCGTTCACTGGACAAGATTGAGACCCGGCGTATGGCTTGTAGGAACTCATTGTGCTCGATTTTCGCGATGTTGGGATTGCCTTTAGGAATGACTTTGGTGTAGTCGGGAAAGTCGCCCTCAATGAGCCGCATAAATAGCTCTACCTTGTCTTTGATAGCCAATCCCATGTTTTCCTTAAAACCCATCGAAACGACTCCATCTTCGCCACTTTCAAGGAGCTTTTTGAGCTCAGCCAGTCCCTTGCGGGGCAAGATCACCCCTTTGGATAGCCCTAGTGAACTTAAGTTGCGCTCATCGAAAGCTAGACGATGGCCATCCGTCGCCACCATCCTTACTTTCCCTTTCTCGTTCTCTTCAATAAACACGCCGTTTAGACTGTAACGAGTCTCGTCGGTTGAGACCGAAAAAATGGTTCGCTCTATCATCTCCCGAATAGTGGATGCGGGAATCGTCGATAGTCCCTTGCTGTCGAACTTTGGAAATTGTGGAAACTCCCGCGCTTCCATTCCAACAATCTTAAATATCGACTTGCCGCTCCTGATCTCCACCCATTCATTTTCTAGTCGTTTCAACTGTACTTGTTCGTCCGGCACCTCCCGAATAATCTCATACAATTTCTTCGCGTTTACGGTAATTGTCCCTTCTCTTGCAACTTCACCATCGACTCGACCTCTGACGCCTACTTCCAGATCTGTGGCGGTAACTCGGATATCATTTTTTAGCGACTCTATAAGTACATTTGCCAAGATAGGCATTGTATTGCGACGCTCAACAATACTTTGCGTCCAATAAAGCGTGGCGAGAAGATCTCCCCGCTTAGCTTTAATTTCCATACTTCCTCCTATCGATATCTATATAGTATAAAGCAATTAAGGAGTACTAGTAGAGGCTGTGGACAAAAGGGAAAACTGGATATTGCGCTGAAATTTCAACAATCTTACCTGTGGCTTGAGCGGGTGCGTTTTCCCGCTATTGCGATCGAAGCCGTCATTGCCGCTTTAGCGGCTGTGTTGCCCACATAGAATGCCATAAATAACCACAGGATATCCACAACTATTTCTTGACGTTTAGGTTTCTTTCGAGTTTCTCGATGGTCGTTTGCATGTAGGGGTCTTCTTTGATCTTCTTCTCGATGGTTTTTGAGGCGTGGATTACAGTCGAATGGTCGCGGCCGCCAAATTTGTCGCCGATTGCTGGGAAAGACGTCTCGGTGTATTTGCGGCAAAGATACATTGCCACTTGCCTGGGGAATGCAATGTTTTTGGTTCGCCTTTTTGCCTTTAAGTCGCCGATTTTTATATTGTAGTAATCACAAATCGTTTTTTGAATGCCCTCGACGGTGATTTCCCTCTGTGCTCCCTTTAGCGTATTTCGCAGGACCTCTTTTGCAAGATCCACCGTAATCGTTGATTTTGTTAACGAAGCAAAGGCACCTAAGCGAGTAAGAGAGCCTTCCAATTCCCTGACGTTAGAGTCGATGTTTGCGGCTAAAAAAATCGCAACCTCGTGGGGCAACTGAACAGTTTCGGTCTCCGCCTTTTTTTGCAGGATTGCGACTCTCGTTTCCATATCCGGAGGCTGAATATCGGCTATCAGTCCCCATTCAAAACGATTCCGCAGTCGATCTTCTAACCCTGGGATTTCTTTTGGAAACTTATCGGAGGTGATGACGATCTGCTTGTGTGATTCATAGAGAGAGTTGAAGGTATGAAAGAACTCTTCCTGGGTTCTCTCTTTTCCGGCAATAAACTGAACATCGTCTAAAATAAGCAGGTCGACATTTCTGAATTTCGTTTTGAACTCATCCATCTTGTCTCTTCTGAGCGAGCCAATAAGCTCGTTCATGAAGGACTCGGAACTTAGGTAAACAACCTTCAGACTTGGGCGTCGGGCACTAGCCCTATGACCAATGGCGTTGACCAGGTGAGTTTTTCCCAACCCAACTCCACCATAAATAAAAAGAGGGTTATAATGCTCGCCCGGCTGGTTAGCCACCGCCATCGAAGCGGCGTGAGCAAATTGGTTGCTTGCGCCGATAACAAAATTCTCGAATGTGTACTTGGCGATGAGATTATTGTTAGCGCGCTGAGGCCGGTCATGCTCTCGCTCGATCTTTCTTTCGCCTCTCACTGACAGATCTTTGGTTTGCAAGTTCTCGTTGACGGTCAAGCAAATCTTTACTTCGTGACAAGCAATCGATCCCAGTACTTGCTCGATGGATCCTACAAAATGATCCATTAGCCAATCGCGAAAGAACTTGTTTGGAACATCAAGCCATATCTCATTACCCTTTTGTTCATTAAAACGAATCGGCTTGATCCAAGTTTCAAAATTTTGCTTGCCGAGCTGCTCTCTAAGTTCCGCGAGCGCCCCTTGCCACAAAGCATCCATTGTCAAACACCAATTAACTCATTGGCCCGTCGATGAAGAAACCCCGTTCCCAAGACTTACGAACAACATTATCCACAGCTGTGGATAACTCAAAATAATGCGATAAATTCATTGTTTACCGCGAATCAAAGGCAGAGATATCAACCAAAACTACGCTAATAGTTTGTGTTGCCAAGACCGACTTCCGAGCATTCTTCTGTGAACAAAGAAGGTAGAAATTTTTGGAACATCGGAGTGCGAGTACAACAAAAATTATCGCGCGAGATTCAGAAGGAATTTTCATAATCCTTTTCAGATTTGTTTGCAAGAAAAAAGTTTAAGAAATTTTTTTCTTGTTTTTTTAGTTACCTTGACAGTGCGCGACCCTGATGTTACGAGAACATCACTCATGTCGACGAGTAAGTCAACACAACTTTACAAGCGTGCTGCAGAAAAAATTCCTGGCGGCGTTAACAGTCCGGTGCGCGCATGGAAAGCCGTCGGCGGCACGCCAAAATTTGTCCGCAACGGGAGAGGGTCACATATCACTGACGCTGACCAAAAGCAGTACATCGATTTTGTCGGATCCTGGGGACCGTTGATTTTGGGACACGCGAACGGAAATATTTTACGCCGCCTTAGGCAAGATGCCAAAAGAGGAACCACCTTCGGCGCGCCCACGGAAGGCGAAGTCAAACTCGCGGAAACTGTCTGCCGTTTTGTTCCATCCATCCAAAAAATGCGGTTGGTGAGTTCGGGCACGGAAGCAGCGATGAGCGCCATACGCTTGGCGCGGGCCTACACCAATCGGACTAAGGTTGTGAAATTCGATGGTTGCTACCACGGTCATGCTGATGGGCTGTTGGTCAAAGCCGGATCAGGGGTCGCGACGCTGGGCTTGCCCAATAGCCCGGGGGTTCCGCCAGGATTCGCGAGGGAAACCCTCGTAGCAACATTCAACGATGTTGGCTCGGTGGAAAGACTGTTCAATAGGCACGAAAAGGATATTGCTGCGGTGATTGTTGAACCGATCTGTGGAAATATCGGAGTCATTCCTCCCGCGGCGGCATTCCTCAGTTCCTTGAGAAGAATTACGCGCAGTCACGGCACATTATTGATATTCGATGAAGTGATTACCGGTTTTCGTGTCGCTCTCGGTGGGGCTCAAGAGCTTTACGGAATTCACCCCGATCTGACCTGTTTGGGAAAAATTTTAGGTGGAGGGCTTCCATTGGCCGCTTTTGGCGGTAGACGGGAGATTATGGATCTGCTTGCTCCCGAGGGACCGGTTTATCAAGCGGGAACGCTTTCGGGTAATCCGCTCGCGGTGGGCGCCGGGTTGACGACATTGGAATTGCTTTCGCGTCCGGGAATCTACAAGGCTTTGGAAACCCGCGGGAAAACATTACAAGAGGGGTTTGAAGGGGTGCTTAGAAAGCACCATATGCGCGCCGCGATTAACCGGATTGGGTCCATGATGACGCTTTTCTTTGGTGTGGAGAGGGTTCGGAATGCCGCCGAAGCCAGGGAGTGTGACCGCGAGGTATTCGCGAGATTTTTTCACGGCATGTTGAAGCGGGGAATCTACATGCCGCCGGCCCCTTTCGAGGCGGTCTTCCTATCGCTTGCTCATACGGCGGCGGATTTAGCCAAGACCGTCGCGGCTTTCGATCAATGGGTCGCTGTGGAAACCTAAGTTGACCCTCTACAACCTTCATGATAGGAAACTATGCCAGTGGGGAAAGTTGGGGGCCGGCCTGATCGCCAGCAAGAGAGCCAAACTCCGTTCCTACGACGAGCAAGCTTATATCTCGGTGTCGCTTTTGAACTTCCCGGAACCATACTGGGTGGCCTGCTATTAGGACACCTGTTGGACAACTACTTCGGTACGTCTCCTTGGTTATTGATAACGATTACTTTACTGGCTTTTGCAGGAGCCTTCGTGAGATTGGTGCACTGGTTTAAGTATTTTGCGAGGGAACGGGATGGAAGCCGCGGCAAAAAAGACGATACTCCGCATTGAGTTATGGCACGTGGTCATGCTTTTAGCACTGCTGGTAACCCTCGCTCCTGGGAAGTTCGTTGAACCAGAAGGACTACTCATCGGAGGCCTATTCATGGGTATAAACTTTCTTCTCTTGAGTTATGGCGTTGCCTGGGTGTTAACGCCTTTGGCTGGTAAAGGAAGAGTCAAGGCGGGTGTCGGGTTGTTAATACTCAAGATCGCCATCTTTCTGGCTTTGTTGGCCACGCTCTTCTTTCGGGTCCAAGTGGATGCGATATCTTTTGCTTTGGGCTTTTCGACTTTGCTTTTGGCAATCCTCGTGGAGGCCATAAGAACGAGAATGAAATTGGGGACATAATCGATGGAGCACGGGTTCACTTGGTATTATCTGCTGCCACATGAGTTGCAGGCACTCCTCCCAGAGCACACGTTTTTTGCTATCGTAGCGGCCTTGTTAGTTATTTTCTTTGCTTTACGTGCGCGCTCTCTGCTAGCGCGGGCAGAGGATCCGACGGTACCCGAGGAAAAGCTAGGCGCACGCAACTTTACCGAGTTGCTGCTTGAGTACGTAATCGTACGCCAAAGCGACGCCATCATCGGCAAAGCTGGGCGCAAGTATGTGCCTTATTTTGCGAGTTTTTTCTTTTTCATTCTTTTTAGCAATCTGATGGGGCTTTTGCCTGGTTTTGTGCCGCCCACGGCTAACCTCAACACGACTCTGGGCCTAGCGTTGGTGTCTTTCGTTGGTTACAACGTCATCGGCCTGCGCGAGCAGGGGATGGCTTATTTCAAGCAGTTCATGGGGCCCATGACCCATCTCCCGGGAAAGGGATTCCTCTCAAAACTGGCATTCGTGCCGGTCCTCCTTATTTCAGTTATATTTTTCTTAATCTTGGAGCTATTCTCTCACGGATTTAGGCCGGTCTCCCTGTCTTTGCGTCTGTTTGGCAATATGATGGGAGACCACGAGGTCATTGGCGCCTTCATTGGGCTGACGAAACTCGTTGTGCCTGTAGCCTTTTATGTGATGGGAACTTTGGTCTCGGTGATACAAGCGTTTGTCTTTATGGTTTTGAGCATGATCTACGTTGCCTTGGCTATCAGCCATGGACACCAGGAAGAACACGGACACGCAGCCCATCAGTCGCATCATTAAGCGATAGGCCGCTCGGAGAGGATGATGAGAGAGGAGTGGTAGGCCAGATTCGCTAGAAGGGAGGAAAGGAGATGAGAAAACTGCTTGTATTATTGGGCGGACTTCTCGTTAGCCTGAGTAGCTGGGGAGTAGCGCTGGCCGCTGCCGAGAGCGCTGCCGCGGGCGGGGATTCCCAGATGAAAGCTGCCGTTGGGATTGCTGCCGGCCTGGCCGTCGCGGTCGCTGCCTTCGGCGCAGCCTTGGGCCAAGGGCGGGTTGGCGCCGCTGCGATGGAAAGCATCGGCCGCAATCCTAATGCTGCCGATAGGCTGTTCTTGCCGCTGGTATTGACCCTCGCGCTGCTGGAAGCCTTAGCACTCTATGGTTTCGTTATCGCAATAATCTTGACCGGCAAGATCTGACGTTGTGGTTGCAACGAAAAACCGAAAGGGCGGGGTTCTCCCCGCCCTTTTTATTTAGGAGGGAGATCAACGCCATAAAGATGAACCTGGGTATAGCTTAGCAGCTCATCCAAGGTGTGAAGCTTGTAGGGTTTTAAGTAATAAATGTCCTTGATGCCGGTATTGACCAGCACCTTCAGGCAATGAATACACGGCGTATGGGTAATGTATATTGCCGCATCTTTTATGCTTGAGCCGTTCTTTGCAGCTTGGGCGATGGCGTTCATCTCCGCGTGGATGGTTCTGAAGCAGTTCTCCTCGGTCTCCCCGTTGGGGGTTTTGGACTGATAGATGAGACAACCAACATCTGTGCAGTGGGGCATACCAGCCGGCGCGCCGTTGTAGCCTGTGGCGAGGATATTCTTATCCCGGACGATAATTGCCCCGACCTTGGCGCGTGCACAGGTGGAACGCTCCGCCACCTGCTGCGTTATGGTCATAAAATACTGATCCCAGGTTAATCGATCGCTCATGAATGACCTCCGTTTGGAGCTCCAACGTTCTTACGGAACCCAGGTGACCTGGACTTTGTCGCCGATGATCGCACCGCTACGTTTCTGTGCACTCCCCTTGTAACTGGCAATCTCCAGTACTCCCCAGCTGTTGATTAACGCAACGTACTTGCCTTGTTCAACCGCGGCGTAATTTGTCGCTAGGCCGAGAATTGAGAGATTGCGAAGCGTAATTCTGGGGTCGTGTCGAGGTAGCTCTTTTAGAACATCAGCGCCGATATTCGTAAACAGATTACCGAAACCGTCGATGTATACAATCTCGCCTCTTATAGTCGTCTCAGTTTTGAGAACCGTGGGCCAGATCAGTTTAGTGAAATCGTCTGTGGGTTCGCCAAAAGCCTCTGGCGCAATGCCGCGTGAAAGGTAGGCAGCCGTTGGGGCGAAGATATCTCGTCCGTGAAATGTCGCGCTAGTGGGCTGCAGTTGGTAAACTGGATTCGATAGATGAACGATGCGTGTAGGCCTCTTTGCTTCCATGACCAGACTCAACACTCCATTGTCTGGTCCTATAAAATAGCTTTCATCGAGCTCCACAAGCAAAGGCCGGCGCGCACTGCCCACCCCCGGGTCCACCACCACGACATGGATTGTCCCGCGTGGAAAGTATTGTGCCGACTGGCGTAGGACCAGAGCGGCAGCCATGATGTTCTGTCCAGGTATACCGTGACTCAGGTCCACTATTCGAGCCTGCGGATCAATTCCACAAATGACGCCTTTCATGATCCCCACAAAAGGGTCTGTGTAGCCGAAATCGGTGGTGAGCGTTATGAGCATCGCACAACCCGTGAGAGGTGAAATGAATCTAACGGAAACGAAAGTACAGGTAAAGGTTAGACCCCTTTCACGTTTCCGGGGAAAGTTATAAAAAGGATTTGCCCATAAGCAATTTCCAGCTGGGTTTGTGGCTGGAGCGCTCAAGCCCAGTTTAGCTGGCTATAGTTATGTTTTCCGCTATTGAAACCGCTTCGCTGAGGTGTACCGGATCGGTGGTTCCCAAAATAAGCGCATCGATAAATTCCTGGCGGAGTAGAAATTCAATGGCGGGCCGCGCTTCAAGGCGACCGCTGGAAAGTCCTTTAATGGCGAGGACGCCGAGACCGGCTTGGTGCGCTTGTCGCAAGGCTTCTGCTAGGGCCAGATCTTTCTGGCTAAATGGAGCCATGACCACATCAAGTGTTCGGCAGGCTTCACGGATTCCATCCTGAGTCTTTGCGGAGATACCTATTGTCCTTGTCTTGCCGCTTTGTTTCAGACGCCTGAGCGCTTCGGGCGCGTCAGTCCGGGTGAGAATCTCAAGGTCCCCTCCGTCCGAGTGTAACAAGAGGATATCGATATGATCAACATGGAGGCGCCTGAGGCTTGCCTCCACTGAAGCCGTGATTGCGCTCGCGGAAAAATCATAAACTGAACTACCGTTGCGGTACTGTTCGCCGCATTTGGTACTCAGGACGAAACGGTCGCGGTGGCTCCCGACGAAGGCTCCCAGTCGCGCCTCGCTTGCACCATAGGCTGGCGCAGTGTCGATTAAATTCACACCCGATCTTAAAGCAGTCTCGAGCAGCTCGTCGACCTGTTTGTCCGAGGGGAGCGCAAAAGCTTTGGGATACTTCACATCGGTGTTTCTCCCCAGTTTGGTTGTTCCAAGACCGATACGGCTTACGATCAATCCCGTTTGGCCTAGCGAGCGGGAAACCATTCAACCTCCTCCCAGGGATATCGCGCCACAGGGGGCGTCGGCCAGGGTACCAATGGCTCCTGGTAATCCCCGGGTTGCTTGAGGTCCGCGTTTACCAAGGCGAAAATCTCTTCCGCCAGAATCGGCACCATTGAGAGCTTGGTGGGCCAGCCAACAACTATTCCGGGAGCGACGCCCGAGACGTGAACACCACTTGGGCGCTTTTGTTCCGCAGTTCTTGCTTCTGCCCGAGTAGCCGGGTAAATAGCGATCTCGACGCCCGAGAAATCCAGCCCGGATAGGCAACGCCGGAGTTCTTTCATGGCTGCTTGTCGCCCGTTTTCCAAGTTTTCCTGGTGTGCCAGGTGTTCCGCAATTTCGCCCCCGACCTGCCAGATGCCTTGAGTCGGCGTCGTGATTGTCAACTGCGTCTTTCCGCGCATGATGCAATGGCCGAACAGCATCGGTAGGGCTGTGCCCCTGAGGAGTACCATCTTAAGCGGCCGGCGCTGCATGAGGTCGCCGCGGATTCCCGCCCTTCGCATGAGTTCGGCGTTGCCCTCGCCTGCCGCGAACACGATCGAGCGCGGCTGAAAAAGCGCGTCAGCGATGTACACCTGTCCGCCAGCGAATTGCAGGTCAGAGACATCATAAGAGAAGATCCACTTGCGATGAGGGCGCGCCAGCGCGTCAAGAAGTGAGCCTGTTGCAACAACCGGCTCCGCCAGCGCATAGACAGCAAGGGCCGAACCTCGCAACGCTTCCGGCCACATTGAGTCCGGAAGTTCTTGGGGCGGTGTTGAAAGTAGTCCACCCTTTGCAAGTAGCGGCATGAATCCCCAAGACAGCGCCCGCGCCGCCATTGACCCTGGCGGCAGCCAAAGATGGCATCGGTCTGAAAGAACCTGCGCGGCACGCAGGTCCGGTTCTATTTCTCCGGCCAGACTTCGCCGCCAGCGCTCCGGCATTGCCTTGGTAGACCGCACGGCTGTGAAATCACGGACTCCACGCAGCGCATATTTTCCTCCCCCGTGGATGATTCCCTGTGCCTGAATCGTCTGGCCGCGGCCGAGAGCCGTTGATTCTAGGAGAATTGCAAGATAGCCTGCGCGGCGAAAGCGGTCTAAACACCAGAGTCCAGCAGCCCCTCCCCCGAAGATGAGAAGATCTAGTCGCATCTGTCAGAGGAGTCGACGCAGTTGTGAATGGTAGCCGGGAAAAGAATGCGGATACGAGCTCGAAGGCGGCTCGATGAGAAACTCAGGGGATCGTCGACCGTATTATCCATCCTGTCTACTTTGTCTAGATCGGATCGTTTCGTTAAACGCTGGTTTTTACGGCGGGAGACTGTCCCTTCAGCGTGCTTTCCGCAACCTCAGACAATAACTGATCCTGTTCGTGGTTCAGAGCAAAAACTCGGAATTGGACAACTTTGGAGGGGATAAACTCGAAAAGCTCTGCCAGGGACTCTTTGGTAATCTCACCGGTGGAAGGATCGAAGATGTGAATTTGTTTCTTTCCCATGGCGAACGGATTTTCCGGTCGGGGATCTTGGGTTGCCATGTCTACCCGGAACACTAGATCTCGCGCAGCCGCCGGTAGCGCTGAGCGAATTCTCTTTTCCCAGTCGGTGTCTTGAATCAAAGCCACTCCATAACGAAGCTCGTTGAGAGACAGGGTCCGATCGTAAGCCATCTTCCATTTGACTTCCCGGTGGAGGACGGTTTCCCATTCCTTGGCTAGGGCTGCGAGTTCACCTTTGTTTCGACGCCAGCGGGAAACTTCTTCGAGTAATGACCAGTCCGTCAGATAAAGATACTCGTCCATATGCTCAGCAGGGTTGCCTGGGAAGAGGACACGCATGGTTTCGGGAAAAATCTCTCTTAAATGTAGATCGATGGCCCGCGTTGTGCGGTGGTAATAAACGTTGGTGTAGAGGTAGAGGCGAGTGTTTAAAAACATCGTCAGTGCGCTATTGCCCGCCTTGTGTAAGGTGAGGCCCTTGGGCGAGAAAAATGTGTAATGAATGAGTCGTGCACGATCTACGGGGCCGACGGCGACTCCACACATGTAGGAGTCTCGGGATACATAATCAAGATTGTCGAAGGTAAAAATACCGCTCGTGAGGGGTTCCAGGAATCTTAACCATTTCGGCTTGCGGTGGTCTTCCTTGCCATTTTTCTTGATCGGGAACGCAATATCCTCAGGACGCAGCTCCTCACCTGGATCGAACGGGCCACTGGGACTGCGCCGCAGTTGACTAAGAATCTCGCCCAGATGGTTTTGGATGATGATCTGTCCGAGATCCTCGTGCGTTAAGTCGTACGCGTAGAGGAAATTGTCATCGAAAAAATGGCCAAAGGGTCCGTGTCCCACGTCGTGCAAAAGCCCCGTAACCCGCATGTATTCTTCAATAAAGGGAGCCGACGGGCACTCGTCGCCAAGCACCTTTTTTAGAGAAGGATAAAGATGTTTGGCGAATTCTCCCGCCATGTGCATGGCACCGAGAGAGTGCTGAAAGCGACTATGTTCAGCCGAGGGATAGACCCAACGGGCGCTTTGCAGTTGATAAATGTAACGCAACCGCTGCACCCATGGGGAGTCGATGATCGCTTTCTCGGTTACTTCGGACTTGTCCTGCGGTACGGTGAATTGAATGTAACGGTGGATGGGGTCAGCGATCAGCGCGGTTCCCTCGTATTCGGTGTCGGTTAGCTGCGTCATGAGTTTTCAGATTTCAAAGATCAACTGTGCGGTCCACTGATCGCCGGTCTTTTGCATTCGACTTTGATGGTAAGCTACGCCGAGAACTTCTTTATTAATCTCGTGGCGATCGGGATCGATCTTCTCGCCGCACACTTCCGCCTTCACCAGCGTATCTTTTGCCTCCCGGATGTGGAATTCCTTTAGCAGATAGCCGCTTCCCTGATAGAGATATAGTAGCTCGCGCATCCAATTGACCATGAGGTCGTCCCGGTCCGCCCCCTCCACCTCCAGAGGTATACGATCCTTTATATCAACTTTCTCGACATCAGTCATGACGTCGAAAAGTGCAAAAGCCGAATTGGTGAAGAGATCGGCTTGAGAGTCGCCCGAGACTCTCACGGCGAGCTCAGATTGCCGAGGCGTTAGACGGTATCTCTTTTGGTTCTCCATGATTTCATGAGCCTTTGGAATTAATTGCGGTTGCTTGGTATTGGTTCACTGCATGGGTCTGCTAGCAAGCACTGAGGATCCTTGATTAGGTTGTGGTCTGATCACGCGGTTGGCGTTGAATTGCCACGACAGAACGTTTTCTAAAATATCGGCGGGTCGGGGCGTCCTCTTTAGTGCTGGAGAAGGCCATGCTTCTCTGTCCGTCTGGAGCAGATAGTCTATTCTCTTTTGGAGTCTTTTCTTCGGTACTTTTCCAAGTCTCGGGCTCGCGGCGGATACACTAAACCTATTTATAGCCGGTTTATGAGGCTCGCCGCAAATCCCGCTCCAAAGCCATTATCGATATTGACCACCGTTATGCCAGACGCGCATGAATTCAGCATGGCCAGAAGCGCGGCTAGTCCGTTGAAACTCGCCCCATATCCGACACTGGTCGGTACCGCAATAACCGGTTTGTCGATCAATCCGGCAACAACACTAGGCAGCGCCCCTTCCATGCCGGCGATCACAATGACAACCGAGGCGGCATATAACTGCTGTCTGTTTCCTAGGAGACGATGAATTCCGGCCACGCCGACGTCAAAGAGCTTTTCGACTCGGTTGCCCATCATAGCAGCCGTTAGCGCGGCTTCTTCAGCGACGGGTATATCGGAAGTCCCGGCGCAAACCACCAACACTGTACCTTTTCCGGTAATCTTTATCGGCTTGCCGACCCAGGTCACGGCATGCGCCACGGCATGATATTTGAGCCCGGAGACCAGCTTTTTGACCAGCGCCATTTTCTCGGCTGACAACCGGGTCACAAGTACGTTTGCCTTTCGACGGCGCAGAGCACGTACAATGGCTGCGATCTCTTTCGGCTCTTTCCCTTGTCCCATGATGACTTCGGGAAAACCCTGACGTAGGGCGCGATGATGGTCGACCTTAGCAAATCCCAGGTCTTCGAAAGGGAGATGGCGCAAGCGCGCCACCGCCTGCGATACGCTAACTTTTCCCCGCTGAACTTCTGTTAGAAGTTTTACGACACTTTCCGAGTCCATTAGACCGTTGTCTTAATCCCAGGGGCAATTATAAATATTCTTAGACCCATGAGCTATCGCGGTTTAAAGTGGTCGTGGCCCCGAGCACGGAAAGAAATGCGCTGACCCTTACGGTCCAAGACAGTCATCCCGTCGCGCGCAGGGACACAGGTGCCGATACGGGTAATCGGAACATTAAAGTGCCCTTGAAGCTTTTCGATTCGCGACCGGTCTCGCCGCCGGGCACAAAAGAGAAGTTCGTAGTCTTCCCCGCCAGCGAGGGCATGGCCTGTCCCATCATGTCCAGTCAGGGAGCGGTACGCTGCTGAGAGCGGTAGTTTCTCTTCTGCAACGACAGCTCCGATACGGCTGGCTTTGCAGATGTGGTCTAAGTCCTGGAGCAGTCCATCACTGACATCGATCATGGCGCGCGCGAGTTTCTCTCTCGCCAATGTAGCTCCAGCTTGGATCCTGGCAGTCGGAAAATGATGTCGCGATAGAAGAAACTTTGCCGCGCGTTGTGTGAGCTTGGGCGACTTTCGTTTGAGCAGCTTCAACCCCAGAGCCGAGTCGCCTAGTGTGCCGGTGACATGGATGTCGTCTCCTACTTGTGCGCCGCCACGCGTGATCGGACGATACGGCGCATCGCCGACCAAGCAGGCTGAGATAAACAAAGACTTCGCGACGCTGGTATCTCCTCCCACCAAAGCGACGCCGCTTTTCAAAGCCAGAGAACGAATGCCCCGATAGAATTCCTCCACATCCTCACTTTCAAAGGTGGCAGGAATTCCAAGAGAGAGAAGCAGATAAGCGGGTGTGCCCCCCATCGCCGCTATGTCACTCATATTGACCGCCAGAGTCTTGTGACCGAGCGCGTAGAGGGATGTCCATTTAAGATCGAAATGGACACCCTCGATCAGAAGATCCGCTGTCAACAGACATGAACTGGACCTCGTCTGGACCCAGGCCGCATCATCGCCAATGCCCAGGTTTACGCCGCGGCCCTGAGCCGTTGTACGCCGCACCCGTTCGATCAAACCAAACTCGCCTAAGCGACTGAGTTTCATTGAGGCATGGCCGCTACACTTGACTGTTCAACAGTAAACTCCATCGCAGTTCAGTCAAAGCGGATGCACGGCAAGTTTTGGCCCGAGGAGTTGGTGGTTATATCAGGGTCGGAGTGGAATGGATCGTTCTCGCTGACGTTTGCGTAGCAATTTTTCACTGCGCTTCCATCGCCTTCCCTTGGTTCTCCTGCGCGGCATCTTGGAAGCTACCGTATGCGGGGCGCGACGCGCCCCATTGTGTCCTGCCAGCAAAGCAATTTTCAGGACGTCAGACATGTTCTTAACGACGATCCATCGAAGCCTGCGGCGAAGAGACTTGGGAACCTCATCAAGATCCTTTTCGTTCCTTTCTGGAATGACAATGATCTTAATGCCTGCCCGAAAGGCGGCCAAGCATTTTTCCTTTAGTCCGCCAATGGGCAGCACTCTGCCGCGCAGAGTAATCTCTCCGGTCATCGCCACGTCGCGACTCACGGGCCGCTTCGTCAGAGCGGAAATCAGAGCCGTCGCCACGGTGATTCCGGCTGAAGGTCCGTCCTTAGGGATGGCTCCCGCAGGGACATGGATGTGAATATCGAGCTTCTGATAAAAATCTTCTTCGATGCCTAACTTGCGCGCGTGAGCGCGAGCGTAACTCACCGCTGCTTGAGCGGACTCTTTCATGACGTCGCCCAGTTGACCTGTCAAGGTCAAGTTTCCCCGTCCCTTTGACAGCGATGCTTCGACAAAGAGAAGCTCACCACCAGCGCTCGTCCAGGCCAGTCCGGTAGCGACGCCGATTTCATGGTGTTCCTGCTCGGTTTCCGGTAGAAATTTCGGCGCACCCAAAAATGAGTGAAGGTTGGCACGTGTGATACGCGTGAAGTCCTTTTTTTCCTCCGCAATCTTACGTGCGACCTTGCGGCAAATAGAGGCGATCTCTCGCTCGAGGTTTCTTAAGCCGGCCTCTTTGGTGTACTCAGCAATCATGCGCAATACGGCGTCATCGGAGAACGCGAGATATTTGGTTGAGATGCCGTTGTCGTCGAGTTGCCTTGGAATCAAGTATTTGCGGGCAATCTCCAGTTTCTCTTCGTTGGTGTAACCCGAGAGCTGGATGACCTCCATCCGATCCACTAGCGCCGGCGGAATCGGGTCCAGCATGTTTGCGGTGCATATGAAGAGGACATTAGAAAGGTCGAACGGCAAATTCAGGTAATGATCGCTGAAGGCATGGTTTTGCTCGGGGTCTAACACCTCAAGCAACGCCGCCGAAGGATCGCCACGGAAGTCGGCTCCGACTTTATCGATTTCATCCATCATGAACACCGGATTGTTCGACCCCGCTTGCTTAATTCCCTGAATGACACGACCCGGCAAAGCACCGACATAGGTTCGCCGATGGCCACGAATCTCCGCCTCATCGCGAACACCGCCCAGTGATACGCGGACGAAGTTTCTCCCCAGGGCACGGGCGACGGATCTTCCCAGAGAAGTTTTTCCGACGCCAGGGGGACCGACAAAGCACAGAATCGGGCCTTTGATCTTCCGTCTCAGCTTGTTGACCGCGAGGTATTCCAAAATCCGTTCTTTGATCTTCTCCAGGTTGTAGTGATCTTCATCGAGGACCTGCTTTGCTTTTTTAATATTCAGATTGTCTTTAGTTTTTTTGCTCCACGGCAGGTCTACCAGCCAGTCAAGGTAGGTGCGCACTAAGGATGCTTCAGAAGATTCTGGGTGCATCTGCTCTAGTCGCTTGAGTTGCTTGTCTGCCTCCCGTTTCACCTCCACGGGCATCTTGGCTTTATCGAGCTGCTTCTTAAGCTCGTTAATTTCCTCGGTGCGCTCGTCGCCTTCACCCAATTCCTGCTGGATCTGCTTTAGCTGCTCGCGCAGGAAGTAATCCCTTTGGGTCTTGCTCATCTCCTCCTTGGCTTGGTTTTGGATCCGGGCCTGCATCGTCGACAGCTCTAGCTCGCGGCTAAGGAGTTCGTTGACCTTTTTTAAGCGTTCAATAGGATCAAAAATCTCGAGAATCGCCTGGCTCTCTTCAATCTTGAGACGTAGGTTTGATGCCACCAGGTCCGCCAGCACACCCGGATCACTGATATTGTCCGTAACCATGACAATCTCAGGCGGAAGATTTTTGAGATTCAAGATCTGTTCGATCTTTTCCTTAGCGGTACGCATCAAGGCTTCGACCTCGATGGGAACCTCCGGCAGCGTTGGTTCGATGACCTTGCGTATTTTAACTTCAAAGAAGGGTCGCTCGCGCAAGTAGGTGTCGACTTCTCCCTTTGATAAACCTTGGACAAGAATCTTGACTCGGCCATCCGCAAGTTTGAGCATGCGCATGATCGAAGCGATGGTTCCGACGCGGTTGATGTCCGACGGACTCGGCGCCTCTTCGGCGGAATTTTTTTGCGCCACCAAGAAAATGAGTCGATCACGAGAAAGAGACTCTTCAACGGCGCGGATCGAGACGTCGCGGCCGACGAACAGCGGCAACATCATGTAAGGGTAAATGACGATGTCGCGAATCGGTAAGAGAGGCAGTACATCCGGAATCTCGACTTGCGATCCTTTGCTCTCTTGACCTTCAATTTTCCATTCAGCTTCACTCATGGGCTTTGCATCACCTTAATCACACTGGGATTAGAGGTCAACTAAAATCTTACGGCCGACGTGTCTTTGTGCAGTGTTGGAGGCAAATAAGAGCGGGACAGGGACGTTCCTGGGACTCGCGGGTCTAGCCGAATAATTCTTTAACCTTATCAAAGAAGCCTTTCGAGAGAGGATTGACTTCCTCTCCACCGCTTACAGCAAATTCTTTCAGAAGCTCCTTCTGCCGTGGCGTCAGGTGCGTCGGCGTCTCCACGACTACTCTTACGTGCTGGTCGCCCTGCTCATATCCTTGAACGTCCTTTACGCCTTTACCCTTCATGCGGAAGAGTTTGCCGGATTGCGTCCCAGCAGGAATTTTCATTTTCACCTTACCGTTCAAAGTCGGCACGTCGATTTCTATGCCCAGGGCCGCTTGGACGAAACTTATAGGAACGTCGCAAACAACGTCCAGGTTGTCGCGCACGAAGATCGGGTGAGATTCCACCTGGATGACGACGTAAAGATCTCCCGGAGCGCCTCCTGTGGGCGCGCTTTCTCCTTCATTTCTCAGTTTGAGCCGTGACCCGGTATCTACACCGGCGGGGATCTTGATGCTGAGGGTGTGTAACTTTCGTATGCGACCTGTGCCGCCACAAGTTGTACAAGGATCTTTAATGATGGTGCCGTGGCCTTGACATTGGTTGCAGGTCCTCGAAACGCTGAAAAAACCTTGTTGAAAGCTTACTTGTCCTCTGCCCCGACAGATCGGACAAGTCTGCGGCGCGGTTCCGGGTTTAGCACCGTTGCCATGGCAGGTCTCGCACGGACCTTGTCTCGGTATCTTGATTTTCTTTTCGGTCCCAGAGACGGCTTCCTCAAAAGTCAAGGTTAAGTTGTAGCGAAGATCTTCTCCGCGAGCGCGACTCCGGCGGCGGCCGGTGCCGCCAAAGAACTCGCCAAAGATGTCACCGAAGACATCCTCGAAACCTGCAGTGAAGTCGAATCCGCCGGCAAACGGACCGCCATCACCGAAAGCTGCGTGACCGAACTGGTCGTATTGCGCGCGCTTTTGTGGTTCGGAGAGAACTTGGTAGGCCTCGGAAACTTCCTTGAATTTCTCCTCCGCTTGTTTGTCACCCGGGTTGCGGTCCGGGTGATACTTGAGCGCAAGTTTCCGGTAAGCTTTCTTGATCTCGTCCTCGCTGGAGTTGCGGTTCACACCGAGCAAATCGTAATACTCTTTCTTTTCGCTCAAGTCGGGACCTCAATAGAAAAAATCTGCATACGTCAGAAAGCCCCTCTCCTCAATCAAAAGTAGGAGCAGGGGCTTTCTTTTTTGTCACGAAGATCAGTCACTGCGTTACTTTAGGAAATCTAGTCTAATCCTTAACCTCCTCGAAGTCCGCATCGACGACATCGTCTTTCTTTTTCTTGCCATCACTCGTCGGTTGTTCCTTCGCGTCTCCCGAAGCCTCCTGCCCCGGTTGTTGTCGCGAAGCCTTAGCATACATAGCTTCCGCCAGTTTATGAGAAGACTGACTCAGTTGCTCGGCAGCAGTGCGCATCGCTTGGGCATCTTGTCCTTCCAGGGTCTCCTTGGCTTTCTTAAGCGCGTTCTCGATATTTTCTTTTACGCCGGCATCCAAGTCGTTTCCGTAGTCCTTGAGCGACTTCTCTGTCGAATAAATGAGAGAATCAAGTTGATTGCGTGCCTCGACCGTCTCTTTGTGTTTCTTGTCTTCGGCGGCATGGGCTTCAGCATCTTTGACCATCTGTTTGATCTCGTCTTCGCTGAGACCGCTTGACGCGGTAATTTTGATGGACTGCTCTTTGCCCGTACCGAGGTCTTTGGCCGCGACGTGAACGATACCGTTGGCATCGATGTCGAAAGTCACTTCAATCTGTGGGACGCCGCGTGGCGCTACCGGAATTCCAACCAGATCGAATTGCCCCAAAAGCTTGTTATTGGCCGCCATCTCCCGCTCTCCTTGGAATACGCGAATGGACACGGCGGTCTGGTTATCTTGGGCCGTGGAGAAGATTTGGCTCTTCTTCGTCGGTATAGTGGTGTTGCGCTCGATCAATTTTGTAAATACGCCGCCAAGGGTCTCGATACCCAGTGAGAGGGGCGTAACATCGAGAAGCAACACATCCTTGACCTCACCCTTCAGAACGGCGGCCTGGATGGCGGCACCTACCGCGACAACCTCATCCGGATTGACGCCTTTGTGGGGATCTTTGCCGAAGATCTTCTTGACTCGTTCTTGGACAGCGGGCATGCGAGTCATACCGCCCACCAAAATAACTTCATTGATGTCGCTGGGGGAGAGTCCCGCATCCTTAAGGGCTTGCCGGCAGGGGCCTTCGGTCCGATCGATCAAATCTGCACATAGCGCCTCAAGCTTAGAGCGTGTCAATTTCATATTCAGGTGCTTCGGTCCTTGCTGATCCGCCGTGATAAACGGCAGGTTGATGTCCGTCTCCACCGAAGAAGAGAGCTCGCATTTCGCTTTTTCCGCCGCTTCTTTCAAGCGCTGCAGTGCCATTCGATCTTTGCGCAGATCAATCCCTTGATCTTTTTTGAATTCATCCGCGAGGTAATCGATGATTCTCTGGTCAAAGTCTTCACCGCCCAGAAAAGTGTCCCCGTTTGTTGCCTTAACTTCAAAGACGCCGTCGCCCAGTTCTAATATCGATATATCGAATGTCCCGCCACCAAGGTCGAAGACGGCGATCTTTTCGTCTTTCTTCTTGTCCAATCCGTACGCGAGAGAGGCGGCTGTAGGTTCATTGATAATGCGCAATACGTTGAGGCCTGCGATGCGTCCGGCATCCTTAGTGGCCTGCCTCTGGCTGTCATTAAAGTAAGCCGGTACGGTGATAACAGCCTCGGTTACCTTTTCACCAAGGTAGTCTTCCGCCGTCTGCTTCATCTTCTGCAGGATAAAAGCCGAAATTTCTGCCGGACTATACTGTTTACCCCGGATTTCAACCCATGCATCACCGTTCTCATTGCGTACGACCTTATAAGGTAGTACCTTGGCTGCCTTCTGAACCATAGGATCGTCCCCACGCCTACCAATCAAGCGCTTTACCGCAAAAATCGTATTCTCTGGGTTGGTGATGGCCTGCCTTCTGGCGATTTGCCCGACCAATCTTTCACCGCTATCGGTAAAAGCGACCACAGACGGGGTCGTGCGACTGCCTTCTGAGTTGGCGAGAACGGTCGGGTCTCCACTCTCCATGATTGCAACGCAGGAGTTGGTTGTCCCGAGGTCAATGCCAATAACTTTTGCCATCTTAGTTACTCCTTAAAATTCTTTGAGATTTTAGATATTTCAACAAAAAACTTAATCATCGCCAGGTTCGTTTTCAACCTCGTTGCCGTTGTTTTTTTTTCCTTGCGATTTCGGTGCCTTAGCTACGCTTACCAATGCCGGGCGAAGGAGTCTATCTCGAAGCAGGTAACCTTTGTGATATTCCTCAACGACCGTATTTGGCTCGTACGTGCCACTCTCTATTTGGGCCATCGCTTCATGCTTCTCTGGGTCAAACGGTTGACCAACGGCCGAAATAGGCACGACGCCATGTTTGGCGAGTATATCGAAGAACCCTCTAAGAACCATTTCGACACCTTCAGCAAGGGGCTTACCGTTATCTCCGTCTTTCGAATGTGCAACGGCCCGTTCCAGATTGTCCACAACGGGAAGAAGATCTTTGACTAAAGCCTCATTGGCAAAGCGAATCGCTTCATCCTTTTCACGATTAGCTCTCTTCCTAAAATTTTCTACTTCCGCGACTTGGCGGAGGTAGCGATCGTAATTCTCGTTGGCTTCTTTCTTTTTTGCTTCTAGATGTTCGCGTAGCTTTGCCAGGTCGGCTGCCTGTTCTAACGCGGCAGATTCCGGATTGTTTGCCGAGGGCTCAATTTCATTCACCGCTGTAGGTATCGTCGTTTGTTCATCAATCTTTGCTTTTTCGTCGGCCATCATTTTTCCTCGAAGTGCTTAAAAAATCTAATCACGGAGGTTTCCATTGTCAAGTCTCATCGTCGTCAAAACCTCTGATATTTTAAATAGTTGTCTGCTTCGATAAAAAGTGATAAATTCCCTTAAGCTTAAAGTCCGAGCATTTTAACTCATGCTTCTCTGCCACGTTACCCCGGCTATAGTGTTGCGCACTTGGCCCTTTGGGGAGTCGGACAAGATTGTATCTTTCCTAACCGAGAGTCATGGGAAACTTACCGGCATTGCCAAGGGGGCGAAGCGCTCACGCAAGCGATTTGTCAATTCTCTAGAGCCTTTTTCTCTGGTCAATCTTCGTTTTCAAGATCGTGCCCACAGTAATTTGGCGTTCATTGTAGCTTCGGACCTTGCGTTCGGGTTTAAGCATCTACTAACCAGTCTGGAAAAAATTTCGTTTGCTTCTTATCTAGTCGAGATCACAGATGGGTTGATTGGGGAACGGGACGAGAACTATTTGGTCTTCCGACATTTAAAGGACGGTCTCACCCATCTTGACGAGCGATCGACGTCGCTAACTTTTCTGACCTCTTTCGAGCTCAAACTCCTGAAATTGGCTGGTTACCAGCCGTTGCTAGATAGCTGCAGACGTTGCGGCAGAGAGCGTTGGGATCAATGCCCAACGCGCTGGCACTTCAGTCCACGGGATGGCGGAATTCTTTGTGAGTCCTGTTCGCGATTGCGCAAGGAAATCTTTTCGCTTTCCGCAGCGACACTGGAAATTCTGACGAACCTCCAGGAGGAAAAAAACATGTCGGCATCCGATGTTTCGCTGTCAACCGGGGTGCTAAAAGAGATTCGTTCCGTCGTGGTTCGTTTTATCGAGTTTCACATGGAGCGAGAGATCAAGTCGGCTGTGTTTCTTCGTCAATTCTCTTTGGCATGAAGTAGTCTTGGCGAGGTCTTTGCCGAAAAGTAATAAGCGGGATGGGGATCGAGGACCATGCTTAGGAAGAAAAAGACAGTCTATTTTTTCGGTGGCGGTAAAGCCGAAGGCAGAGCAGCCATGCGTGAGTTGCTTGGTGGCAAAGGAGCAGGACTACATGAGATGACACGTATCGGGGGGTCTGTGCCGCCAGGCTTTACCATAACAACTGAAGTGTGCAGCTATTATTACGCGCACCACCGGCAGTACCCGAAGGGGCTACAATCTGACGTCATGGCGGGTCTTGGCCGAATCGAAAAGATCCTCGGACGACGATTCGGCGACTCCGACAACCCTTTGCTGGTCTCCGTGCGTTCGGGCGCGCGCGAATCAATGCCCGGCATGATGGACACGGTTCTCAACTTAGGCCTCAACGATAGGACGGTGCAGGGATTGATCAGCCGCACAAAGAATCCCAGGTTTGCGTATGATTCCTATCGTCGCTTTGTGCAGATGTACGCGGATGTTGTCTTGGGACTCAAGCCCAAGGAAAGAACCGAGCGTGATCCGTTTGAAGAGATCTTGGAGCAAAGAAAAAAGACGCGCCGTGTGCGCTTTGATACTGAGCTCGAGGCAAAGGATTTAGAAGACATAGTCGCTGCATTCAAGGACCTTGTAAAGTCGCGCACAGGAAAAGAATTCCCTAGTGATCCCCAGGAACAACTTTGGGGTGCCGTCGGGGCTGTTTTTGGTTCATGGAACAACGATCGCGCCGTTGCTTACCGCGAACTTTATCACATCCCGCACACTTGGGGCACAGCCGTCAACGTTCAGGCTATGGTGTTCGGAAATCTTGGCGAAAAGTGCGCCACGGGTGTGGCTTTCACGCGGAATCCTTCGACTGGAGAAAAGTTATTCTACGGTGAGTTTCTCGTCAACGCTCAGGGTGAGGATGTCGTTGCTGGCATTAGGACACCTAGACCCATCGGGGAGCTCAATACGGTGATGTCCCGGCCCTACGCAGAACTTCAAAAGACCTGCAAGCTCCTCGAGACGCACTACAAGGACATGCAGGATATCGAGTTCACGGTGGAAGATAACAAGCTGTGGATGCTACAGACTCGGAGTGGCAAGAGGACTGGTTTCGCCGCGGTGCGGATCGCGGTGGATATGGTCGAAGAGCGGATCATCAGCAAGAAAGAAGCCTTACTGCGGGTTGAGGCTGACCATCTAAATCAGCTTTTACGTCCTATCTTCGACAATAAAGACAAAGAACAGGCAGCCAAGGAGGGACGAATTCTTGCGAAAGGACTTCCGGCTGGACCGGGAGCGGCCACCGGGAAGATTGTTTTCCACGCAGAGGATGCCGTGGCAGGGAAGGAAAGCGGCGAACAGGTCGTGCTGTGCCGAACTGAGACCAGCCCAGACGATATCCGCGGCATGGAGGCAGCACAGGGAATTCTTACCGCTAGAGGCGGGATGACATCACACGCGGCTTTAGTTGCGCGGCAGATGGGAAAGGTTTGTGTAGCCGGGTGTGAGGCATTGTCCATCGATTACAGCGGGCGCATGATGCGCGTGGGGGAGACAGTTTTGCATGAGGGGGATTGGCTCTCGGTTGATGGGAGCGCGGGGGAGGTAATCCAGGGAGAAATTAAGACGCGTCCATCTGAGGTCTTGCAGGTCCTCGTTGAAGGAACGCTGGAGGCCAAAAAGTCGCGGGTCTATCAGCAGTATGCCAGGCTCATGAAGTGGGCGGACGAAGTGCGCACGCTTGGCGTGCGTACCAATACGGATCAACCCGACCAAGCTCGAGTGGCCAAGGCCTTTGGCGCGGAAGGCATCGGTCTTTGCCGTACGGAGCACATGTTTTTTCAAGGCGACAGGATTCAAGCCGTACGCGAGATGATTCTGGCGGACGACGAAGCGGGTAGGCGGCGGGCATTGGCAAAATTACTGCCTATGCAAAAAGAAGACTTCAAAGGTATCCTCGACATTATGGGTGGTCTTCCCGTGACCATCCGTACGCTGGATCCCCCATTGCACGAATTTCTCCCCCATAGGGATGACGAAATCGTTGAGCTGGCACAAGTCATGGGCGTTCCGGCTGACCGTCTTCGAGATAAGGTCAAGGTTCTCCAAGAATTCAATCCGATGTTAGGGCATCGGGGCTGCCGTCTGGGTATTTCTTATCCGGAGATCACCGAGATGCAGGCACGGGCAATCTTCGAAGCCGCATGCGAGTTGCGCAAAGAGGGAAAGAATCCTTTCCCCGAGGTGATGATTCCTTTGGTGGGCTCCCGTGGAGAATTGGTCGCGCAGAGGAAGATTGTTGAACAGGTCGCCAACGAGACGATGGCCTCTTACGGAGTTAAGCTCCGCTATCTGATCGGGACCATGATAGAGCTTCCTAGAGCCTGCCTGGTGGCCGATGAAATCGCCGAGGAAGCCGAGTTTTTCTCTTTCGGCACCAACGATCTAACACAGACCTGTCTGGGCTTGTCCCGGGATGATGCGGGGAAATTCCTACCTACCTACGTACTTGACGGGCTATTGGCTGAGGATCCCTTTGTCAGCGTGGATCGCGACGGAGTCGGTGCGCTGATGCGGATTGCCATTACAAAAGGACGGAAAGTACGCCGAAACCTGGAGATCGGTATCTGTGGAGAGCACGGCGGTGATCCAAAATCAGTTGCCTTTTGCCATGAGATTGGGTTGGATTATGTCAGCTGTTCGCCTTTCCGCGTTCCCGTCGCTAAGCTCGCCGCTGCTCAGGCTGCACTGCGCGCAAAGCCATAATCTGTAGCACCTCTCTTCTCTTCACTTCTAAATCGAAGCCCGTTCTTTTATTTAAAACTGTTGACAGAATTGGCTTTCTTTTAAGATAATTTACATCTTTCAGATAGCTAATGGTGACATGGAACCGCGTATTGCAGAATTATTAGTCCGTGGGGGGATTGTTTCACGCGATCAGCTTATCCAGGCCCAGGAAAAGGAGCGGGACAACGGTTCCAGTGTCATTAGAGAGCTGGTTCGACTGGGGTTCACTACCGAAGATACCCTTACGGAGTTTCTTGCCAAGCAGTTCAATATTGAAAAAGTCGATTTAAATCCTTCAGAAATCGAGGATTCGGTCTTTAGCCTCGTCCCGCCTCAGCTGGTTCAAAAGCATCAGCTGGTTCCGGTAAAGCTTCTTGGTTCCACTCTCACAGTGGCCATGGCGGATCCGACAGATCTCGTGGCAATCAACGAAGTAAAGTTTATCACCGGCTACGGGGTCAAGGTCACGTTGGCCCCCCCCTCGGCGATTAAAAAAACGCTCGAACATCGTTTCGGCGGCGTAAGCTACGATGAGGTTTTGAAAAAGTTTGGCGATGGGGAGATGGAGGTTATCCACGAGACCGATGACGTTAACCTCCAGGAACTTCAGCAGGCCACCATGGAAGCGCCGGTGGTCACCTTGGTGAACGCCATCTTGGCGGACGCAGCAAAACGGCGAGCGAGCGACATTCATATAGAGCCTTACGAAAAAATCTTTCGGGTGCGATTCCGAGTGGACGGGGTTCTTCAGGAGATCATGAGCCCGCCTCTTCGGCTTAAGAATCCTTTGGTGTCTCGCCTCAAGGTTATGGCGGGGCTGGATATTGCCGAGCGACGTCTCACTCAGGATGGGCGGATCAAGTTGAAGATGGGGGTTGGAGGAGAGTTGGATATCCGTGTGTCCGTGCTGCCTACCTTATTTGGTGAGAAAGTCGTTATGCGACTATTGGATAAATCCAATCTCCAACTGGATATGTCCAAACTTGGGTTTGATCCCCAAACCCTCAAGGACTTTCTTGAAGCGATACATAAACCGTACGGGATGATCCTTATCACCGGTCCGACGGGGAGTGGAAAATCAACAACGCTCTATTCCGCGCTCTCAGAGCTCAACAAACCCGACGTCAACATTTCTACGGCTGAGGATCCCGTCGAGTACAACTTAGTTGGAATCAATCAGGTCCAGGTCCGGGAGCAAATCGGCTTAACCTTTGCCGCCGCTCTTCGGTCGTTTCTTCGCCAGGACCCCGACATCATCATGGTCGGAGAAGTCCGTGATCTTGAAACTGCGCAGATCGCCGTCAAAGCCGCGTTGACGGGTCATTTGGTCCTTAGCACCTTGCATACTAATGATGCTCCTTCTACCGTTGATCGCTTGATCAACATGGGGGTCGAGACTTTCTTGCTAATTTCGTCCATCAATCTCATCGCGGCCCAAAGGCTGGTGCGGCGGATTTGCGAGAAATGTAAAGAGCCGGTGGAAGTGAGCCCTGAGATATTAATCAACTTGGGCGTGGACTCGGCCGAGGTTGGCGCTGGTTTTTCCACCCTTCATGGGCGGGGCTGCGGCAATTGCAACGGCACGGGGTATCGAGGGCGTTTGGCTATCTATGAAGTGATGGTCATGCACGAGGGAATCAAGGAGTTGATTCTGCGGAACGCGTCGGTGGTTGAACTCAAGCGAGAGGCTGTGAAACTGGGCATGAGCACGCTGCGTATGAGCGCCCTTCAGAAGGTTCGGGAGGGGCTAACGACCATTGAGGAAACCGTTCGCGTAACCGATACGGATAAAGGGTTTGGATCGGTTTTCTCGTTGGGTTTTTGACACTGGACGGTGAAAAAACCAGCCGCCGGCTTAATTTCGATGCGCCGTTGAGCAAGCTTAGTTTTTATAAATTGGCTTTAAGAGAGGACGGAACGCGATGGCAATATTCCTGTGGGAAGGTAAAACCGCGCAGGGACGAGTCCTAAAAGGGGAAATTGAAGCGTCCAACCTGGAAGCCGTTTTTGCGATTCTGCGCGATCGTAGAATTCGGCCGATACCGAACCGGATTCGGGAAAAAGGCAGGGGATTGGATACAGAAATCAAGATCCCCGGCTTTGGCGAAAAGCTCAAGGCCCGGGACCTTTCTGTATTCACCCGGCAATTCGCTACGATGATCGATGCTGGTCTACCCATCGTTCAATGCTTGGATATTCAGACTCAACAAAGCGAAAGCAAGGTTCTCCGTAATACCTTGCGTGCGATCAAGCAAGATGTCGAAGGCGGTTCTACATTGGCTGAGGCTCTTCGAAAACATCCAAAAATCTTCGATGATCTGTATGTCAATATGGTCCAAGCCGGTGAGGCCGGCGGCGTGCTGAATGCAATCCTCAATCGGATCGCTCTCTTCATCGAAAAAGCCAACAAGCTTAAGAAAAAAGTTAAAGGGGCGATGATTTATCCCTGCACGATCATTGGAGTCGCGATTGTCGTGGTGGCCATATTACTCATCTTTGTCATCCCCGTTTTTGCGGAACTTTACGGTAGCATGGGCAAAGCCCTGCCGGCGCCGACGCAGATAACGATCAACATCAGCAATTGGGTTCGTGCCAACTGCCTCTATATGGTCTTTGCTATCGTCGGGATCATCATTGCGATTCGCTCCTATTATCAGACGGAAAATGGACGAATGAACATTGATCGATTGCTCCTCAGGCTGCCCGTTGTGGGCGATTTGCTGCGCAAGGTTGCGGTGGCTCGTTTCTCACAAAACATGGCCATTCTCCTGAGCTCCGGCGTGCCAATCCTCGACGGCCTGGCGATTACGGCCAGGACCGCAGGTAATCGCGTCATTGAAAAAGCGATCATGGACAGCCGGGTAAGCATCAGTCAGGGAAGGACGGTGGCTGAGCCTCTGCGGGAGAGCAAGATCTTTCCGCCAATGGTTTGCCAGATGGTGGCAGTCGGCGAGCACACCGGCGGACTGGACAACATGCTTAGAAAGGTCGCTGAGCTTTACGAAGATGAGGTGGATGACGCCGTGGCCAATTTGACTGCGCTCATGGAGCCCATGATCATGGTCGTCCTGGGAGTGATCCTTGGTGGACTGGTGATCTCAATGTATCTGCCGATCTTCCAATTGGGTTCTGTGGTGTCTTAGAACAGGATCCGACTAGTGGGATCTTCACCTTTCGTTGGAGTTTAATCCTTTACGTGATCGACGAGCGCAAGGATTTGGCAGAGAAAATAAGATGGTTGCTCTTTCTCCGAGTAGTCATATTATCCTTTTTTCTGGGCGCGACGGCGCTCTTCCACTTTTTCAAGCAGGACGGGGATCTTCATTTCTTTTATACGCTTTCGATCCCGCTCATCATCGCCTACGCCATCTCCATTGGATCAGCTCTCGTCCTGCCGCATATCCCTGATCTTCGTTTCTTCGCGTATCTCCAAGTCGATTTCGATGTCGTCTTGATTACAGGCATAATTTGGCTTACCGGGGATTTCACCAGCCCGTTCCCCTTTCTCTACAATCTCGCGGTGATGAATGGGGCCATTCTGTTGTTTTATCGAGGTGCGTTCTTTACCGCAGGGTTTTCCAGTTTGTGCTATGTAGCGCTTCTGAGTTGGACCAGCGGCGGCGGCATGGGCGCGTCGTGGTCGCACGTGATGCCGGGCGTACTTAACATAGGCAGTTTTTTCGCCATTGCTGGACTGGGCGGGTTTCTTGCTAGTAAACTGAGCGAGACTGAAAGACTGCTCAAAGAGAAACATACGGACTACCTAGACCTCGATGCGCTCAAAGAGACTCTTCTCCAGGGTGTGGGTAGCGGCGTCGCGATTACGGATGCGGAAGGGCGAATAAACTACTTTAATAGCCAGGCTCAGAATTTGACATCGCTCCAGGAGGCAAGCGTTAAAGGAAAGAAGTTGGATCAGATATTTCCAGGTATGACGCACAGCTTTAACGGCTCACGGGAAGGACGAAGTGTCTTGACCGATGAGATCGTTTTTGCCGCCCCTCAGGGAAACCAGAAACAGCTACGACTTACGCTGGCGCCTTTGAGCAACGCGAGCGAACAGCTCATCGGTTACGTCTCGATCTTCGAAGACATCAGTAAGCAAAGAGAGGTTGAGGAGAAACTCCGACTTGAAGACGAGCTACGCCGGGCGCGGGAGTTCGACTTGGAGCAAAACCCGGCCGGAGTTGAGGATGCAAATTTCTATTTCGAGGGTATCATCGGCAAGAGCGGCGGAATCGAAAAAATCTACCATCTGGTTCAAAAAGTGGCGAGAAACAGCACGAACGTTCTGATTACCGGTGAAAGTGGGACCGGCAAAGAACTGATCGCGCGCGCGATTCATCTTAATGGATCAAGAAGAAACATGCCTTTCGTTGCCGTCAATTGCGGCGCCATACCCGAAACCCTGATTGAAAGCGAGCTGTTTGGACATGCCCGCGGCGCCTTCACCGGTGCTGTTGCCGACCATCTGGGGTTGTTCAAACAGGCGGATCAAGGGACGATCTTTCTCGATGAGATTGGGGAGCTGCCGCTCCATTTACAGGTGAAACTGTTGAGGGTTTTGCAAGAGAAAGCTTTTACCCCGGTGGGGGGCAACAAGCAGATCAAAGTTGACGTGCGGGTCATTTCGGCGACGAACCGAGATTTGCACAAAGAGATGGAAGAGGGGCGGTTTCGGAGAGATCTATTTTATCGGCTCAACGTCGTACAGATAGTGATGCCGCCGCTTCGCAACAGAAAGGAGGATATTCCAACTCTGGCACATTATTTCATGCGCCGATTTGCCGCATCCCATGGCAAGCAAGTTGAGGAAATATCCAGCGGGGCGCTGATGCATCTAATGAGCTATGGCTATCCAGGGAATGTCCGTGAGCTGGAAAACATCATCGAACATGCCGTCGCGGTGGCGAGTAAGAATATTATGACCGAAGAAGATCTACCAGCCCATATCAAAGGACTGCCTATTAACGAAGAGTCCGAGGTTTTTGAGAGAACCGCGCCAGGTGGAGCGGATCTGTTTTTCGCCAAAGGTTTATCCCTGGATGTCGAATTAGAGACACATGAAAAGTGTATACTTCTGGGGGCGCTCAAAAGGGCAAACGGAGTGCAAAAGCGAGCCGCCGAGATTTTGGGCATTAACTATAGATCTTTTCGCCATAGACTGGAAAAGTATGATCTGCTTAGCTCAAGAAACCCCGGGCTCGTTGACGATTCGCCCGCGAGCGAGTAACAAATTTTGTTACAACCTGAGTTCCCTTTTACGTAAACTAGAATAGTTCCACCGGAAGTTGCTGAACCTTTCAAAGGCTATCGGCTCTTCTCGGCTGATCCATAACCTCTGAATAAGACGGCATTATTTCAACCAAATTCGGATTCATATTCACTCTCTGCTGGCGATGCTGCGACTCGCGAAATCAGGCTGGCCTTGGATTTGCGGTGCACGATTTCTAAGTTTACGCTTCGGAACGCACTTCCAAGGAGGTGAGAATATAAAGGGAGTGTTACTTGTGATCGAATTGCTTGTGACCTCCATTCCGTAGGGAGCCACAGCGGAGCTTAATAACAAACGGGAAAATATAGACGAAGGGAGTATTTCACAAATGAATAAATTGAGACTACGAAACGAGTCCGGGTTTACACTTATCGAACTTCTCGTAGTGGTCGCCATTATTGGTATCTTGGCTGCGATCGCGATTCCTCAGTTCTCGGCCTATAGAAAGCGTGGCTATGAAGCACAAGTAAAATCTGACCTTAGGAACGCAGCTACGGCTCAGGAAGCCTACTTCACCCAAGCTTTTACATACAAGGGTGGAGCGATGACTAGCGGAACGCCGACAGGATTTAACAAGAGCACTGATGTAACATCGACTGCGGCGGTGGCAACGAATGCCTTCTCGATAACAGCCAGGCACACCAACTGTGCTACCGATACCTGGACCTTTAGCAGCGCGACTGGTCAGATCACGGGAGGCCCTTGTCAGTAAGGAAATTGTCGCTCACATTACATTAAATATCTGCGAAGGGGGTGAGTCG
>Ga0137403_10001245_pt1 | contig 32125 bp, 30 predicted proteins | sample CZOMad2_1_16fung_FD_122057 | JGI IMG/M metagenome (GOLD analysis project Ga0137403, IMG submission 122057) | Vadose zone soil fungal communities from Angelo Coast Range Reserve, California, USA - CZOMad2_1_16fungal (Hybrid Assembly) | ecosystem: Environmental > Terrestrial > Soil > Vadose zone... | reverse complement strand
CGAACAGTCCCGGAATGGTCGACATCAGGTGGTAGTCCACCCACAGCCCGCCCATCGTGTAGTGGGGGGCGGGATAGATCCGCATCGGCACCGTGTACGCATCCTCGCCTGTGATCCGCTCATAAATGTCGAACAGGTTCCCGTACTTCTCACGAACCGTATCCAGACCGAGCCGCTGAATAGCATCAGCGAAGTCCAGGTAGACGCCCTGCCCGTGCGGCCCAACGCCGCGCCCCTCATCGCAGACATCTTTGGCATTTCGGGAGGCGACGTCGCGGGGAACGAGGTTGCCAAAACTCGGATAGCGTCTCTCCAGATAGTAGTCGCGCTCGTTCTCCGGGATGTCCTTGGCGGCGCGCGTTTCACCCTTCTTCTTCGGCACCCATACGCGTCCGTCATTCCGCAGCGACTCAGACATCAGCGTCAGCTTGGACTGATGCTCGCTGCTCAGTGGGATACAGGTCGGATGAATCTGCGTGAAGCACGGGTTCCCGAACAGGGCGCCCCGGCGGTGGGCGCGCCATATGGCAGTACAGTTGGACGCCTTGGCATTGGTCGAGAGGTAGAAGACGTTCGAGTACCCTCCCGTGGCCAGCACGACCACGTCGGCGGCGTGACAGTCGATCTGGCCGGTCACCAGGTCCCGCGTCACAATGCCGCGCGCTCGGCCACCGACGATCACCACGTCGAGCAGCTCGCTGCGGATATGCATCGTCACCCTGCCGGCTGCCACCTGCTCTTCCAGGGCCTGATAAGCCCCCAGCAATAGCTGCTGTCCCGTCTGCCCTCGCGCGTAAAACGTTCGCTGGACCTGCACGCCGCCAAACGATCGAGTGTCGAGAAGTCCGCCATACTCCCTGGCAAAGGGCACGCCCTGGGCGACGCATTGGTCGATGATATTGAGGCTGATTTGAGCGAGACGATACACGTTGGCCTCGCGCGCCCGAAAGTCGCCGCCCTTGACCGTGTCCTTGAACAAGCGCGAAATGCTGTCGCCGTCGTTGCGGTAATTCTTGGCCGCGTTGATCCCGCCCTGGGCCGCGATGGAGTGCGCACGGCGCGGGGTGTCGTGATAGGAAAAACAGTGGACCTGGTAGCCCTGCTGGCCGAGAGTGGCGGCCGCCGCCGCCCCCGCCAGCCCTGCCCCCACGACGATGATCGAATGCTTGCGGCGGTTAGCGGGATTCACCAGCTTCATCTCGAAGCGGCATTTGTCCCACTGCTCCTCGATTGGACCGGACGGTATCCGTGCGTCCAACATGTATCGCTCCTTTAGCGCAACCAACCGGCCAGCACGGCAACAGGAACCGAGGTGAACCCGACAAACACCACGATGGCGATGATTTGCGAAAGGATCTTTAGCGTCGCTTCGTTTCGGGCGGTGTTCCACCCGAGCGTTTGCAGCATGCTCCAGATCCCGTGGCTGAGGTGCAGGCAGAGTGCGCCCATCGCCACGATGTAGAAGAGCGCGACAGGCCAGATCGCGAACGCCGCCACCACGTTCTGGTACACGGCGAGATGCTGGAACTGTCCCGGGCCGAACCCAACGACGCCTCCGGTCAAGTGGAGAAGGTGGAAGATGACGAAGGCGACCAGGAGCACTCCGCCCCAGCGCATCGTCCGCGCGGCCCAGGTCGTCTCGATATCTCGTTTGGCGGTGTACCCGATGGGTCGCGCAGCCCAGCTCATGCGAGTGAGCTGGATCGCGGCGGTGATGTGGAGAGTCACGCATACGAAGAGGACGATCCGGACAAGCCAGAGCAGTTGTCCGTAGCCGAGCTCTGGCCAACCCACCTCCCGGAGGAACCGCGAGTACGCGTTGATCTCGCTCGGGCCCGAGAATATCTTGAGATTGCCAAACATGTGGCCGATCACGAACCCGATGAGGACGACGCCGGTGACCGCCATGACCACCTTCTTCCCGATCATGGTGTGCCAGAAGGCCATCACGCGATTGCTGACGATCACGCCCCGCGTCATCGCGCCACGGTCGAGATGGGCCGCCGGATTCAACTTCCTCACGTTTTGCATATCACCCTCAATTTTTGCGGGTTTCCCGACCCCGTTCGATCTACGCGCTGTCCGCAGAGGCGTCTTGAAGTGCGGGGGAGGTGCTTCCACCGTCGCGCCTGCGGTCTACGATATGGTGTCGGCGGACTACCGGGCCACGGCGAAATTCATTGGCAGGAACGACCCGCATAACCCGGCCCTGGCCGTCAAGAATGGTGACGGCCGATATGGGCTCGTCGTGGCTCGGAAGTCTGATCTCGTCCATGACTGATCGTCGACTCATTGCCGCCTCCCTCGTCGTTGGGCCTATTGGCCTTTTAGAGGCACCAGCGGTGCTCACCGACAATGACTACCGAGCATTTCCGCAAGAAAATGCAAGCCGTCCTCCGTGAACCATCGGAGGCTGCCGGGACACTGCGGCCCCGACGCCCGTCGCGACATTCGCCCCGCGGCGAGCATCAGAAGGCTGAAGGAGGACGGCGGTGAGTCAAAACGGGGGACGGGGCTTCTTGGACGCGGCGGCCTCCGCCTTCTTGCGGCGGCGGCTACGGGTGGCACCGCCACGGTCTCTGCTGCATCTAAGAAACATGGAAGACCAGCGACGTTCCCTCGGAGACCTGACATGCTGACGATGGCCATCCTCGCTATGATTGGCGCATTCACTTTCGGATTCGTGCTCTGTGGCATGTTTGCTGTCGGCGCGACGGCGGATCGTTCTGGGCGAGATCATGGGCACGACTCGCTAGAAGTCTCCCTGCTACGTGCGGCCCTACTAGACCCACGCCCACTCCGTCATCCCGATCCCGATTCGTTTGTCTCATCCAGCTCCACCCGTTCTCAGGGCAGATTTCCTCACTCACTGAGACCTTCTCATCGAGGTGCCGTGATGCCCCATCGCCGCGGAGCTCGACGTCGCCCGTCGTCCCAACCCTGAGGACAAGTCGCGTAAGCGACAAAGCAGGTCTCCCCGACGCCCCGGCGCCACCCGCCAGGCCGCACGTGCGTCCAGGCGAAGCAGACAGGCAATAACCTCGGCGCCGGCTTAGCGGCAACGCAATCTGCGCTTCACATCGCTGCAATCTATGCCTGATACAAGGGGGCTCGGTCCACGCCGTTCCTTCATAACGAGCCCTTCAGAGGAGACGTCCGTGAAAGCTCGATCCCTTGCCGCCGCCATTGCCCTTGCCTTCGGCTCTGCCGCTCCCGCCATGGCCACGCCCGCCTTCGTGAACGGCATCACGGTTCCCGCCAATACCACGGATCTCTCGGGGGACCCCATCGCGCTCAACCAGCGCCTGGGAATGTTCTCCGACATTTACTACGATCCCAACCGCAACGAGTGGTGGGGGCTCAGCGATCGGGGCGCGGGCGGGGGCACCCTGCCTTACGACACCCGCGTGCAGCGCTTCACCATCGCCATCAATCCGACGACGGGCTCGATCTCGAACTTCCAGGTCGTCCAGACCGTCGAGTTCACGGGCCCGCTGGGGACCTTCAACGGTCTCGCGCCCTCGCCGACGAACGTGCTGGGACGGGCTCTGGACCCCGAGGGATTCGTGGTCAACCCCAAGACCGGCCGCTTCCTCGTATCGGACGAGTACGGCCCATCACTCTACGAGTTCAACCGCGACGGCACCCTCGCCCGCACCTTCACCACGCCGGCCAACCTGATAGGGCGCAACGGCACCACCGGTGTGCCGAACTTCGCGGACGATACCGGCAATACCGCGGGCAAACGCACCAACCGCGGGTTCGAAGGGCTGGCCATCAGCCCCGACGGCAAGTTCACCTATGCCATGCTCCAGAGTCCCATGCTCGACGAGGGCGGCCTCGGCAACGGACGCTACAACCGCATCGTCAAGTTCGACAACGCGACCGGTCTCGCGGTTGCTCAGTACGCCTACCTCATGGAAGGCTCGAGCCAGGGGCCGCGGCATCTCGGCCCTCGTGGCCCTGAACGACCACGAATTCCTGGTTCTCGAGCGTAATAACCGGGGCGTGGGCGTGGCCTCGGAGCTGACGCCCCTGAACAAAAAGGTCTACAAGATCGATATCACAGGGGCGGACGACGTGAGCGGTATCACCCTGCCGGACAGCGGTCCCCTGCCGGGCGGCAGGCTGCCGGTCACGAAGAGCGCGACCCCCTTCTTCAGCCTCGACGCCGACACGCTCGCCGCATTCGGCAGCCGCGTGCCTGAGAAGTTGGAGGGGCTCGCCATCGGCCCGCGCCTCGCCGACGGTCAATATCTGATCCTCGCCGGCACCGACAACGACTTCTCCGTCACCCAGAACGCCGGCTCGACCACCCAGTTTGACGTCTTCTACAATCCGGTCACGGGCGCCAGGATCCAGTGTCACATCGGCACCTTCGCCGACTGTTTCAGCATCAACGCCGACGGCACCCTGGGCGCCGCGTTCTCCGGCTCCACCAGCGGCTTCGACCTCATCCCCGGCCTCCTCTACGCCTACAAGAGCACCGGCTCCGATCTCGCCAGTTTCGTCTCCCCCGCCGCCGTTCCCCTCCCGGCGACATCGACCATCCTCCTGGCCGGCCTCGCCCTCGTCTTTCTCTCGGCGCGGCCGCGCCGCACGTAGCACGCAGCTTGTACTGTTCGCGAACACCGCTCGTGAACCCGGGCGGGAGGCGGCAGGGGCGGGGGTGCGTTCCCCAGACCCGTATCTTCTGGGGAGATTCTTCGAAGCGAAAACCCAAAATCTCGTGGCGGGCCAGAGTGGAGGCGCGGATTGCGACTCGGCGTGGTCTGGGGAACGCACCCCCGCCCCTGCCGCCTCCCGTCCGCGTCCCGCAAAAAACCTAAGCTAACCCGTGGGGGCGAGGTCCTTCAGGAAGACTCCTTCCCCGTCCGCGACAACACGTAGATCGCCATGTTGATGGCGAGGGAGATCCGCGCGTCTTCGCCCGTCAGCGGCGACCCTCAGCGGCCGCGCAGGGCGGCAATGGAGGCTTCGACCGCGGCGGCTTCCTCGGGGCTGAGGGCGCCCGCGCCGAAGCGACAGCGCTCGTAGGCCGCGGTGAGCCGCGCGAGCGGGCCCGCCACCGCGGGCGCCTTTTCCTCTACGCGGCGAGAGAACTCGCGCGCCGTCTCGGTCGGGGCTCGGCGAAAGCCGCGACGGGCGAGCAGGCGAAGCGCCCGGACGTAGAAGCGCGGCACGGTGGCCGAAGTCGCCCGACCTCCTGCCCTCGGCCCATGGCGCCACAGCATCCACGCCACCACGAGGAACGCCACGATGGCCGCGACAACCACGCCGCGGGGAAGGCCGGCCACCCAGTCCCGCCAGCCCACGAGGCCCCCGCGCCATTCCAGCGCCCCGCGATGCATCGACACCGCCACACTGACCTGGTCCCGCAGGCTCCAGTTGACGACGTAGCGATACCAGCGCATGCGCACCGCGTCGACGTAGAGCATCCAGGTCGAGGGGCCGCCCAGCGCCTCCTCGGCCGCCGCGCGTGGCGAAGGGTCGAGGGTGACCCAGCCCGCGCCGTCGAAGAAAGCCTCGACCCAGGAATGGGCGTCCTTCATGCGCACCATGAAGTAGCGGCCGTACGGATTCCACTCGCCGCGCTGGAAGCCGCCCACCACGCGCGCGGGGATGCCCACGCTGCGCAGCATCACCGCGAGGGAGGCCGCGAAGTATTCGCAGTTGCCCGAGCGCCGGACGAAGAGAAATTCCTCCAGCGGGTCGAGGGCCGTCTGCTGCTTGAGCACGAGGGTGTACCGGAAGCGATCCGACGAGAGGTACTGGCTCAGCCTAAGCGCGGCCTCGTAGGGGCTGTGGCTGCCCGCCGCCACGTCGCGCGCGAGCGTCCGGATGCGCTCGGGCAACGGGGGAAGCTCGAGGAAGCGCACGGGTCCCCGGGGCAGTCCTTCCACCGGCCAGGCGCCCGCGCGCAGGCCGCGGGGCGGCGTCTGCTCGAGCTCGGAATCCACCGAGTACTGAAGCCGCGTCGACACCGTGGGCAGTACGATGCTGCCCATGTCGTCGAGGCCGACGGCGCCGGCGCTCGTCTCGATGCGGAGCGCCTTGGGGGCCGCGAACACGGCGTCGGAGCCGATGGGGTCGAGGAGGATCTCCTGGCGCACGATGGGCCCCGTGCCGCGCGGCGTGGCCAGCGCGAAGTCCCCGGAGGCTTCGCGCCGCAGGAGCGTGCGCTGGCGCGCGCCCGATTCCCACACCCGCCCATCGAAGCGGTCGAAGGCGAGGCCGCGCCAGCGGAGATTCGGCAGCCGAAACGGCTCCGGGATGCTGTCAGGAAAGCGCACGCGCATCACCACCGTCTGATCGGCCTCGATCTCACCGTAGGAGCCGAGCTCCACGCGCTCGCTGAAGCCGGAGATGCGGCGTCCCAGCTCGGCCCGGAAGGGCAGGGTCGCCTGCCCGACGCGCGGAATGACGAAGAACATGACACCAGCCAGAGCGAAGGTCCCTGCCGCCGCCACGAGGGACATCCGGAAGAGCGGGCTCCCCGGACCGATGCCGCCCGTGGTGAGCTCCGCCGCACCCATCTTGGCCCGCTCGGACTCTCCGGCCAGATGGTGCAGGATCAGCATCCACGTGCCCAGGACGAGGAAGGCGACGAAGACGAAGAGGAAGCTCACGTTGAAGGTGACGGCGGAGGCGGCCACGAGCATGAAGAAGGAGAGGAAGCCCGCGTCCCGCAGGTCCTTGAGGGAGCGCCGCCGGAAGAGACGCAGCAGGATGAGAAAAAGGAGCAGATGCACCATGCCGTCGAGGAGGCTCTGCGCGAGGTAGAGAAGGTCGATGCCGATGGCGAAGGCCGCGGTGGTGACGAGCGCCCACCCGAAGATCGAGCGAACGGGCATACGGTCGCGAACCTGATCGATGGCCCAGCTGCCGATGAGAGCCAGGGTGAGGATGACCCCGCCGAGCGGGTCGAGCAGCCCGGCGAGAAGGAGGGCAGCGACGCCGACGCCGACGAGGAGATACGTGATGAGGCGAAGGGCGAGGAGCGTGGACACTAGCCGAGATCCACGTGGACTTCTCGGAGCGACCGCCATCCCCCCGGCGCGGACTCGTCGATGGCCCCGGGCGCGCCGGGCTCGTAGAGGGCCAAGGCGGTCAGGATGCGTCGCGCATGGCCCGGCCCCCGCCCGAGGGGAACGAAGAGCCCCGCTCCCGCCAGCTCGACGCCCGCGCCCGTGCGCGCGAGATGCGCGGCGATCGACGCCGCCTCGGAGAGGGCTGCCTCGAGCCTTGCCGCGTCACGCGCTCCCGTGCCCCTGAGGACGACCCGCGTATCCTCGGTGGTCTCGGCTTCCATTTCGCGCACGAGCAGCGACTGCACCTTGGCGCTCGTGCGCCAGTGGATGTGGCGCGGGTCGTCCCCGGCCAGATACGTGCGCAGGTTGTAGAGGTCGTGGCCACGGCCGCGTCGGCGCGTGGCCGAGGTGCCCGCGCCCACCAGCCGATGGAGCGTCTCGGAGGGAATCGAATGCACGGCGGGGAAGACGAGCACCGGGAGCTCGAGCATGGTCCGGCTCGCCTTGAGAAAGAGCCCGAAGGGAAAGCGCGTGGTGAGCCGCACTCCGGCCAGTCGCTGGCGACCGCGCGAGGGCAGCGTCTCTTCCCAGGTGAGCAGGCGGTCTCGCCCCGCCTCCAGCCGCGGGAGATAGATGAAGCGGGTGGTCCCGCCGCGTACGAGCAGCTCCAGGGTGATCGAGAAGGACGTGAGCCAGCGTTTGCGATTGGCGAGCACGGCGCCGAAAAGCGCGGGCGCGCCGGCATAGATCTCGTCGGGCACGTCGGCCTCCAGGCGCAGACCGCGCAGGGACTGCTCGGAGAGGATGCCGGAGACGACGATGAGACTCAGGAGGAGCGAGACGAGCAGATAGAGGAGGTTGTTGCCCGTATTGATGGCGGCGACACCCAGGCCGATGACCACAAGCAGGCACCACCATCCGTCGCGCGTCGGCCAGATCGTGCGCCGAGGCCGGAACGGCCGCCACCACCACTCGCTGTCCTTGATGTGCGGGGGTACCGCGGGCCACTTCATGAGAGCGGGGGGACGCTCAGCGCGGAACGGGGACGTCCTGGATGATCGAGCGGAGCACGGTCTCGGCGTCCATGCCCACCCCCTGGCCACCACGCCCCTTCAGCATCACGCGATGGGCGAGGGCGGGCACGGCGAGGCTCTTCACGTCGTCGGGCACGAGGTAGTCGCGCCCGTCCGCCAGAGCCTGCGCGCGGGCCGCGCGCAGAAGAGCGAGGGAGCCCCGAGGGCTCACGCCGAGCGACAGGAGCGGTGAGGAGCGGGTGGCCGCGACGAGGGCCATGATGTAGTCGAGCATCGACTCGTCCGCCCGCACCGCCTCGGCTTCTTTCTGGAGCGCGATCACGTCTTCCGCGTGGAGCACGGGCACCAGCATGTCGAGGATGGGCTGACCCGCTCCCCGCAGCACCGACTTCTCGTCCAGAGGAGCGGGATAGCCGACGCGGATGCGGAGGAGAAAGCGATCGAGCTGGGACTCCGGCAACGGATAGGTGCCTTCGTGCTCGCGCGGGTTCTGGGTCGCCAGCACCATGAAGGGCCGGGGCAGCGGATAGGTCGAGTGATCCATCGACACCTGGGCCTCGTTCATGGCTTCGAGCAGGCTCGACTGCGTCTTGGGCGTGGTGCGGTTGATCTCGTCGGCGAGCACGATGTTGGTGAAGAGCGGGCCCGGCTTGAAGACGAACTCGCTCTTTTCGGGCTCCCAGATGCTCACGCCGATGACGTCGGACGGCAACATATCCGAGGTGAACTGTATCCGCTGGAAGGCCGCGCCGATCGACTTGGCGAGCGCCGCCGCGAGCGTCGTCTTGCCGACGCCCGGCACATCCTCGATGAGGAGATGCCCGCGCGCGAGTAGGCCGACCACGGCGAGCCGGATGACCTCGGGCTTGCCCACGAGCGCCCGGCTCACGTTGTGCTCGAGCCTACGGATCAGATCAGTTGCATTCGACATAGACTTTCACTATACACCGACGACTCGACTGGACATGCGGACGCCCTTCGCGGAGGGTTTGCAAGCCACCTGCCATCTCCGTCCCGGAGCCTTCGGTGAGGCCGGCGGAGTGTTACATCTACAAGGACGGCAGGTTGGCGAGGAGCGCCCGTGGGTTCTGACGGCCCCACGCGAGACCTCGTGACACCGCCCCTGACGTCCCCGAGCAGCCTGATTCCCCTTGACTCCTCATCCCCAACTACGGCATCTTCGCCGCACTCGCGGGCGGCGCCGCCCACGGCGCGCTCAGCGTTGGCCCAGACCTCTTTCCTTCGCTTCCAGGAATGATCGGAGAAGGAGATTTCCGGATGCCGACCGATCCCCGCCCCGTCGCACGCCGCTCCCACGTCAGCCGCCGGGACTTTCTGAAGCGCACGGGATGGGGGGCGGTCGGCACGATACCCCTCATCGCCGGCGTATCGAGGAGGCGGGCCTCGGCCCAGCCTGCCTCGCCCTATCCGGACTGGATGCCGCCCAGTCCCAAGCCGCCCAAGCGCGGCAAGCTCATCACCCGCGCCTCGGCGTGGGACCCGCCTGTGCTCGACCCGCGTCTCACCAATTCGGTCGGCCTGTCCCAGTTCGCCTCGCTGACCAGCAACCGTCTCGTGCGCTACCCGTTCTCCGACGAAGCGGCCAGCACCACCGATCTCACCCTCAAGGGTGATCTGGCCGAGTCCTGGCAGGGCAGCCCCGACTTCAGGGTGTGGACGTTCAAGCTCCGCAAGGGCGTGAAGTGGCAGAACGTGGCCCCGATCAACGGGCGCGAGCTGGTGGCGGCCGACATCAAGTACTGCTACGAGCAGTATGCGAAAGAAGGCGTGCAGGCCTTCACCTTCCAGGAAATCGAAGGCATGGAGACGCCCGACAAGTACACGGTGCGCATCCATCTCAAGACGCCCAACACCATGTTCGCGCAGAACCTCGCGGAGCCCGTGTCCATCATCTTCGCGCGCGAGGTGCTGGAGGAGGACGGCGATCTCAAGAAGCGGATGATCGGGACGGGGCCCTACGTGATCAAGGAGCACACGCGCAAGGTGCGCCTGGTCCTCGCCCGCAACCCCGACTACTTCGACCAGGGTCGCCCCTACGTCGACGAGTATCACATCCTCTCCACCCCGGACGCGGCCACGCGCCTCGCCGCCTTCCGCTCCGGACAGAGCGACATCCTCTTCGTGGCGAGCGTGGGTGACGCCGCCATCGTCAAGAAGACGACTCCCGCGGCGGTGATCCAGGAGTACAAGACCGTTCAGACGGTGTTCGGCCTCGCCCTCGCCCAGGACAAGCCGCCCTACAGCGATGTGCGGGTGCGCCGAGCGATCTCCATGGCCATCGACCGGCAGAAGCAGGTCGACACGCTCTACGGAGGCCACGGCATTCTCGGCTGGGGCATCCCGTATTTCTACTTCCAGGACAAGATGCCCACCGCGGCCCAGCTCGGGCCCTATTGGCAGTACAAGCCCGCGGAGGCCAAGAAGCTCCTCGCCGAGGCGGGGCATCCCAACGGCTTCGAGACCACCCTCTTCTACTACGAGTATTTCCCCGAGATGTCGTCGCAGGTACAGCTCGTCCAGCAGGATCTCAAGAGGAACCTGAACATCGAGATCAAGATCAGCAAGCTCGACTACACCACGTTCTACGGCCGCTACGCCGACGGCAAGTGGGACGGCATGGCGTGGGGGTTCAAGACGGGCTATGCCACGGGGCTCGACGAGCAGACGTACCAGTACATGCATTCCAAGTCCACCAAGAACTACTGGCGGTTCTCGGATCCCGTGATCGACGAGCTGGTGACCAAGCTGCGGCAGACGCCGGATCGCGCCGAGCAGCGCGTCCTCACCAAGAAAGTCCTGGATCGCGAACACGACCAGGTCACCCGCATGTGGATGCCGTACGACGCGGGCTTCCTCGTCTGGCAGCCCTACTTGCGGAACACCGGCTCCCTCGCGCTTCGCCGCAACGACGGCTACGGGGCGTCGACGCTCGCGCGCCTCTGGATCGACAAGTAGGCGAGGGCAGGCAGAGCTTTCCCTTTCATGTACAAGTACATCGCGCGGCGCGTGGCCCTGTCCCTTCCCGTGCTGGTGCTGTCATCGCTCATCGTATTCGGCCTGATGCGGGTGATGCCCGGCGATGCCTTGACCGCGCTCATGGGGGAATCGGGCAATGTGAGCCCGAAAGAGCTGCAGAAGCTGCGCAAGGATCTCGGCCTCGACCTTCCCTACTACAAGCAGTACCTGATCTGGGCCTGGCAGATGGTGAGCCTCAACCCGGGCGACTCCATCTTCACGAACGAGCCCATCTCGGTGGCCCTCAAGAAGTCCATCCCCGTCACCCTCGAGCTGGCGGTGCTCGCGCTGATCCTCGGCCTCGTCATCGCCATTCCCATCGGGGTGCTCTCGGCCACCCGGCAGGACACGAGCTCGGACTATGCGGGGAGAGTGGCGGCCATCACCGGTCTCTCCATGCCCGACTTCTGGCTGGGCACGCTCGTCATCACCTTCGCGGCCATCTGGTTCCGCTGGATCCCTCCCCTGGGCTACGCCAGCCTCTGGGACAATCCGTGGACCAATCTCCAGCAGTTTCTCCTCCCCGCCGCCGTGCTCGGCTTTCGCCTCTCCGCCGCCACCATGCGCATGACACGCTCCACGCTTCTCGAGGTGCTGCGCGAGGACTACGTGCGCACGGCCTGGGCCAAGGGGCTGGGCGAGCGCATCATCATCTACAAGCACGCGCTGAAGAACGCGATGATTCCCGTGATCACGCTCGTGGGCGGCCAGTTCGGCACCCTCCTCGCCGGCACGGTGATCGTGGAGACGATCTTCGCCCTGCCCGGCATGGGCCGCCTGACCGTGGAGGCCATCCTGTTCCGCGACTACCCGATCGTGCAGACCAACGTGATGCTGGTCGCGGTGACTCTCGTCACCCTGAACCTGCTCGTCGACCTGACCTACGCCTGGCTGGATCCCCGGATCCGCTACCAGTAAGGGAAGAGAGCCATGGCCATCGCGACCGCACCCGCCCACCGCTTCGACGAGCCCGTGCTCCTTCCGATCAGCCGCGGGCAGGCGCTGTGGACCGTCATCAAGCGCAAGCCCCTCGGGATGGTGTCCGCCGCCCTCATCCTCCTCGTCGTCCTCACCGCGATCTTCGCCAACGTTCTCGCGCCCTACGATCCCCTCTCCGCTCAGCCCGAGATACGGCTCGCTCCTCCGAGCTGGGCGCATCCATTCGGGACGGACGACATCGGACGTGATGTGCTGAGCCGGGTGATCTACGGCAGCCGTATCTCGCTGTGGGTCGGCCTCCTCGCCGTAGGCATCGGCACGTGCGTGGGCATGGTGGTCGGCCTCGTCTCGGGCTACTGGGAAGGTCGGCTGGACCTCGTCCTCCAGCGGCTCATGGACGCCATGATGACCATTCCCGGGCTCATCCTCGCCCTCGCTATCGTGTCCGTGCTCACTCCCAGCACCACCAACGCCATGCTTGCCATCGCCCTCGTGATCATCCCGGGCAATTCACGCGTGGTCCGCGGGGCGGTGCTTTCCGCGAAGCAGAATCGGTTCGTGGAGGCGGCGCAGGCCATCGGCTGCAAAGATTTCCGGATCATCGCCACCCACATCCTGCCCAACGTGACGGCGCCCATCCTCATCCTCGCCTCGATCTGGCTCGGCAACGCCATCCTCATCGAAGCGTCGCTGAGCTTTCTCGGCGTGGGCACGCAGCCGCCGACCCCGTCGTGGGGGTTGATGCTGTCCAGCACGGGCCGCGCCTTCATGGAACAGGCGCCCTGGCTCGCCATCTTCCCCGGTCTCGCCATCAGCCTCGCCGTCTTCGGCTTCAACCTCTTCGGCGATACCCTGCGCGACGCCTGGGATCCCAAGCTCCGCCGCCAGGGCTGAGGCGGGCTCCTCCCTATTTCCCTCTGAGGGTCACGTCCTCGTAGGGCGCCGAATAGGCGTGGCCGGCGATGAGACCCAGTCCGGACTCCTGGACGCGCGGCCCCACCCCGTTCAGGAAGGCCAGCTCCCAGATGGGCGCGTAGACGATCTTCTCGTGGATGAGCTGCTGCATCCGGTGGAGAACGGCTTCGCGGCGCTTCCGGTCCATCTCCGCCGCCTGCTCCTGGAAGAGGCCGTCGAGGTCGGAGTAGCTCCCGTAGACGTAGGCCCCGCCATTGGCCACGAAGGCTTCGAGACGCGTGGCGGCATTGCCGAAGGCCCCGCTCGCTCCCTGGATCAGGTTCTTGAACTTCTTCTCCGAATAGCCGCTGAAGAAGGCCGCCCGCTCGAGCGGCCGGAGCTTCACCCGGATGCCCACGGCCTGCAGATTGTTGGCGACCGCCTCGCCGAGATTGGCGTAGGAGGAATCGCAGAAATACTCGCCGGCGTCGAAGCCGTTGGGATATCCCACCTCGGCGAGGAGCTGCTTGGCCCGCGCGGCGTTGAATGCCGGCGCCGGGGGCGGCCAGAAGAAGTCGAACGTGCTGGGAATGATGCTGCCGGTGATCCTCGAGTGCCCCAGCGTGAGCGCCTGATTGATGGAGGGGCGGTCGATGGCCAGACTCACGGCGAGGCGGAGCCGGCGATCGTGCCAGGGTGACTTGCTATCCCATTGGTCGGGGAAGTAGACCCAGAAGGTGCCCTGGATCACCGCGGGCTTGAGGGTGAGGCCGGGCGTCCGCTGAAGCTCCTCGGCGAGCTCGCCGCGCACGGAGTAGACGATGTCCACCTCGCCGCGCTTGAGGGCGGCCAGTCGCGTGGCCTCGTCGGAGATCACCCGGAAGACCAGGCGCTTCACGTTGGGGGTCTTTCGCCAGTACTGATCGATGGCTTCCACCACCAGCTCGACCCCGGGGGTGAACGACACGAACTTGTAGGGTCCGGCCCCCACCGGCGCCTTCTTGAACCCTTCGTCACCGACCTTCTCGACGTATTTCTTCGGGACGATCCAGCCCGCGCCGGTGGCACTCGCGTAGAAGGTGAGGAAATCGGGCCACGGCTGCTTCAGGCGGAAACGCACGCGGGAGGGATCGGGCGCTTCCACCACGGCCACGCGCTCCTTGAGCGTCTTCGAGGCCGTGCCGCGGTAGCGGTCGAAGGAGAACTTCACGTCCTCGGCCGTGACGGGATCGCCGTTGTGGAATCGCGCCCCCTTGCGAACGACGAACTCGTAGACGAGGCCGTCTTTTGATACGGACCACGACTCGGCCAGGCTCGGGGCCGCGGACTGGCCGGGCATGGGCTTGACCATGGCGTCGTGCACTGCGTACAGCACCATGAACGGCGTGATCATGCCGGGCGTCTCGGCCGGATCGAACCAGGTCGGCGCGAGCGAGACGTGCACGCCCCACACGACTTGGCCTTCCGGGGCGGCCAGCCCTCGGGCGGGCGCTCCCGCGAGAACGAGCACGAGGGCTGCGGAGATCAGGACGAGCGCGCGGCGAGAGGTCATGGACACCCCTCCTTCTGATCGGGCGGGCTTGCCTAGGTCGTCGTGGCGGAGATGCTGCCAGATGACCCCAAGCAGGTCAAACGGCGCGCCCTTCGAGCTATCGAAGGGCGGGCACCGCCATCGCGCCTCTCGACCGGGCGTCCCCGCCCGCGGAAGGCAGCGGCAGCAGAACCACGGGCACCTTCGAGGCGACCGCGGCCCGCCGGAGCTGCCATGCGCGGAGGAGGCCCCGAAGCCCCGAATCGCGCGGAGTGGCGAGGGCGATGAGATCCGGCCCGAAGACCTCCACCTCTATGGACAGCTCCGCACTGGGACGGCCGAACCGGATCACCATCTCGACCGGTACGCCTTCCATCTCGGCGGCCATGGACCTCAAGTGCCTCTCGGCGTGGGCGGCGAGGCGCTCCATCTCGCGCTCGGTGTCCGCGATCACGCGATCGTGGCGGTCGACCCTGGGCGGGGGCAACGGGGTCAGCAAGGCGAGGCGAACCATCCCTCCCGTCTTCCGCGCGATCCGCGCCGCGCTGATCGCCGCGAGGGTATAGTCGGTCGGCGTGTCCAGCACAATGGGAACGAGAATTCGCTTCGCCATGATCCGCTCCTCCTTCGGGCAAAAGAAAAAGCGCCGTCGATGTCGGCAAGCGACGGCGCTTGATTGGGCCTGCGTTGGCTCTCGGTACGGTAGTGACTGCACACTGCGTGCCAGATCCTGTGACGATCAGGCGACGGGAGGAATCGCTGCACTCCGACGGCGGGTTAGCGCCCGAATGCCCGCTTCTGAGGCGGGGCGCCTGAAGGCAAATGGCGCCCTGTCTGCGGGCACATCGCCGGCGAGCGACTACTTTTCGATCAGGACGAGCGGAACGCGCTCAATATTTCTCGGGGACGAATTTGTACGGATAGTCGGGCTCGCGGTAGCTGCCGCGCTCCTGGCGCTTGGGCAGCTTCACCTTGGCGCGCGGAGGTGTCTCGTAGTCGATGCTCGCGAGCAGATGCCGGATGATGTTCAGGCGCGCCCGCCGCTTGTCATCCGATCGAACCACGTACCACGGCGCCCATGCGGTATCGGTGGCCGCGAACATCTCATCACGCGCCCGTGAGTAGTCGTACCAGCGGCTGTACGATTTGAGGTCCATGGGGGAGAGCTTCCACGTCTTGCGTCCGTCCTCGATGCGCCCCTCCAGCCGTCGTGTCTGCTCCTCCGGGCTCACCTCGAGCCAGTACTTGAGCAAGTGGACGCCGGAGGCGACGGTCAGCTTCTCGAAGGCGGGTACGACGTCCAGGAACGCCTTGGTCTGCTGCTCGGTGCAGAAACCCATGACACGCTCGACGCCCGCGCGGTTGTACCAGCTGCGGTCGAAGATGACGACCTCGCCCGCCGCGGGGAGATACGGCAGGTAACGCTGCGCATACATCTGCGACTTCTCCCGCTCCGTGGGCGCGGGCAGCGCGATGACCCGGAACACGCGCGGGCTCACCCGCTCGGTGATCGCCTTGATCACGCCGCCCTTTCCCGCCCCGTCTCGCCCCTCGAAGATGATGCACACCTTGAGACCCTTGAGCTTCGCCCAATCCTGGAGATGGACGAGCTCGACGTGCAGCTTGGCCAGCTCCTTTTCGTAGGCCTCGCGCTTCATCTTGTCCTTCGCCTTGTCACGTCCCATGCCGTGTCTCTCCTGGCGACGGCTGGGCGATGCCGCCGCGCGCGGCCCCACCCACCGTCGTACCCCACAGCGTCTCGAAGCCCGCGGGCAACTCCCGGCTGTTGGCCGGGGCTATCCACAGGCGCAGGAGGAGCCGGTCGCGGTCGGGACCGTCCGCGTCCTCGTACGCGCTCCGCCCGTGATAGATGACGTGATTGTTCAGGAGCTGGAGGTCGCCCGGCCGGAGCTCCATGGTGAAGGCCAGCTCCTCGCACAGGGCGGCGTGCAGATCGAGCGCTTCGTTCTGTGCGTCGGTCAGCCGGGGGACGCCGGGCAGCTTCTGGGCCGCCTCCACGAAGGTGCGCGAGTACTGCGTGGTGAACTTGCCCGCGCGCGAGGCGAAGAGCGGCATCGCGTAGACCTGTCGCTCGCCGCCCGCTTCCTCGCCCTGGCGGCTCCGCCAGTAGTCCTGCCAGAGCAACGCATGGAGGTCTGGACGCCGGGCCTGCATGGCCTTGGCCACGCTCACCGCGCTCACGATCTTGCTCGCGCCTCCTGCCCGCGCCGGGCGCACGCAGAGGAGGGTGACCACGTCGCAGCGGTCGGTGTGGAAGCGTAGGGGCCCGCTCGAGCGCGCTTTGGAGCGCGACGACCGGCCGAGAGCGGGGTCGGCCGACGCTTCCTGGACTTCGCCGTACAATCGGTACTCGTCGCGCACTTCGCCGATGAGCTCTCCGCGCGCGTTCTGATAGCGGGCGCGGCCGAGATGGCGGCCCACGCCCCAGTAGAGATTCTTCAACTCCTCCACCGTGTAGCGATCGACGGGAAATCCCCGCAAGAGCACGAAGCCGCGGCCGTTCTCGATCTCTTCGAGCACGGCCGAGAGGTCACGCGAGAAGGTGGGCAGCGGGAAGTCGCCCCGGCCGAAGCCGGGCCACGTGAGGCCTCGACGTCCGAGCTGGCGGAGGGCGGCCTCCATCTCATCGATGGCCCGCGGAGAGACGGGGACGATCCAGTCCGTGGACCGTGCCATGTCGCTGCCGAGCCACGCTTCCGGTCCCACCATCGGCTCCACGTTGAGGGCGCTCATATCGTTCCTTTCACCCGGCTTCCGAGAAACTCGCGGGCGATACGGAGGAATTCGTCCAGCCGGTCATGGTGCAGCCAGTGTCCGGCCCCGTCGATGCCGATGACTTTGGCGTGGCGAAAAGGCTCGAGGCGGCCATCGTCCGCCGGGTTGCCCGACTTGCTCTCCTTTCCGTAGAGGAGCAGGGTAGGACAATCGATTCGCGACCACAAGACGCCGATGTCCCGGCGGCTCATGTCATACGGCGGCCACGCGCGCACGTAGTTGTCGAACTTCCAGCTATAGGTGCCGTCCTCGTTCTGGTTGACGCCCTGGGCGGTCAGGTGCCGGGCCTGCTCGGCGGAGAGGTGCGGATTTTCCTCCTGCATGCGGCGGAAGGCGTCCTCGATCGAGGCATAGCGCCGGGGCAGCCGGCCGGCCAGCGCGCGCTGCTCACGAATCCACTCGTCCATGCGCGTGTCGATGGTCTTGCCCGCGAGCTCCGCGAGCATGCGGGACGGGCCGAGCCCCTCGATGGCCACGAGCCTGGCCACCGACTCCGGATAGATGCCGGCGTACCGGAGCGCGATGTTGCCGCCGAGGGAGTGGGCGATGATAGTCACGGGGGCCAGCCGCTGCTGGTGGATGAGCTGCGCCAGATCGTAGATATAGCCGGCCATGGTGTAGCTGCCGTCGGGCGACCACTGACTATCGCCGTGCCCGCGCAGGTCGGGGGCGATGATGTGCCAGTCGTCCCTGAGCGCCTCCGCCGTCCAGTCCCAGTTCCGGCAATGGTCCCGCCCGCCATGGATCAGGAGCAGGGGGGGCTTGTCCGCATTGCCCCAATCCACGTAGTGGAGGCGCAGGCGCTGGGAGAAGAAGCTGTGCGAGGTCGGACCCGGCATACCCGGAGACAGTACCACGGGCTCCGGCTGCCGGGCTCGGCGCACAGGGAGCGGCTGGAGGAAGGAGATTGGCTAGAATGACCGCATGACCGAAGCCATCGTCGTGACGGAGACGGTGCGCGTGCCGTCCGGGGCGCTCTCCGTCCGCGCCGCCCGCGCGTCGGGGCCGGGCGGCCAGAACGTGAACAAGGTTTCGACCAAGATCGATCTCCGGGTCGACCTCGGCGGGGTGGAAGGATTGTCCGACGCCGCCCGCGCCCGTCTGCGACTGCTCGCGAGAAACCGCCTGGATGCCGAGGGCCGGCTGGTCGTCACGAGCCAGGCCACCCGCAATCAGGCGCGCAATCTCGAGGACGCGCGCGCTCGGGTGGCCGAGCTGGTCCAGGCCGCTCTGGTCCCCCCGCGCCCGCGCGTGCACACGCGTCCGACGGCGGGGGCGCGACGCCGGCGGCTCGACAACAAGAAACAGCGGGGAGCGGTGAAGCGCTGGCGCACGCGGCCCGGCGACGGCGACTGAGGCCTAGAGGCTGTCCCCTCCCCAGCGCTCGCGCATGGCGAACTCGGAGACGGGCATGCGCTTGAGCTTGGTCAACATCCGCACGGGCTTCCCAAGCGGCATGACGGCACACACCGCGACATGGCTCGGGATGCCGAGGAGCGCCTGGATCCTCGGCTCCTGGGCGGTGGCGAGCGTGGTGATGGTGCCGCCAAAGCCTTCGTGGCGCGCCGCCATGAGCACGTTCCACGCGAAGGGATAGATCGACGCGCCGCTGACCACGCCGATGCGCGCGAGATCCTGGTCTACCGAGGCCACGAACTTGAGATCGACGCAGAGGACGAGCACCACGGGCGCGGTGGCGATGGGCTCGGTGAGGCGCGGGGGTGGCGACGTTTGCTCGATGGTGGCGGCATCGACGCCCGGAGGATCGATGGTGTTCCACGGGTTCTCGCCGTTCTTGGCCTGGGCGGCATAACGCTTGGCCGCCACCCCGCTCAGATCGGCGAGGGTCCGCTTCATGGCGGGATCGCGCACCACGATGACGCGCCAACCCTGACGATTGCCCCCGCTCGGCGCGAAGCGCGCCTGGTCCAGGATCTTGACGAGGGTCGCGTCGGGCAGCGGGTCACCGGTGAATTCGCGCGCGGCAAAGGTCGTGCGCATCACGTCATAGAGCTCCATCGCTCGCCTCCAGGAGAAATGTGTCGTTCCGGGCAAAGGGCAGTCTAGCGCACAGCGAGAGGGCGCGCGCAGGGTCCGCAGGTTAGGATACAGGCCGCGGACGGAAGTGGTCCTCGAGGACTTTGGTGTCACGAACTCTCACGCAACAAGAGGAGCCGGCGCGATGGGACTGCTCGATGGCAAGGTGGCGGTCGTCACGGGAGGTGGCACGGGCATAGGCCGCGCGGTATCCCTGGACCTGGCGCGGGCGGGGGCCAAGGTGGTGGTCAACGACTACGGGGTGAGCGTGGACGGGACCGATCCGTCGAGCGCGCCGGCGAACGAGGTGGTGGCGGCCATCCGATCGGCGGGCGGCCAGGCCGTGGCGAGCCCCGAAAGCGTGGCCACCATGGCGGGCGGCCGCGGTGTGGTGGAGCTCGCCCTCAAGGAGTTCGGCGACCTGCACATCGTGGTCTGCTGCGCGGGTATTCTCCGCGAGCGGATGATCTTCAACATGTCGGAAGAAGAGTGGGACGCCGTCATCGCCGTGCACCTCAAGGGGCATTTCACGGTGATGCAACCCGCCACCCGCCACATGCGCGAGAAGAAATCGGGCAGCATCATCACCTTCACCTCGACCGCCGGGCTCGAAGGCAGTCCCGGCCAGCCCAACTACTCGGCGGCCAAGGAAGGCATCGTGGGGCTGACGCGCTCGACCGCGCTGGCCATGGCGCGCTATGGAGTCCGCTGCAATGCCATCTCCCCGACCGCCGACACCCGCATGACCCAGCGCCTGCCCGGAGAGCGTCGGGGGCTCGCCACGGCGACCCCGCCCGAAGCCATAGGTCCTGTCGCCACCTTCCTCGCGAGCGATCGCGCCGCGCACATCACGGGGCAGATCGTCGGCGTGCGCGGCACCGAGGTGACGGTCTATTCGCACCAGGCTCCCCTCCGCACGGCCACCAGCACCGAGCCCTGGTCGCCCGAGCGACTGGCCGACGTCTGGGACCGCGCGCTCGGCCAGGACCGGCTGCGACGCTTCGACGCCCTGCAGATCCCGTGGCCGCCCAAGCCCGCGTGATCCCGCGGCGCTCTACGCCATGTAGAAGCCGCCGTTGACGTGGATCAGCTCGCCGGTGACCCAGCCCGACTCTGAAGAGGCGAGAAAGACCGCGACCTTCGCGATCTCCTCAGGCTGCGCGATGCGCCCGAGGGGAATCTCGCGCGCGCGCTCGGCGATCTGCTCCTCCGTATTGCCGTAGCGCGGCTGCGCGGTGTCGGTGAGCCCGGGGGCGATGGCATTGACACGGATGCGATGGGGCGCCAGGGCGAGGGCCATGGCCCGCGTGAGTCCCACGATCCCGGCCTTGCTGGAGGAATAGTGCACGCCGCGAGGGTCGCCGCGCACCGCGGACGAGGAGATGTTGACGATGGCGCCCGGCCGATTGGCGGCGACGAGCGCGCGCGCCACCGCCTGCGCGCAGAGAAAGCTGCCTTTCAGATTGACGCCCAGCACGTGGTCCCACTCGAGCTCCGGCAATTCGAGGAATGACGCGCGAGGGAAGACGCCGGCGTTGTTGACGAGGACTTCAGGCGGGCCCAGCGCGGCGCTTACCGCCTTGACCATGGCCTCGACGCTCGCGGCCTTCGACACGTCGCCCTGAACGGTGACGGCGCGGCGGCCGAGGCCGCGAACCTCGCCCGCCACGCCCTCGGCCGCCGCGGCATCGTCCAGGAAGTTGACGCCGACATCAGCCCCGTCGCGCGCGAGGGCGACGGCAATGGCGCGTCCGATACCCTGCTGGGCGCCCGTGACAAGCGCCACCGTGCCTTCGAGCCGCATGCGTCCTCCTCGACGCCGCTCTGGAGGGTTCTCTCTTCCGCGGACAGGCGTGCAGTGTGCGTTCGCGTGCGAGGGAAGTCAAGAATGCGACAGCCGTCCGTGTGCGCCGGCCCTCATGACCAGGCCGGCGCGATAGCTCCGCTACATCCCTCCGCCTCCGCCACCGCCACCACCGCCACCTCCCGCCTCGGGCACGTTTCCGACGTCGCTCACGGTGACCATGAGCACGCCTCGCGTCCCCGTCTCCTCCCAGACTCTCACGCGGGCTTGAGGGGGAACCATGAGGTAGCCGTGAACCTTTCCGGCCGTGTCCCGGATCTCGTAGACGACGGCGCCGGGTCGCATGCCCGCTTGATAGTCACCGGCGGGCGCACCACTCCCCCGTTCCACCGTGGGCACATCGAGGACGACGGAGGCAGTATCGGTCTCGAAGAGAACCGCGTTGTATTTCTGACCAGTCCCCGGGCTCTCGGAAACTCTGACGTGGTACTGTCCGCCCGGCACGCGATCGATACGCGCGGGGGAGAGCGGGGAGGTATGGGTCGCACAGCCCATGGCCCAGGCAAGACAGGCGCCGATGCTCAACCACAGAGCGAGCCGCGAGGGGAGGATATCCATAGCTCACCTCCTGCGCCCCTTGAACCGCGCAGCCTCTTCGTTCGTTCCCCGTCGCCTTTGACACGGGTCCATTCCATGCCTAGACTCGACTCGCATCACGAAGCGGCTCTCCCCACCAAGGACCAGCGGGAAAGGATCACGCATGAAGATCGAGACCATCGACATCTACTGGGCCAAGCTTCCTCTCGCCTTCGTCTGGAAGACCTCCTATGCCGACCAGCATTTCACCGACACCATTCTCGTGCGGATGGAAGGCGGCGGCCACTCCGCGTGGGGCGAGAGCTGCCCACCCTACATCCCCGGGTACTCCGCCGACCACACCGTGGCCACCTTTCACACGCTGCGCGAGCACATGGCGCCCAGGATCATCGGCCAGGACATCGAGACCACCGAGGACCTGCTCGATCGCCTCGCCTTCGTGAAGGGCAATCAGTTCGCCCGCGCCGCCCTGGAGATAGCGTGGTGGGTGCTGGACGCCAAGCGGCGTGGGCTGCCCCTGCACCGCGCGCTCGGCGGCACGCGGGATCGGGTGGCGGTGGGGGCCGACTTCGGGGTCCAGGACTCCATCGACATCCTGCTCCAGAAGATCCAGGGGGCCATCGACGAGGGCTTCCCGCGCATCAAGCTGAAGTTCCGGCCGGGATGGGACCTGCCCATGGTGGAGGCGGTGCGATCCACCTTCCCCAACTTCACCTTCCACATCGACTGCAATGCCGCCTACACGCCCGCCGATACCGATCTCTTCAAGAAGCTCGACCGCTTCCATCTCGCCATGATCGAGCAGCCGCTCGCCGACGACGGGATGAGCCTGATCAATCATGCCGACCTGCAGCGGCACATCGAGACGCCCGTCTGCCTCGACGAGAGTGCCCTGAGCTTGGCGCACGTGCAGGCGGCCATACGTCTGGGAAGCTGCAAGGTGGTCAACATCAAGATGGCACGCGTAGGCGGGCTCACGGCGTCGCGGGACATCCAGGCCCTCTGCGCCGAGCACGACATTCCCTGCTGGGTCGGCGGCATGCTGGAAAGTGCCGTGGGCGGCGCCATCTGCGCCGAGCTGGCCACCCTGCCTAACTTCACCTATCCCGGAGACATCTTCCCCTCGTCCTACTTCTACACGAACGATGTCGGCAAGCCCGAGATCGTCCTGAGCGGCCCGGGTGAAGTAGCCACCTCTCGAGTGCCCGGCATTGCCCAGGAGCCGGATGCCGACCTCTTGAAGCAGTGGACGGCCGAGCACGTGTCATTCCGGGTGTAGGGGGCGATCATGGACATCGGCGTCGTCTTTCCCCAGGTCGAGATCGGGCAGGACCCCTCCGCGGTTCGCGACTACGCGCAGGCGGTGGAAGCCATGGGCTATACGCACATCCTCGTCTTCGATCACGTGTTGGGAGCCAACCCGGAGCGCCCGGGCGGCTGGAAGGGCCCGTATACGTACCGCCACGTGTTCCACGAGCCCTTCGTCCTCTTCGGCTACCTCGCCGCCGTCACCCAGCGCGTGGAGCTGGTCACGGGCATCCTCATCCTCCCCCAGCGGCAGACCGCGCTGGTGGCGAAGCAGGCCGCCGCCGTCGATGTCCTGTCGGGCGGCCGTCTTCGCCTGGGGGTGGGCGTGGGGTGGAACGCGGTGGAGTTCGAGGCGCTCGGCGAGGACTTCACCAACCGCGGTAAGCGCATCGAAGAGCAGATCGCGGTGATGCGGGCGCTGTGGAGCAAAGAGCTCGTGACGTTTCAAGGGCAGTGGCACCGGATCACCGACGCGGGGATCAATCCCCTGCCCACCCGGCATTCCATCCCCATCTGGATGGGCGGCGAGAGCGAAGTCGTCCTCCACCGGGCCGCGCGGCTCGCGGACGGGTGGATGCCGCACTTCCGCCCCAGCGCGGAGGCGCAGGCCATCGTGGACGGGCTCCACGGTGACATCAAAGCAGCCGGGCGGGATCCCTCCCGGTTCGGTATCGAGGGACGCCTGGCCCTCGCCAATGCTCCGCCCGAGCAAAGAGCGCAGGAGGTCGCGGCGTGGCGGGCCATGCGCGGGATCACTCACCTCTGCGTGCACACGGTCGGGCTCGGGCTCGCGTCCCCCGACGAGCACGTGAAAGTCCTCGAGCAATTCAAGAAGGATGTGCTGGGCTAGGCGCCTCCCTCACACCGGCGTGTTCCAGAGGGCAATCTCCTTGTTGCGGCGATTGACCAGCCCCTGCACCACCTGGCCGTTGTCCCTGACCCAGCGTTGGAGTTGCGCGGGCACCTGGTCAAGCTGCCCCTGGTTCAGGAGTCGCAGCAGTGTGCTGCCGCGGAAGGCGCCGTCACCCACATTGAAGACAAACGATACGAGGGCGTCGAACTGATTCTGGTTCAGTGACACCTTGACCGCCTCGTTGACGACCGCTTCGCTGCCCGAGAGGTCCAGGTCGAGCAGATCCCAGCATTGCTGCTCGGTCAAGCCGTTCCGGTAGTCCAGGGCCTGGCCGCCGATGGTGATCTTCCCCGATGTTCGCTCCGATCGGGTGAGGAGGTGGCCGATACCGATGGTCGGTGCGCCACCGGAGTCGAGATACTCATGGGTGACCAGACCTTCCCATTCCTTGAACAGGTTCTTGCCTCGCTGGCCTACGTGCATCGCCACCTGTCACCTCCTGGGTCGTGCCGGTTCCGGGCCCCGGACGCCCACCATGGCCTACGTGCGGGGAGCATCCGTGTTGACGGTGATGACTTTGATCACCTTGTCCGCGCACGGCTGGTCGCGGTTCTTGCCCGCGCAGACCCCGGAGAACCAGACCTGGCCGTGGCCGAGCATCACGCCCTGCCAATTCGCGAACAGCGCATTCGCCTCCTGTGACTTCACGGCTCGAATGACGTTCTCATTGAAGACCTCGGGGTATCGCTTCAGGAACTCGACGGGAGACCGCACCACCGTGCGCCGGCGCCCGTGGAAGACATCCAGGGGGTAGTTCAGGAGGCCGGCCACGGCTTTCCTGTCGTCACGGACCACGGAATCTTTCAATTGCTGAAAGAAGGCCAGATACCTTTCATGCTCGCCGAAGATGGTATCCAGCCTCTTCTCGATGGGCTCCTCGGCGGAGACGGTCGGTCCAAGGAGGCCCAGGAGGAAGGCAACGACGAAGGGCACCGACGGCCGGGGGCTCCTCGCCCGCCGGGCCGGGTGGGAAACACGTGAGCGAGCCTCCGGCACGACTAGGGGCCTTGAGACCGACCCAGGAAGTCGCGGGCGTGCGTGTCCACACCCCGCGTGCCGGCGGCGGGGGAACCGATGACTTCGGCGAGGGCCACGAGGGAGCGCTGATGCATCGAGTGGTCCCGGGCCGTTTCCCCGGGCCCTCCCGAGGGGCGGGGTACGCGCGCGCTGAGATTGGTCAGCGCCACGTCTCTCGCCTGGGGCAGGAAGTTCCGATCGAAGGTGGCGGCCACCGCATCACGCGCGGTGAGAAAGCTCGGCAGGCCGAACATCGTCTTGATCGTCGCGGGCAGCGAGGTGTGATCGTAGACGGTGTGGTCGGCCATGCCTTCCCCCACCCAGGGGGAGACCAGGATGGCGGGCACGCGCACGCCGAGCCGGTCGAAGCGGAACTGCGGAATTGCCCCTGAGGTCGCGTCCGGCACCACGGCAACCGGCGGCGGCACGTGGTCGTAGAATCCGCCGTGCTCGTCGTACAGCAAGATGAAGAGGCTCTGGCGCCAGACGGCATCATTCCCCCGAAGCGTGTCGTAGACGTTGGCGATGAGCTTTTCCCCCTCCAGCACGGAATGCGGCGGATGCTGGTCGTTGGAGGGCCAGCCCGGCGCGCTGAAGCCCCGAGGCTCGATGAACGAGTATTCCGGAAGCGTGCCCTTGGCGACGTCCTGGGCGAACTCCTCGAACTTCACGAACAGGTTGCCGTACCGGTGCAGGTTCCTGAGCGCGAAGGTCTGGGCGTAGTCGTCGTAGTAGACCTTCCAGGTGTGTCCCGCCTCCATCAGGTTCTCGAAGATCGAGCGCATCCGGTAGGGTGAGCGGAAGAAATTCGACCGCAGCTGGTCGACCGTCTCCGGCGTGTCCAGGAGTCCGTTGGCCGTACCCGCGTGGAGAAAGAAGCGGTTCGGCCACGTGGGCCCGGGCACCGAGGAGAACCAATGGTCGCAGACCACGAAGTTCCGAGCCAGGGACGAGATGACGGGCACGAGATCGGGATCGAAGCACTGCATGATCGTCTTGCCGGCCTCGAGCCCGATCGGCTTTCCCCCCTTCCCCGGCTGCTCGGCGTAGTTCAGCACGAAGCCGCTATTGGTCGGCACGGAAGGATCCGGCGGCTGGCGCTGGCCGAAGATCTGGAACGTGATGTCGTCGATGGAATGCCCGGGGCCAGGATCGGTGACATAGGCCTCCGGCGAGGTCGTCTTGCTCACCTTGACGGGGGGATCCGGCGCGGCCGGATTGCTCTCGTTGCCCGTCAGCCCTTCGAGCTTCTGGCGGGGGTCGGGCAGCGTGACATAGCCGAGCATCCGGTCGAACGACTGGTTCTCGAGGACCAGCACGACCACATGCCGGATACCGGCCGGGCTCACGAGGTGGCGGCGTCCAGGACCGCCTTGGAGTTCTTGGCGATGGCGCCGGGATCCTTGGAAGCGATGGCCGCGGCCAGCCCCACCGCGGCAGCGGCGATGGTGATGACCTTGCGGACTTCCTTGAGGGTCTTCACGGCCTTCTCGGCCGTCGCGGCCGCTCCCTGCACCTTCTTGGCGGCGGCGTCGGACTCGTCCAGGGTGAGGCCGACGGCCTTGGTCACCATGTCCGAGGACGCGTTGAGGAGCGCCCACTCCTTCTCCTCGAGGGCCTTGCGATCGGCTTCGCTGAGCGTGTTCCAGTTCTTGAACCGGAAGTCGCCGATGGCGACGGAGAGGTCGCGGTACGACTTGGAGAGAGCGAGCGCGTCGTCCGAGGTCAGTGGTGGCATGGCGCCTCCGTCCTAAAGGGCTGCGAGCGCGTTGAATGCTTCCTTGAGCCGCTTGGTGTACTGGTGGATCTCGGCCTGCACCTCGGGCCTCGAGAGATGGTGCCGAGACTCGTAGAGCTTGTGATGCCCCACCGCGATGGTCTTGAGCACGACCGCATAGTTGCGGATGGCCACCTCGTGGCCCTTGATCTGCCCTTCCCGCACCTCGCGCCACTCGGCGAGCGCGGCCAGCCCCGCGGCATCCCGGCCCTGGCGCTCCAGCCCCGTGTAGTACTTGTTGAGCGCTTCCCGCTCGTTGGCGATGTCCGCGGCGAACTCCTGCTCGACCACCTTCACGAGCGCGCCCACCACCACCTGGAAGGGCCCGTCCGTCTGCTCGATGAGGCTCACGAGCTTGCCCTGGCGCCAGCGATCGGTCACGGCTAACACCAGCACCTTCGACACCGCCGCGAAGGCCGTGGCCTCGCCCTGATCGACGAACTTCGCGGCCTTCGCGGCATTCCCCAGCGCGTCGAGCTCCTTGTCATAGACGGTCAGCTCGTCGCCCGCGAGCTGCCCGAGGGCGTCCATGTACTCCTGGATCAGCTTCTGACGCAGGAGCAGCCGCTCCTGCTGCGCCTTGCGCTCCGCGACTTGACGATCAAGGGTGGCTCGTTGCGACTCCGGCTCGTATCGCTTCATCCTCGACGGCGTGTCGACGTAGGCGACCACGAGCTGGGAGTACTGGGCCGCATCGGACGACGTGCTGGCGAACTCGCGGATGGCGGTGAGGTTCGCGCAGCCGCTCGCGATGAAGGCGAGACACGCGAAGGCTATGAATCGCAGCTCCGGTCCCCTGCCATGGCGCCTCATGCAGCCCCCTCCTGCCCCCTGGTGGCGGCGAGTAACTCGGGTGAGTCGCAATCAACCCTGGCGTGAGAAATATAGTCGCCCGGCGAAGCCTTTTCAAACAGCTAGACGAGGGGGGCGGGAGCTCGGGACATCTCCTGCCACTGCGTCGCGTCGTGCCCGTAGACGACCGTGGCGCCCTGGCGGTCCCGGTACTCGCGGAGCCTGGCCAGCGAGCGCGACATCTCCGCGGGATCCCAGAGCGTGTTGGGCAGGACGTCGCGGTCCATTGTCTCCCGCGTGTAGCAGGCATCCGCGGTGAGGACGAAGTCCGTGCCCTTGCCCGCCCGCACCCGCACCGACTGGTGCCCGGGCGTGTGGCCGTAGGTGGGGAGGAGCACGACCTGGCCGTCGCCGAAGACGTCGTGCTCGCCGTCTATGAGCTGGTAGTCGAGGGGCAAGTCGAAGTCGATGGGGCTCGGACTGTAGCGCATCTGCGCGCCCGCCAGCACCTGGCGAGCCGCGTCCATCTCCGGGCGCTGGACGAGGAACGTCGACCGCGGGAAGAACTCGTTGCCGCCGCAGTGATCGAAGTGGAAGTGAGAGTTGACCACGTAGCGGATGTCCTCAGGCGCCAGGTCGAGCAACGCGAGCTGGCTCACCACCTCGTCGCTGGGCTTGGAGCGGAGGCGGAAGCGGGAGGCGCGGCCCTCGCCCAGGCGGCCCACCGGGTCGGTGAGGGCCTGGCGATGGACGCCGGTGTCGACGAGGACGTTGCCGCGTGGGTGCCCGATCAAGAAGCAGATGACGGGCACGGTCATGCGCGTGCCGGGGGCGACGTCGCAGAAGAAGCCACTCCGGTCGAGATCGATGAGTCCGCCGCAGAGTGCATAGACGTTCAGCATGGGGTCCCCTCACGCGCGTAGTCGCGGATCCAGAGCATCGCGCACCGCATCGCCGACGAAGTTCAAGCCTACCACGGTGATGAACAGGGCCGCCCCCGGGCCGAAGACGATCCAGGGCGCCTGCTGGAGATAGCCACGGCCGGCATTGATCATGCTGCCCCAGGAGGCGCCGGGGGGCTGGATACCCAACCCCAGGAAGGACAGCGAGGCCTCGGCGAGGATGGCGAAGGCCACGCTGAGCGAGGCCTGGATCACGATGGGGGCCATGGCGTTCGGCAAGACGTGATGCCAGGCGATGCGCCAGCCCGGAGCCCCGAGGGCGCGGGCCGCTTCCACGTACTCGCGCGCCGTGATGGTCAGCACCTGGCCGCGCATGAGGCGGGCGAAGGTGGGCGTGTAGACCACGCCGAGGGCGATGACCACCCCGGTCAGCCCCGCCCCGAGCACGGCACCCAGCGCTAAGGCGAGCACGAGCGGGGGAAACGAGAGCACCGCGTCCATCAGACGCATCACGAGCCCGTCGGCCTGTCCGCCCGCGTAACCGGCGAGGAGGCCGAGAAGGCCGCCCGCCATCACGGCGATGGCCACGGAGCCGAGCCCCGCCACCAGCGAGACGCGCGTGCCCCAGATCACGCGCGAGAGCACGTCGCGCCCGACGTTGTCGGTGCCGAGGAGATGGGCCCGGCCGGGCTTGGCCAGGACGTTGCCGAGGTCCTGCTTGAGCGGGTCGTACGGGGACACGATGGGCGCGAGCACCGCCACGATGAGCGCCGCGAGCATCACCACGACGCCGAGGGGGGCGAGGCGGGTGCGCGCGGCATGCCGCAGCACGACCCATCGCCGCTCGCGCACGGGCGGCGCCGTCACTGCGCGAGCGATGGCGGGGGCCGGCTCAGCGATATCGGATCCGCGGATCGATCCAGCCGTAGAGGAGATCCACGAGCAGATTGCTCAGGATGAAGCCGACGGCGATGAGCAGGACCACGCCCTGCACGAGCGGATAGTCGCGCGCGAAGACGGCGTCCACCACCAGGCGCCCCACGCCGGGCAGGGCGAAGACGTACTCGGTGATGACGGCGCCGCCGATCAGGGTGCCGAGCTGGAGGCCGAGCACCGTGACCACGGGAATCAAGGCGTTTTTCAGCACGTGGCCGCGGATCACCCTCCACTCCGAGAGCCCCTTGGCCCGCGCCGTGCGGACATAGTCCTCGGAAAGCGCCTCCAGCATGCTGGAGCGGAGGGTGCGCGTGACCACGGCGGCCAGGGCCAGCCCCAGCGTGATGGCGGGCAGCACGAGCGAGCGCAAGCCCAGCCACGGCTCCTCCAGGGGGTCGGTGTAGCCGGAGATGGGGAGCCAGCGAAGCTTCACGCCGAAGAAGAAGATGAGGAGGAGGGCGAGGAGGAAGTTGGGCATGCAGATGCCGAAGAGGGCGAACGACGTGCCCACGCGGTCGACGGAGGTGTTGCGGCGGGCGGCGGAGAGGATCCCGATGGGCGTGGCGATGATCAGCGAGATGGCCATGGCCAGCCCGGCCAGCTGGAGGCTCGGCCGGATGCGCTTGCCCACGTTCTCGATCACGGGCTCGCGGTTGCGGATCGAGTGGCCGAGGTCGCCCCGCAGGAGCCGGCCCATCCACGTCGCGTACTGGACGTAGATCGGCTGATCCATCCCGAGCTCCCGGCGGAGGTTCTCCTTCACGGTGGCGTCGGCGGACTCCGACATCATGACGTCGATGGGATCGCCCGGCGTGAGATGGATCAGGGTGAAGACGCCGGCGGTGACGAGCAGCAGCACGGGCACCGTCGCGAGGAGACGGCGCAGGACGAGGCGGCCCACGGGTCGGGGAGGCGGGCGCGCCTACTTCAGCCAGACCGTCCGGAAGCGCATCATGCCGTCCGGGATCGGCTCATAGCCCTGCACCTTGAGGCTGAAGGCCTTGGGCTCGATGGGATGGACGATGTAGACCATGGGCAGCTCGTCCTGCAGGATGCGCGTCAGCTCGCCGTAGAGCTTCTTGCGCTCCTCGCGGCTCGAGGCCTCGCGCGTCTTGTCGAGGAGCGCGTCGATCTGCGGGTTGGAGATGCCCGACCAGTTGAGTGACATGCCCGGCGTGGTCTTGAAGAACTGGTAGATGTTGCCGTCCGGGTCGGGCCGGCCCGACCACTGATAGCTGATCATGTCGAAGTTCTTGGTGTTGCCGTCGGAGAGCTGCGTGGCGGCATCCACCAATTTGATTTTCACCTGCATCCCGGCCTCGCTCAGCTGGGCCTGGATCACTTCCGCCTCCTGGACGTTGATGGGTATGTTGGCGGTCGTGATGGTGAACGGGAATCCCGTGGGCTTGCCCCCTTCGGCCAGCTTGGCCTTGGCCTTGGCGAGGTCGCGCTTGATGTACGGGATGCTCTTGTCATAGGCCCAGCTCGTGGGGGGCACGGGTCCGTTGGCGGGCACGCCGACATTGAGCCAGACCCCCTTGACGATCTGCTCGAGGTCCAGCGTGTAGGCCACGGCCTGGCGGAGGGCCTTGCTGTTGAAAGGCGGGCGGGTCTGGTTGAGCTGGTACGCGAAGGCGGCCAGCGACGGGACGTCCAGCACGGACACATTCTTGTCGGCCTTGACCGCGGCCACGTCGCGCGGCTGGACGTAGTCGATGACGTCGATCTCGCCCGACTGCAGGCTCTGCAGCTTCACGGTGTCGTCCGGAATGGGGCGATAGCGGATGCGATCAAGATAGGGCCCGCCCTGCTTGTTCCAGTAGCTGTCATTTCTCTTGATCAGGAGGTGATCGTCCTTGATCCACTCCACGAACTCGAAGGGCCCGGTGCCCGCGCCCTTGGCATTGCGCTCGAGCTCCGAGCCCCGCTCCTGGGCGACCTTGGGCGAGACCATCATGCCCGCGCGATCGGTCAGCGTCGCCAAGAGCGCCGCGTCGGGCCGGCGCAGGTTGATCTTGACCGTGTAGGCATCCACCACGTCCACCGACTCGATGCTGGCCACCTCGCCCTTGCGCACGGATTTCGGCTCCGTCTTCATGCGATTGAAGTTGAAGCGCACGGCCTCCGCGTTGAAGTCGGTTCCGTCCTGGAACTTCACGCCCTGGCGCAGCTTGAGGATCAGCGTCTTGGGCTCCGGCTGCTGCCAGGACTCGGCGAGACCGGGCTTGATCCCGAGCTTGACGTCGAGAGTGAGCAGAGGCTCGTAGATGTTGTGGTAGATCTGGCGATCGACCTTGCTCCCCGAGAGGTGCGGGTCCATCGTGGACGCCTCGAGGTAGAAGCCCACGCGGAGCGTGCCCCCCTTCTTGGGTGTGGTTTGCGCCGAGGCAGGAAGGACGGCGAGGCCGGGAGAAAGCACGCTGGTGGCCAGCGCGCAGACGTGCAGGAAGTCCCGGCGATCGAGGTCTGCATCAGATGCGCTGCTCCGCATGCCATGTCCTCCCTTGGAGCTGCGGTACGGTCTCGAGGCCGACTCTGGCCGGACGGCGGCGGCGGAGCCCAGTCGCGTGGATGAAAGTGCGCTGAAGTATGAAAGAGCCGCCGCGACCTGTCAAGCCAGCCCGCTCAGATGGAGCCCTTGAGCCGCACGATGTTGAAGGCGGAGACCGGCCGGAGGAGCCCTTTGAGCGTGAGGGGCCCGATGTCCTCGAGGTCCGCGAGGTCCTCCATGGACGTGGCCACGCGCTGGTGGACCAGGATCTGGCCGCCTTTGGCCTCTCC
>Ga0137403_10001244_pt1 | contig 32131 bp, 29 predicted proteins | sample CZOMad2_1_16fung_FD_122057 | JGI IMG/M metagenome (GOLD analysis project Ga0137403, IMG submission 122057) | Vadose zone soil fungal communities from Angelo Coast Range Reserve, California, USA - CZOMad2_1_16fungal (Hybrid Assembly) | ecosystem: Environmental > Terrestrial > Soil > Vadose zone... | reverse complement strand
TGGAAGGCCTTAAGCCGCAACAGATACGTAAGCCCACTTCTCTTCAAGGCTTCTTCCTTGTCGCTTTTTGCTGCAACTTCAACGAAGAACTGGGCCGCCGTCGCCGTAATTGCTTTGGTCAGGGCTGCTTGCGGGCCGCCGGCAAGGAAAGCTCCTCCGACTTCAGGAATCATCTTGAGGGCGTCAATCGCGCGCTTGTGCCACGGGCGGGCCGGATCGTTCATGGTGGCGTTCAACTCATCCATCGCGGGGACGATTTGGGTTTCGATGAAGAATTTCGTGTGCTTTTCGAACGTCTCTCGGTCCATGTCCTTGATCTTGCCGTTAAGGTCCGCAGCGTACCGAAGCATGGACCTTCGGAATCCTCTCAATAGGGTTGAGTTGGCGTCGCGAAATTCCATCAAGTCTTCGGGCTGCAGCAATGGCGTTGGTGGAAGAGCTAGTCGAGTACACTCGACAGCAAGAATAGAAGCCAGCAGCTTGGCGTCGTCTACCGGCGCAACGTCTGGCATGCCGGGTATCTGCAAGCCGGGAATGTCATTGAGGAGTGGTACGCCAGTGCGCCCCGAATGAATGATGGCTCCCGCAATGTAATGGTAATCGCCAGGATAAATGAGCGTTTCGGCGCCGTCACCAAGACCTTTGGCGTGTCCCGTACTGAACGATGGAATGAAGCCAGGTCGTGGTGCCCCGTGGATTGAGTCGTAGACGGCTTGGACCAACTGCCCGGGAACGGGGTCCTTCCGCAGGAAGGGATCGTCAGGGTCGGCGGTGAATTCGCAGAACCCCTCTAGCGTCTTCACGTGCTGCAGCAACTTCATGGCGCCGACGAGCAGTTGCGTATCATGCGACCGGTCCTGCAATCCTTCGAGCCGTAATGTTTCCTTCTCAACCTCTTTCGGATCATAGCCCGACTTGGGCATATGAACTCCGGGGAAATACACCTTGTCGAAGACGGCTCCCAGCACCGTGAGGACGCCCAGGTTACGCGGCACGGGCGCTGTCAAATAGACCACCTCAAGCTTTAACGTCTTGTCCATTCCTGTTCGCGCCATCGGTGTCCGTACTCGCTAGAAGAATGCGCGTTTATGCGCGCATCACATCATTTTTCCGTTGTTTGCGTGCTAGCCGCCATTACTGACTATTGCTGGCGGGCACTATCAGTGTCCAGAAACTGGCAGTCGTTGGAAATCTGCGACGTTCGAATTATCGGCAAGGTTCCTTGACCTAAGCGAGGCATCGGCGCCTGCGTAACCTGCTCGTAGAAGCAGATCGATCTCCGCGGGAGTGAACCGGTTGAGGCGCGTTCTCAAATTCGCAGCCATTGCTGCTGAATCCGCTGTCATCGGCAGAGCATCCGCCACACCATATGCGGCTATCGGCGTGTCGATGCTCCAGAAAGCGACATTACGTTGCCTTAGATTGTTCATCCCAAAAAGAATCCGCTTCCTTGAATTCTCAGCCTGTTGCTGCACGAGGTTCAGTGTCCGAAACAGCTGCCCCGTCCAGCGTCCGGTGGGCGATCCTATCTCAGGCGTATTGCGGCCTGCATTGCTGACGAGAATGGTCCTGCACCGTTTCCAGACGCGCTCAAGGCCGAGATTATCATAGACGCCCCCATCCGTGAGAACCGCGGCTTCCGTAAACGGCGGACGGTGAAGGTCGGCGCCTGTCATTGGCTTCACCGTATCGCGCTCGAACCTAAGGCGCACAGGCGAGAGAAAGGGCGGAAACGCAGACGAGGCGGCAACGACGCAGGAAAGCGAGAGCTTCGGACGGTCGATGCGACCAACCCGGTAATCAGCGGCGTACGCTTTCGCGAACCGCCACCCGCTGCCGGTTTGAAGATTGGTTGCCATGAATGTAAATCGCGGCTCATCCGGAATGTCCTGGAGCGTGGCTCCGGCAAAAAGATGCCGGTCGTAAGCCGCGGCCACCTCGTTCGCCGCCGTTCGTCCTGGGAGCAGCCCCAGCAGGATAGCCTTCACGTCCACGCCGATTGATGCGAAGCGGATCAGGGGATCAGCAACCTCTAGATGGAAGTTAATCGCTCTGCCTTGCTCGTCGAAGCGAAGCTTGCCCCAGGCGGCCGCGAGCATGCCTGCGGTGATCGAACCGCCAGAAACACCTGCAACCTCCCGGAGCTGTGGAAGAAAGCCCAGCTCATTGAGACGGACAAGAGCGCCGACGTGATAGACCATCGCGCGATATCCGCCACCTGACAGGCACAGGCCAACAATGTCCTCGACCTTCTCCGCGTTAAGAAAATCGCCAGTTACGGCCCGCTCGGCGAACGAGCTCTGCATGTCGATAACGACGGCTTCCGCTTTACTCATGACGCTCTCCGGCCCTGTTCGGGCAATGGGCCACGATCTTGGCGGCTATCGTCAAGGAGCAGGAAACTGAATGTGCCGTCATCGCCAGCTATTGCCATCAGCGCCGGAACGCCTTCGGCCTCAAGCTCGCTGGCAAGCCAGGATAACTGGCCAACATCGATTTGACTCGGTAACACGGACGATCCTGCCGGATGCGAATGCCATTCACCGACATAGCGGAGCTGGTGCAGGGAAGCCTTGGCCATATCGGTCACGGCATCGACAAGCCCCACCACTCCACGCTCGAAGCCGGTGATGCTGCCGCGGCTATCTGTCGGTTGCGGCATGGCGTGAGCGACATGGATTGATCGCCTGCTGACGTCGATGATGCCAAGCAGAACACCGCCCGTTTCGTTCGGAAGGCGTCGCGCACGGTGCTCGCTTAGCGTCCGCAAGAGGTCATGGTCATAGGTCACGCTCCAGGAACCGAGCCGCATGCGCTGAACAGATGCGCCATTGCGCTTGGTAAGCCGGACCTCTCCCTCTTCCGTTGTCGTCCAAATCCGGATCGTGGAACCATCGTCGCGCAGACCGTCGCTGATTCCGCGCGCGGCGAGCGCGCTCAGCAAGGCCGCGCGTGTTGCAGGAATACGGTTCGTCAGCGCCCGGCATGAACCGCTATAGCGAACGCCTGGCTGGTCAGTTTTCAGGTGATCCGCAAGGGAAGGCTCGGATAGGAGAAAATTGTGATACTGCGCCTCCAGGTCGCGCAACGTGATGCTGCGGTCAGCGTTCTCGACCAGCAAGACGGCCGCCGTTCCGGCGGGATTGAAGAAGGCGCACAGTCTTCTGCCCAGCGCGCCAGGCATGTCGGAGAGAAAGCGCGAAACCGAAACCGAGGCCGACGCATCAATGATGATTTGCGCGGCGGCGAATTGCGCGGATATCTGTTCCGCGCATTCCGGTCCGATGTTGGTCACGTCGCAACGCGCGGCGGTGCATGTCTCGTCGAGCAGCGCTCCCATCTGCTGTGCAAGGGCAAATGCCTTTGGCGCGCCCGTGTCCGCTATGAGAAGCGCATGGCGCGCCAAGTTATGTGGCAGCAAGATATCCTGATCGATAACGGTCCAGGAAAGAGCGCCTTCGCGGGCGAGATTGATCCCGATCTGAGAGCCGAGCGCTCCCGCGCCGACCAGCACGGCTTTCCGCCGGTCAGATTCGCGTCCTGCGATGCTAGCGGCAAGATCGCGGTTAAGAGAAAAATGAACTTCCGACGCATCGATGCCGATCTGGTCAGCTCGTGAAGCAGCGCCAAGGCCGAGGGCGACACTGTACATCTCCTTGCCGCCAACTTGGGTTGGGTGCTTGAGAAGCGTGCCAAGTGCGACGGCGATTTCTCCTGCCGTATTCGGTGTGACGAATGCGCGGAGATCATTGATTGATCTGTCCGCGCCCTCCTGCACCGGAAAGATCACAAGGATGACAAGACGCGAATTAAGCCGCCGCAGGTCGTCCTCTTTCATCCCGGCCCAGTCGGTCAGGCGGGACTTCAGTTCCTTGATTAGGTCGACGCCGCAGCGCTCCAGTTCGGCGTGAAGACCGGCGAGCGTTGTCGGCGCATGCCGCAGGCGCGCCATTCCCTGCGGCGCGGCGAGAAACGGCAAGACAAGAAAGCGGGCTCCCTGCGGTCCTGCGCGGCCTGCCGGAGCGTGCATCGTCAGAATGAGGCCGGGATTATCCTGCCGGGTAAAACCGACGAGCTCTGCGGGCCGGGTCTCAGGTGTCTCAAACACCGAGTGGGGAATCACCAGCGACAACCAGGAGCGGAAGAAGAGCGGGTCTAGCGGCTGGGCCGGATCGTGCAGCTCGCCGCGCGCCGCTTTTGCGAGCCATAACTGGATGCGCCTGACAAGATCGGCGGGCGTCGAGGTGAGCTTAGCCTCCGCCCATGGCCGGTCGTCGATGCACAGCGAACACGGCGCTCCTTCGGGCGTCCAGTTCTGATGGGGCGTGTCGGGAAAATCCTCGCGCAGCGCCAGAACGCGAGGTTGCTCGTCGGCCAGCGCAAAGACGATTGCTAGGGGCTCCAGCGCCTTAATCGGATAAGCAAGGTCTTGGGGCCGCTCTACGTCGACCTCGATGCGGACGGCCTCGTGGCTATCGTTCTGCTTGACCTCGATCAGGCTTAGGCCGGGTATCCTTCCGCGGCTGATGGCTTCGGCAAACTCACGCGCCCGCGCAGATTTCAGCCCGTCTGCTGCGGTGGCTGTCTGCCCAAAGTTCGTCCACCACAGGTGAAGGCTCATTTCTATCCCGCGCGGGCCGGGGTCGACACGATGCTCGCCGCCCCGACTGTAGCCGACACGGTCAGCAACCGCGCGCCGCGCTCGGTGATCTCGATGGTGGTCGGTTTCGGTTTGCTTGCGGACGGCAAGTCCATCGTTACCTTGAACTGCCCGTCCTTCTCGGCGGCGACGCGCTTGTAATAGGCCGCGGCCTGCCGGTGCGGCGGCTGCACGTCCTTGTCCTCGTCGGACCCCTTGTACGGGATCGACCAGCTCGTGGACATCATGGTGCAGCGCTCGCGCCCCTGATCCTCACACAGCCATTCGACCTCCGCCGTCGGCTCGGTTTCGTCCTCGCCCTTATCGGGCCCGACCGCCGTGTAGGAACAGTGGTGCGGGATTTTGAAGATATCCCAGAGGAGGCGATCTTCGCGCTGGTGCCGCTTCGTTGTCGTTACAATCTTTTCGATCGCGTCATGATCGATGTCGGACATGAACAGCGCGTAGGTCTCGCGGCCCCCTTCTAGGAAGGTTGCTTGGAACACCACGCTGTCCTGGTTGCGGTCGACGAGCTCGTTTCCGTTCTGCCGCCAGCCGAAGGGGCTGTGGATGAAAAACTGCGCTCGCTCCGCCCCCGCCGTTGAGAATCCAGGAACGTATTCGCCGGCGTTGGTAATGAGGTGCCCGCGCGATTCCAGAGAAAGGCCGTTGGCCTCCAGCCAAGCCTTTAACTTGTCGGGACGCGAGAACACCCGGATGCCCGAGCCCTTCTTCAGGCGGTGCCGTGCTTCCTGCCGCACGATGCGGGCGCTGTCCTCGCATCCGTCCTCAAGAATCGCAGCTGCCGGGACCCACAGCTCGCGAATTTTGATGCGGCCTTCACCCTGATATTTTAGCGCGTGCTCAAGCCAGAAGAAGTCGCCGGAGCCGCAGCAATGGTCGTCATCAAGGTGCGTGTAGCAAACAACATCGTAATAATCGCGCTCCGCGGCACGAAGGTCCTTGTGCAGTTCTGCTGGCAGATCGATGCGCCGGTCCCATTGATCGTCGGAATTACGCATGTCGGCGTAATCGACGAGAATCTTCTTGCCGTCGGCGAGATCCATGCGGGTGCAGTCGGCGTTGCCGAGGGGATGGAAAGTCAGTTTGGCGGTCATATCGATGGTCTCCAATAAATTTGATCTCAAATGCCTCGCGGGGAGCGCTCTTAATGCTTACGGTCGCGCGGTGGGAATGGATCATTGCCGGGCGGAACTGTATCCGAGTCGCGCCAGCGACCGTTTTCACCCTGGATGCGAACTTCGCCCCCGCCGAGGTTGCGCACCGTATTTTTTGCAGCCTGTTCGGCCTCGCGCTGCGTGTCGTGAATGCTGCTGGCGCGGTTCGCCCCGCCGGCCTTCACAGCCCAGTCGTCACCGTGGCGAACCACGTAGCGGTCATTCTTGGACATTGAACCCTCATGCTTGCTATTGGCGGTATCGCCATGTCATACATGTCGAGTATTATAGGTGATTCTAAAAACTCGTCAAGTTCCACATGCCGGAGTCGACATGCCCGAGGGCAAACCATCTGATATCTTTCAAAAAAGACTGAAAACCGCCCGTGAAGAGCTGCGAAAATGGAGCCAGGGAGAGCTCGGCGCTAAGGCGGGTCTGCCCCCGACCTCGATCGCCCATTTCGAGGCGGGAGCCCGTAAGCCATCCTTCGATACGCTCCGAAAGCTCGCGAATGCACTCGATGTCACGACCGACTACCTGCTCGGTCGCTCCCACGATCCCGGTCTGGCCGAAGCCGGCGACCCGCTTTACCGCGACGTAGGCAAGCTGACCGGAAATGATCGCGAGCTTGCGAGAGATTTCCTGGAAATGCTCGCCAAGCGCTCCGAGGAGAAGCAAAAAAAATGAAAACGCCGAACCTTGCGTACCGCCTTAAAATGGCGCGCCAGTCGGCGGAAGCCTATCTACGCGACAACGGTCACACCACGTTGCCGATTGATCCGTTTGCGATAGCTGCCAAGCACGAAATCGAAGTGAAGGCGAAACCGGATACGGCTGGCGGTGTATCCGGCATGCTCTTACGTCATGGTAACAATTTCGGAATTCTGTACGCGACGCATACCGGGAGCGAAGGTTTCGAGCGCTTCAGCGTCGGGCACGAGCTCGGGCATTATTTTTTAGAAGGGCACGTCGATCACATTCTGCCGCAGAACGGGATTCACACGTCGCACGGCGGATTTGTTTCGGCTGATCCGTATGAACTCGAAGCGGATCATTTCAGCGCAGGCCTCCTCATGCCAAGCGGGCCGTTCAAGGAACTGCTGAGACGGCGGAAGCCCGGGCTCGATACCGTTAGTTTCATGGCGGAGCGCTGTAAGACTTCCATGACAGCTACCGCGATCCGGTGCGGCGAACTGAGCAGCGATGCAGTCGCGATTATCGTCAGCACCGGCGATGTCATCGACTACTGCATCCTTTCCGAGGCGATGAAATCGCTTCCTGAACTGACGTGGTTGCGCAAGGGCTCCCCGCTCCCACGCAATACAGAGACCGCGCGGATAAACGCCGACCCCGCGAATGTTCTGCGCGGCGAGCGTGCCAGCTCGGAAATCGATGTTCTCGACTGGCTCGGCGGCAAACGATCAGCGATCGTCACGGAAGATGTCCTAGGACTCGGCCATTATGGCAAGACCCTCACGGTGCTTTCGTCAGAGTCCATCGGCCAGGAAGACGACGATGGAGAAGCTGAGAAGGATACGTTCGATCGGTGGGACGCTCCGCGATTCAAGAGATGACCGGCGGTCTGCCACCAGACAAGACGGAAGAGGAAGCCGTGCCACTATGGCCGCCCAGTTGGCGAAATCTGAGCTTGAATTCGTATCCCGGACGTGTTGCGGCATAGGTTCGCGAGCATGACCAACGTCCCTGCGTTCGCCGAAGTCACAATCGCGGCTCTCGTTAATCACGCGAAGCCGCCAGCGAGTTCCGCAAGAGCATAGCGTCAGCGATTGCATCCGCCACAGCCGCGGCAAGTGGCGATCCGCGTTGCCAGCTTGTGAGCAAACAAAAACTGCTGGCAGCTGGCTTCTCCAGACTCCCGGGGGCGCCGGGAAAGAACGATGGCAGCGAGGATGATGAAAAAACTACAGATAGGCCAGAGACAGGCGAGCCGGATTTGCCAGATGTCGGCGGCCGACCGCCTCGCCTTCCTCGCGGAAGGACTCCCGATCATCCATGCCAGCGCGTTCGCCAAGGAGGAGGCTGCGAAGATCCTGATTCTCGTGGATGCAGTGCGCTGCCCGGACAGACTCGTCTCCAGCAAGCTCAGCATGCTGATCGGGCGATTCTACGGTCATCTTGAGCGGCTGATCTACGCCCAGCTCGCCGAGTGGTGGTGCGAGGACATCGCGCGCTTGCGGAAGGCTGTCGAGCCCCTGCGCAAGGCTCACTATCTCGAAGGGAATATCGGTGAGTTCATTGTTCCCAAGTCGACGCTCTATCAGAGGGAAAGCAAACTCTACGCGGACGTGGAGGCCTACGAGGACGGCACGCCGGTCTGGAATGCGCCCGTTGGGCATTCGAGCCCCTTCGGACCAAGGATGCCCGCTGTGGTGGCGGTGGTCGACGCGATGGCTGCTTGCGGCATATTCACGCTCGCAGGGCTGCGGGCGACCTCGCAAGTCTGGGGCCAACTGGAATTCACGGATAGCGAGACGCTGCGGGATGCCGAACGACTGACGCGCCAGCTCCTCGATCGACTGATTGCCGAAGGTCTATCGCAGGAATTCGCAACGCAAGATCACGTTGATACGCTATAACGACATTGGCCGCTACCAATGTACCACGTCGACCTTGGCCCCATCCCAGTCACCCTTGAGGAGCTGAAAGCCGAACAGGGTCGCCTCTATTGGGCCGAGGTAGGCGACCCTTAATGATGCCGGCGGAACAGGCTTGATAAGATCAGACATGAGCATGCAGTGGTTGTTGGCCAGAGCACCGGGATTTAACGATTTAACCGCAGAGGAACGGAATGCGATTGTCGATTTCTCGCTACTATGGAGCCTGTTCGAAGCGCGAATACTCAACAACGCGGGCAACGCCAAAAGCATTCGTACTGCAGTCGTTCGTTGGTATGAGGCCGGAACTCTTCAAGCCGAGGCATACGACGGGCAGCTAGCTTATTTCCGACAGCGCTATTTCGCTAACGGCGCTTTCACCTACCATTTCGACCATCTCCATTTGCGGCCAAATGATCAGGTACCTCTCGTTCGATCTGTCATCGATGGGAGCAACAATGATCCCTGTTGCCGGATCGCGACTGTCCTTATCGTCATCCTTCGTTACAGGAACAACCTTTTTCACGGTATGAAGTGGCAGTACGAACTCGCCGGGCAGCTGGACAACTTCACGAACGCCAACAACGCTCTTATGACGGCTCTGGAGCACCACGGCCGGCTGCAAGTTTAACCAGTGGCAAATAAAGAGGTTTTGGAGGTTTGGCTGTTCTTAAACCACCCGGGTATAGGTTTGGCCGTCGATCACGCGCTGAACTTGTTCTCTGTTTCGCGCGCCGATGCGTTCCGCTATCGTTTCGGGGGAGTGCAAAGTCGCTAGTTCACGGATAGCGCGCACCTGCTCCACTGAAAGACGGTCGTCGCGTCCGCAGATCTGCGCAATTGCCCAAGCGTCGTCTTTCCATTTTTCCGAGACCCAGGGGGCGGGCAGACCTCTACGCGGGTTCTCCCGCAACCAAGCCTCTAAGATCCGGTCGCGATCGTCCGGCAAGGGCACGACGCGCACGGGCAGCATCCCATTCTCTCGAAGATATTTCAGCCCCGACTTTTCGCCAGGGATCATGTTTAGGCGCCTTGCATCCGCCCAATGCCCTTCGACCAACCATTCCTCGGTAGCGTAAAGTGTCTCGAGATCGCTCGTGATCCCCATTACCTTATGATGAATGTAGCTGACACGCCCTTAGCGCAGTTCCTCGCGAAATTTGCGGTGGAACAGCAATGGGCTTCCCGCATCGACCGCGCGCCGATGCTCCGCCCAACGCTTTTGCCAGCTTCGCGTCGTGACGCCGATGTAGAAAAATCCGTCATACGGATGGGACGGCCCCTCGCCAAATATGTGTTGATATAGGACGTAGGATTTTTTCGGCCACGCAGTCGGCGCGAAGAGAAAACACGCCGGAGTCGAAAACACCTGGCTGGGTTCCTTCACGCCCGGTATGTGCGGAGAAGTGTCAAGCCGGGCCGCCGCGGCTAGGAGGGCTTGATCCTGCACAACATCCAGCCGAATCTCCGGCCGTAGCGCGAGTTCACCTTCATCGAGCGTGTGTCCAGACCTGAATAGCTCCAGACCGACCGTTCGAAGGCCTTCTTTGACCCGCTCCTGAGGCGCAATGAAGACCGGCGTGTCAGCCAGCGCGACGAAGTGGACCACAGGTGCGCTTTGTCCCGGCTTAACGCGAATAACGCCGCGTTCTTCCTTCGCGACGCGCAGCCAATGCGCGCCATAGTCGGAGCGGCACCACTGACGAAGCAGAGCTTCGACCTCGCTCCGCCGATTGTGCATCACCTTCGGCGCTAGATGTTCCCACCAGTCGCGGCTGATAGAGACCATGGGGACCTCAATACCTAGGCTAGGATGGCGAGCTCGGCTCGGATCGGGGAGTTGGCGATGTGGCGGGATTGTCGACCCATGCGATCTCACCGAGGCTCAGGAATGCGAGCATCCCGCGCTCGGCGCCGGTCGCCATCAGATAGTCTCTCAGCTGGGCCGCGTAACCGTTTCGAACCGCCGAAGTCGGATTGACGTCGGACTTCCAATCAATCGCCACCTCGACCCGCCCACCTCTGATTGCGAGTGCATCCGCGCGACCTGCTACGAGATAGCCTTTGCCGGCCGCCCAAATTGCCACTTCAGGCACAAGGACCGAACGCATTTCCGCGATCTCCGGCAAGGCGAGCGCCCGCAACGCGCATCTCGCCATTTCTGTCGGATCGGGACGCGGCCCTTCGTCGTCCGCGTCCGTCAACAACTGCCCAAGTAATTCTTGCGCACGAGCGACAGCCACTGCTTCGTCCGCGTCCAGCTCTCCGGTCAGGAATTCCTCCATGAGCTTATGAAGGACGATCCCGCGCAGTGCGCCGGCACCCACCACCTCAAGATGCTCGGCGAGAGCATCGGCAACAACAACGTTGTCGAGCGGATCACCGAGACGGTCTCGATCGTGGTCGCTCGGACGACGCCAGACGACAGCCGGAGCGCTCTCCTCCACCTTTCGTCGCTCCGACTCGAATAGATCTGTCGACTGTCCGTTGCTCTGAGCAACAGCTGAACGGACGTCGGTGGCGGCAAAGTCCGAAAGATCCAATTCGGGGACATCCTGTTGTCGGAGATCGATCGAACTGAACCAGGAGTCTTTCGAAGCCTGTGGTACATGGGGGAGAATCAGCAGGTCCCGTGCTCGCGTACACGCGACGTACCAAATTCTCTCCCGTTGGTTGGCATCTTCCAGACCTTCTTCAGCGCGCGCCGCGGCCAGATCGGGTGGTGCGACCCCTCCAAGCATCCAGTGCAAACTATTGTCGGACTGCCGGTGCACAAACTGATCCGGTTTATACAGTTCCGTCGTCGAATTTATCGGTATCACGACGGGCCATTCGAGCCCCTTCGCGCTGTGTATGGTGACGATCTCGATCGCATGCTCGGCCGCATCAATGCGGCCTTCAGGTGCCCTTGTCTTGCGCTCCCAATCGGCCTGCAGCTCGCGAACGAACGCCCGCAGGCCCGCAACGCCGTAGCTCCGCGCGCGCTCAATCAGAGCGTCCAGGTTGGCGAGAGCGCGTGCGTTGCGATTGCGGTGCCGAGCTGCCATGATCACCCGGACGTTCAATCGTTCAATCGCCTCGGACAAAATCAAGCTCGGAGTCGAGATCGATGCTCGTCGCCTTATATCCTGCAGGTCCTCAAGGATCGTCTTAGCTAGCGGATGCTGCACCAATGCGGCATCTGTCCTGACGCTGAAGAAGCTCGGACGCCCTTCAGCCTGAGGGAGGGCAGCAGTGATGTCGAGGAGCTCTTGGTCACTCAAACCGACCAGCGGTCCTCGCATGAGCGCGCCGAAGGCAAGAGTGTCAGATGAATCCGCCAATACACGGAGCAGTGCAAGAATATCCTGCGTCTCCTGCCGCCGCATGAGTGTCTTGCCGGCTTGGGACGACACGGCTAGGCCGCGCTGCTCCAGAGCGCGCTCGTAACGCCAAAGTTCGGTGTGGCCAGGCGATAGAAGTGCAATGTCACCTTGTCGAAGAGGAGAGTACGACTTATCCGCGCGCCTGATCATTAGGTTGCCGATCAAGCGCGCACAGATGTCGGCAACCTTTTCGGCTTCGGCTTCCCGGAACATTTCCGCATAGATGCGTGCTTCGGTGGCCAGTTGGATCGTGAAGCGGGTCACGCACGGCACCCGGTAGGAACAATCCGGTATTGTCGGCGAAAGGGCGACGTATCTTGGCTGCGCGGCCTTGGCGAAGACGCTCTCGAAGCATGAGTTGACATGGCGAATGATGGCGCTCTGAGATCTAAAGTTCGCCGTCACCTTGATGATGGCGCCGCCATCTTGGGCGCTGATCAGTCGCCGAGATAGCTCATACGCCTCGATATCGGCTCCCCGGAACCGATAGATGGCCTGTTTTGGATCGCCGACGAGAAATAGCGAGCCGGGCCGCAATCGACCGTCCTGCCAGCGTTCCGAACGATCCTCTGTCGCAGCGATGGAGAAGAGAATTTCGGCTTGAACGCGGTCGGTGTCCTGGAATTCGTCGATCAGAATGTACTTGTAACGCCGTCCGATCGCGCGACGGACCTCTTGATGATTCCGGACCAAGGAGCGCACGTGGAGGATAAGGTCGTCGAAGTCGAGCACCGCCGCGGCCCGTTTTCGTTCCTGATAACCTTCGAGCAGAAGATCGAGCGATAGCGACAATATGCAGACAAGTGAGCTTGCAATATGTCCGATCAGTTCGTTCCAGGCATCAGCAACTACCTGGTAGTGAAAGAGCGCAGCTTCGCTAACCGATTCATCGCGATAAGCGCCAAAGACCTCGGCTGCCTCAGCGTATGTCTTGAGCTGAAGCCCCTTCCGCGTGAACAGCCGACAAGGGCCAGCATCGCAAAACCTCCAAAGCGTCGCAAAATTTGGAGCGCTATCGAAGACGTGCTCATATCGCGCCGAGAGATTTCGAAGTTCCAGGACAATCCCCCGTGCGCAATTTTCGTTGCCGATACCGGCCTGCCACCTGTCAAAGTCGTCGACAGCCTGCGCAAACACAATGTCGGGACGTGCATTCTGCTGCGGGGATATTGGTGTCGCTTCCGGATGCTCCCGCCGGAGCGTGGCGAGCTCACGAATTAGTCCGACCACTTGCAGCGGAATCTGCTCCGCAAGCACGACAATAGGGTCATTCTCGATCGCATCCGCAGCGAGCCTTTGCGAAAACCAGGCCGTCAGTTCACCAAGGAAAAGCGTGTCCGCCACGGTCTCATCCACGATGCGTGCGCCCGGATCGAGTCCGGCCTGAACGCCGTGGCTATGAATGATGGCTTGGCAGAAGCCGTGGATCGTCGTGGCGGTCAATTCGTCAAGCCGAGGCGCTGCATCGGCGAGTGCTGCCCTCTGCTGAGGAGTCAGACCGTCTGGAAGCGCGGGCCGAATGAAGGCGGGTACTTCACCCGCGAGGAGTGCGTCCACGACCTCTTTGATGCGGCTGGCGAGCTGGCTGGCAGCCAGCTCGGTGAACGTGATTGCGGCGATGTCCTCGGGGAGGTAGCCGCTTGCGAGCATCATCGCCACACGGCCAGCCATAAGGGAGGTTTTTCCTGTTCCCGCGGCGGCCTCGACCAGCAGGACCGACGTGAAGTCGGTCATCGCCCGTTGACGATGATCTTGATCAATAAGCGTCATCTGGCAGAATTCCACAACTTACCGAGCTTCTGGTTGGCAGCGCGGAAGACGGAATTCTTGCGCCGGAGGTAGCTCTCGCGATCGGCCGGGAGCGCCAGCCGCATGTCATCGTAGTGTTCGTCCGTCTCCCACCGCGGCGCGGTCCGTCCGCTTTGCAAAATTTCCACAGCCGACACGAGATATGTTGTGACCTCCGCGATCGCGCGATCGAGATCGTCGCCCCTCAATTCAAATATGGCGGGCTCGTCAGCGAGATAGATCAAGCGCGCGACAATGACTCTGGCCTCCGGAAGGAGTGTCCCGACCGCCATCGCGTAGAGCACGCGCTGTAGTTCGCGCCCTTGCCCGAGGGCAATGCGCTGGGTTTTTGGCGGAGGTTTTGTGCTTTTGTAATCGGTGATTTGAACGCCGTCGCCAGACGCCCGGATGTCGAGCCGATCGATTCGGCCGCCGTAGACGAGTCTTGCTTCCGCAATCGGAATCTTGATCGTTGCATCCCACGGCAGTTCGCCAGCTATCGGCTCGTCTTGACCAAACGGCACTTCGCTCCAGCTCCGTGTATCCGCTCTCGTCGGCTCATCGGAGGCAAGCCCTCTGGTCGTGCGTCGAGCCGCTTCCTTCACGGTGTGTCGCCAAAGGATCCCGGGCGGCACTGAGCGCCGTAAGGGCCATGATGTGAGGATCGTGGCCGATGCCGCTGTGATGGCGGTTTCGATTTCATCTTGGCTTGCACGCGCAAATCCAGGTCTTGGCTCAAGCCTTCTAATCGCGCCGCTAATGAGCTCATGAACGAGTTCGCCGAACGCGACCGGGTCAAGTTGGAGCGGCTCTGGTTCCAGGCGGATCGAGCGCCAGCCCAGCGCGTATCGCCACACGAAGCCAAGCGGATCACGCAAAAGGCGCTGTAATCTTGTCGTTGACTGAGTTCGGGCTAAAGCCGCCATTACCGCCGGATGGCGAGCGGCGATCGATCCATCATTCGGCGTCAGTGTTGGATCCCATTGCCAATTTCGCCAGCACAATTGACTCTGCCGAACGTGCGCAAGCTGCCCTGCGTCACGCGGCCGGGCAAAAAGTCGGTCCGCTTCACTGAAGGCGTGCTCTGGAATTCGGTCCCGCTTACGAACGACCTCATCCATCGGCCACAGTGAACTCGGCGAAAGAATACTGCCTTTCGCACTTCGCCCCGGTCGTGACAGGACCAAGACCCCGCATGTTCCATCCCGAATAACGTTGAAATGCCTGCGATCGCGTTCGGTTGTCGTGAGTGCACTTAACGTGCGGCGGTCGAGAAGATGTTGGGGAATCAGAGGGTCGTCTTTCTCAAAGCGAGGCCACGACCGGCTGGTCAGACCGAGCAAGCGTGTGAACGGTCGTGGGCTCGCGGCCAAATGTGATGCAGGACACCAGACAACACTGTTGGCCGGATCTCGGCCATCACGCACCCGCAATGCCTGCAGTGATAGCCCAATTGCGTGAGGCGGCGCGCTCCGCTTCACCCCACATGGCAAGGCTAGCACCTCCAAGCAGCAGCTGGCCCGTGTTGGCACCAGCCTCAGGCCCACGTGCGAGAAGTTCGAGAACCGGGAGAAGAACGGTCTCGGCTAGGGCCCCAGCGGCACGATGTGGTCTGCTCGCGACCAACGCTTCGCGCCACTGGTCGAGTGTCTTTAGCCCGGCACTCCGGGGTATCGCGGCGAACCAGTCTTCCGGAACAGTGCCCATGAATGGCCGAGCTGGCAGGCGCCTGAACAGGCGCCAAATGCGTTCCTAGTCAGAATATCCGCTAGAGCGGCACATGCCTGTCCCTCGGGCGTGCTGAGTGCAGGAACACCATGCGAGAAGTGGAGCGGGAGCCCTGCGTTGCGCCCGTAGGCGAGAAAGTGGTCATCCCAGTCCGGCGTCGATGTCGCCGCGATGGCAATTTCCTCGGCTTTCGCCTGACCCGACGCGAGAAGCTGACGCACCCATCTAAGCGCTTCCACGACCTCGGACTTCGGGTCGGCGCTAACCTCAGCTGAAAAAGTTGCGGGACCAACCGCCGCGCGCCTGTGGAGAGTACCTCCGAACCATCGCTGTTCACTTTGGCCAGGCAGATCCCAGCTCACCTCGGTGAATCGCGCGATCTCATTCAGCAAGCCGCGCCAGACGGCGTCGATCTCTACAATCCCGTCGAGCGTAACCGATCCAAGCAAGGATTTCGCCAAGGGAACCCGCGCCAGTGCGGCGTCGCGAAGATCGCGCGGCAACATTCTGGAGGGAGGAAGGCCCTCCCGTATGCGCGTCTCGAGTAAATGAAAATCGGCGAAGCGCTGAACGTGACGAGGGAGGGATGATAAGTCGATATCGGCACGCCATACTGCGTCCAGAGATTGAAGCACCGCTCGCGGCATGCCGGGCAGGCTCGAGACGCGGTCGAGGTCTTGGAAACCGCCAGCAGCCAACGCCGTTTGAATGGCGGGATAGAGAACATCTGTCGCGACTGGCGCTATGAATCCTCCGGCGAGACGGGCAGCGACAAGTGGAAGAGTGAGGATATCACGGCCAATACTTCCCTCACGCGCCGCCACTAGGCGGTGCATCCGCAGCCAAAAGCCTGGGTGTGCGCTTCTCATTCCTGTTCATGCGAGCGCAGGGACAGCAGTTGGGCGAGATCACTTCCCTCATCGAGTCCGGCTTGATCCGTCCGGTCGTGGATAAGGTCTTCCCGTTTGAGAAGACCGGAGATGCGCTGGCCTATGTCGAGACCGGGCGCGCCAAGGGCAAGGTCGTCATTACAGTCGCAGACTAGAACCCCTCTGCGGCCTCATGGGAATGCGATGCCGCGTAATAGAGCCTTTGAAGGAGAACAAGATCATGGCTAAAAACCCTACCGTCCTTGTCACCGGTGCCTCCTCAGGCATCGGAGCGACTTACGCAGACCGTTTCGCTCGCCGCGGACAGGATCTCGTGCTGGTCGCCCGCGATAAGGAGCGAATGGAGGCTCTTGCTGCGCGGCTTCGCGACAAGACAGGTGTTGCTATCGACATCCTGCAGGCCGATCTCACGAATCCGGCCGAGCTTGCGGTCGTGGAAACGCGGCTGCGTGACGACCGCCGCATTGGTGTTCTCGTCAATAATGCTGGGGCGGCCCTGGGTGGACCCTTCGTCGCGCAATCAGCCGACGATGTCGGACGTCTTATCGCTCTGAACACGACCGCCGTCGTTCGCCTCGCCAGCGCTGTGGCGCCCCGGTTTGCAGAGGCCGGCGAAGGCGCGATCGTCAACATTTCGTCAGTGGTCGGACTCGCGCCGGAGTTCGGCATGTCGGTGTACGGCGCGACCAAGGCTTTCGTGACGTTCCTGTCCCAGGGGCTCAGCCTCGAGCTCGGCCCCAAGGGCGTCTATATCCAGGCGGTGCTGCCCGCCGCGACCCGCACCGAGATCTGGGAGCGTGCCAGCATCGACGTCAACACGCTTCCCGTGGTAATGGAAGTGGGAGAGCTGGTTGACGCTGCGCTGGTTGGTTTCGATCGCCGTGAACCCGTCACCATCCCGCCGCTCCACGACGCGGGGCAGTGGGACGCTTATCAAACGGCGCGGCAAGCGATACTTCCAGGCCTTCGGCAAGAACATGCCGCCGCCCGCTATCAGGCGTCGCTCTGACTACTCTCGATGCGACCGGCGACACAAGCGCTCAACTCATCGTCTTGGAAATCGTCGGAATGCGTAGCTTGAAGCGATCTGCGGTTTTCGCCGCACCTGACCATCGTCCGCACCTTCGCGACGACACGCCGAGCGCTTCCAACCCGCGGGATGGGAGGCAATCATACCAGCGATGAATCACTGAAGAAGAGATTCGTGAAAGTGGTGCCGGAAAGCTTGCCGGCCACCAACCGCATCTGAGGAGGCAACATGACTCAATCCAAACGCGACACCCAACCTTCCGTACAGGACGTTGCACTCATTGTCGGCGGCGGCCCGGGCATCAGCTCGAGTTGCGCCAGGCTGTTCGCGGAGAACGGCATGCGTGTCTGCGTCGCAGCCAGGAATCCCGAAAAAGCGGTCCTTGAGAGCCTCGAGAAGACGCATGGCGTGCGTCGATACGCCTGCGATGCCAGCGACCCGGCGGCTGTGGCACAGCTGTTCGGGAGCGTCGTGCAAGACGTCGGGACGCCGAGGCTTGTCGTGCACAACATCGATGGCCGGGTGCCCGGCATTTTTCGCAAGACCGTTGTCGAAGCAGACCCGGTCATGGCGCTCGAAACACTTCGAAACTCAGCTTTCAGTGCGTTTCTGGTCGGCCAAGCGGCGGCTCGGCTGATGCTCGGAAACGAACCCGACGCCAATGGCGCGAGAGGAACGATCATCTTCACGAACGCCAGCGCGGCGCTCAAAGGCTTCCCATCAAGTGGCGCTTTTGCAATGGCATGTCATGCCAAATCCGGACTCGCGCAAAGCATGGCAAGAGAACTGATGCCGCAGGGTATCCACGTCGCGAATGTGCCGATCGACGCCGCGATCGGCTGGACTCAGGAGGACGGGACCCGTTCGCACCGGCTGGCGGGCACGACTGTCGATGACAACATGGCCGACCCTGTCCATATCGCGAAAACCTACCTTCAGCTTCATCAGCAGCATCGGTCGACCTGGGCGTTCGAAGTCGTGCTCCGACCGTGGGCCGAGAAATGGTGATCAACACTCGCGTCGGCGCGCAGCTACGTCTGAACAGTGACTTCCGAGTTTGCGATGCTCGCCGACGTCCATGCTGAACGATAACAGGACGTGTTTGGCTACACGACATCAACCCGGCAGCACGTGCAGCCGCCGATAAAGCCGACATGGCTGGATCCTTATGCGTTGACGTCCACGATCACACGGCCGCGAATGGTCCCGCTAAAGATGCTGCGGGCGACGTCAGCGGCTTCTGCCAGCCCAACGACGGTCACCATTGATTCCAGCTTCGCGACGTCGAGGTCGGTCGCAAGCCGCTTGTAGGACTCGATCCGTTTGGCCGAAGGCGCGTTGACGGAATCGACGCCTGCGAGCGTGACGCCGCGAAGGATGAACGGCAGCACGGTTCCGGGGAGGTCGATGCCTTGAGCGAGGCCGAAGCTGGCGACCGTGCCGCCATACTGTGTCTGGGCGAGGACGTTCACGAGCGTATGGCTGCCGACGGAGTCGATCGCGCCGGCCCACCGCGGCGGTAGAATTGGATGCTGAGACGGCTGGGACAGTGTGTTGCGATCGATGATCTCGGCGGCTCCGAGAGCCCTGAGATACTCGGCTTCATTCAGCCGGCCCGTCGAGGCTACAACGCGGTAGCCCAGCTTCGACAGCAGAGCGATGGACACCGAACCCACGCCGCCATTCGCGCCTGTCACCAGTACGTCGCCGGAGTCCGGCGTAATGCCGTTGTGCTCCAGCGCGAGCACGCTGAGCATGGCCGTGAAGCCGGCCGTGCCGATCGCAGCCGCTTGCCGGGTGCTGATTGTGCTCGGCAGCTTGGTCAGCCACTTCCCAGGTACACGCGCCCTCTGAGCGAAGCCTCCATTGTGGGTGACACCGAGACCCCACCCGTGAACGACCACTTTGTCGCCGACCTGGAAGGCTGGATCGGACGATGCTTCGACGGTGCCTGCGAGGTCGATACCAGGAACCAAGGGGAATTTCTGGATAATGTTCCCGCGACCCGTGATGGCGATGCCATCCTTGTAGTTGACGGTAGAATAGTCGATCGCGACGGTCACATCGCCTTCCGGCAGATCGGCGTCCGTCAGCTTCACGAGTTCAGTCGTCTGCCCCGCATCGGTCTTGCGGACAAGGACAGCTTTGAAGGTCATTGTAGTCTCCTTGAGATAGTGGTTCGGTGTCGTGATGTGGGGACCGGTTGCGGAGGCTGCTTGCACGGAGTCCAGATTTTCCGGCTTGAGCGCGGCGGCGCTCCGGTTGCTCTCATGCTTTCTCTCTATGTCGGAAGGGGCTTGGCGGAGGAGGCACGGCAGGCGCCGCCTGGATCGGCCGCACGCGGTCAGAAAGCTCGCGCGGCGCGGGCAGGCTGCGACGCCGGTAGCGCATCAAGCCGCAGGTCCTTTCGAATCCCGGCATCCACCAGGCCGGCGGGCGCAAATCGGCGAAGCAATCGCAGGCGGTTCGCGAGTTTGCCGGCCGCGTACCGGATCTTCGGGTGCGCCGCGCTGGCCGCCTTCAGGACGGTGTCGGCTACGACGTCAGGCTGTTCGGCTGTTGCCATCACCTCGTTCACTCTCTTGGTCATGCCCTCGCGTGCCTCGCGATACGCATCGAGCTTGGCATCCGGCTCCATGAAGTTCGAGTCGAACGGCGTCTTCGTGTACGCGGGCTCGATGACCGAGACCCGGATGCCCCTCGTGCGCAGCTCATGGTCGAGCGATTCCGAATAGCCTTCCACCGCGTGCTTGGTTGCGGCATAGAGCGCGCCATAAGGCATCGGCAGAAAGCCGAGCACGGAGCCGATGTTGATGATGCGGCCATTCCCCTGGCGTCGCATGTGAGGCACGACGGCGCGCGTCATCCGGACCAGTCCGAAAAAGTTCGTCTCGAAAATCGATCGGGCCTGGTCGATCGAGCTCTCTTCCGCCCCGGCAGGGGCAACACCGAAGCCGGCGTTGTTCACGAGCAGATCAATGCGGCCGTCGCGCCGCATCACTTCGGCGACGGTGGCTTCCACGGAGTCATCGTTGGTCACATCAAGGGACAGCATCTCGAACGATTGCCTGCCCGCCTGGGCTCCCCTTCGGCTGGTGCCATAGACCTTGTAGCCGGCCTTCGCGAGCCGCTCCGCGGTGGCTTCGCCGATGCCTGACGAGGCGCCGGTCACGAGCGCGATTTTGGCTTTGATCCTGTTCATGCGATTCTCCTGACTGTGGCGCCCTGAGCCATTTGATTACGATCGTAATTATTGATATAAGTAGCGATCGCCATTATAACTGTCAAGACCAGTGACCCGGGATCTGCGAACATGCGCGTTTCGAAAGAACAGGCTGCCAAAAATCGCGAGCGTATTCTCGATGCCGCCTCCCGCCTCATGCGAGAGCGCGGCATCTCCGGCGCAGGTGTTGACGCGCTGACGGAGGCGGCCGGGATGACTCATGGCAGCCTGTACAGTCAGTTCGGTTCAAAGGAACGGCTCGTCGAAGAAGCGGTGGCCTACGCGATCGCCGCCAAAGGGCAGGAAGTGCCCGAGGTATTTGCTCTCAACGACTACGTTTCAGAATACCTCTCGGCGGAGCATCGCGACGAGCCGGGAAGCGGCTGCCCGTTCGCAGCCCTGTGTTGTGAAATGCCGCGCCAAAGCGGAGGCGTGAGAGAGCGCTTCACGGCCGGAGTGCGGGGCGTGATCGCGCTCCTGAGTGGCCGGATGGTGTCCGGGCTGAAGCCCCGGCAGCGCGAGGAAAAGGCGCTGGCGACTGCGGCCTCGCTGGTCGGAGCACTCGTGCTCGCCCGGGCCGTGAACGATCCCAAGCTATCGGACGACATTCTTCGCGCGACCAGGAACAGGTTGAGAGACTGACTGCTCATAGCAAGGCAGACCGACAAGATGGCTCTGCGGCAGATCGGACTCGGCATGGTGCTGGCGCCGATCGCTTGGCCATTGCCTTCAACAGCCTCTGGCTGTTGGTAACGCTGGTGCCCTTCGCTTGTCATCCGCTGCGGTGTGATCGCCCGCGAGGAAGCCTATCCTTGCGCATGAGCGGTCCAATCCATTCATTTTATTAGTCACCTAAACGCCCCGTGCTCAGCGCGCGCGCATACGTCTTCCGGTTCATAAGAGGCAGATCGCCGGTCGTTTCCGTCGCGGCAATGTACTTGAGCATCAGCTGCTGAGCTTCCTTTGACTGATCTCGCACGACGAACTCCGCGTGCTCGAGCTGCAAGCCCTCTTCAAGTGTCAGCGAGCTGCCAAAATACACGGATCGCTTGATGGCCCCGAGAGATTTCTTGGATCGGAGGCTCAGATATTCTGCGCGCTCTATTGCTCGCGCGACCACGCTGGTCTGTGGGACCACTTCGTCGACCGCACCAAGTGCAAGGGCTTCTGCCGGCGTAAACAGCCTGCCTTCGAGAATAGCGGTCAACGATTGCTGGGGACCGATCAGGCGAGTCAGTCTTTGGGAGCCCCCACCGCCCGGGGTAAGTGCAAGCAGTACTTCCGTCATACCGATAAGAAAGTCCCCGTCCGCCATGATGCGCAGATCACAGGCCCATGCGAATTCCGCGCCGAAGGCAAGCGCCGAGCCATTAAGCGCCGCAATGAAGATGGTGCCGCTTGCGTTCATCTTCAGGAAAGTCGCGTGCAGGCTGTCCAGCTGCAAGAGTGTCTTCAGTCTGGTCAGACCCGCAAGTGATCTAACAATCGGCAATTTGTTGATTGCTCTCGCCATGCGCGTGAAAACCCCAGCGATGCTTGTATTGATGGGCGGGAACCCGACGCCCCCCTGTTGCAGCCAGGTAACATCTGCATGGCTCAGGAACCGGTCAGGATGCGCGCCGGTGAAGACGACGGCATGGACGCTCGGGTCGCGGTCTGCGCGATCAACCAGCTCTTTCAGCTGCTTGGAAATCGTGACATCAAACAGCGCATGCGGGCCTCCGTCGATGCGCGCGACGAGGACCGCGCCGCGTGTTTCGACATCGATGTGACCGTGGGTCCCTGTCGCGGTTTTTCTGGAATTTGGGTTCATCGCTGTCTCCAAAACGCTGGAGTTTTCGCCAGCGACCTGCTATTGCATTACGATCACTTATATAAATTATGATCGTAATGCAATAGCGGAAATTGCAGGGAATATAGGCATGCGCTACGAAAAGGGCCGAAAGGACAGCTCCAAGCGTCGGATTGTGGAGATTGCAGCACACAGGTTCCGGGCTGACGGCATTGCCGCCACGGGACTCGCCGGCATCATGAACGACGCTGGCCTGACCAATGGGGCTTTCTATCCGCACTTCAAATCGAAGGCGGCGCTGGTCGCCGAGAGTGTGTCGGCGGCGCTGGCGGAGCAGTCAGATCAGATTGGAGAACTGCTGGTGGCCGGCGGCCCGAACATGGTCATCGACGCGTATCTGACGGCTGAACATCGGGACAACCCCGGCAAGGGATGTGCATCCTCGGCCCTGTTGCCGGAGCTGGGCCGCGAGCCACCCGAGACGCGTCAGCTCTACACGGAGCACGTGCTGCCCCTGGTGCGTCAACTGGCCGAACAACTCGGTCCCCACATGGCGGATCGAGAGGGCAGGGCCATTTCCATCTTCGCCACCCTGATCGGCACGCTGCAGCTTGCGCGAGCGGTTGATGACGCTGAACTGTCGGACCGCATCCTGGCTGCAGGCGCCGATGCTGCCCGCATCCTTGCTCGTACCCCGTCGATCTGAGGCGAACCGCTGCTCGCGCCCAGCCAGAACCGAGAACACCGACTGGAACGCGACGTTGGCGACGCCGTCGATCTTGCGCCCCGCGGGGATATCCGATGTCCTCGCCGCCCGCAGGACCGGTGCCGGTGAGGATGAGCTTGCAGACGGGACCGGGGTGCTTGGCCACAAGCGCCTGGGCGATGAAGCCGAGCGCCTTGATGAAGGTTGCCGCGTCGTCTGCCATCGCCTCGATGCTGTCGGGGACCCGGCCGCTCGAGGCGCCGAGGCCGCGGTTGTCGAAGGTGTCGAAGGTAATGACGTGGTGGTTCTTAGCGATCAGGTCGACGATGCGCGAGTCCCAGTTGTAGAGGTTTGCGGCGAGATGGACGAAGAAGACGACGGGAACCCCGCCCTTCGGCCCCGGTACGCGGTAGGCGAATGTGACCCCACCCGCGGTGATCGTCCGCGCTGGCGCGTCCTTGTACGCAGTGATGAAGGTGGCCCCAGCAAGGGCGTTGGTTACTTGAGCTTGATGACGACCTTGCCTTTGCGTGCCCCTGCTCGACGTAGGCGAGGGCCTCGTTGGTTCGCTCGAAGCGAAAGACGCGGTCGACGACCGGACGGATGACGCCCGCCTCGAGCAGTGGGGTGATCTTGGTCAACTGCGCGCCGCTGCCGACCATGAAGAGGAACGAATATCGGATGCCGCGGCGCTTGGCCTGCTTCCTGATTTTGGCACTAACCAGGCGCATGACCAGCTTACCGAGTTGAGCCCCCGCACCCCGGCGAATGCGGGATCGGGCGGACCCGAGATCGAGACCGCGGCGCTGCCGCGCTTCACGACGCGCAGAGACTTTTCGAGTGTGTCGCTGTCCTGGCTGTCGAGCACGACATCGAAGCCGGAAAGGATCTTCTCGAACTCGTCCTTCTTGTAGTCGATGACGATATCGGCGCCCAGATTGCGGATCATGTTGCTCATGGGATCGTCGCCCAACTCCTGGGTAATCGAGATCAGCCGGACGCCTTTCTTGGCGAGGCGGCGGACGTAGAACTCGAGCTGGAACTGGTCGCGGAAGAAGCGGCTGAAGCTGTGTACCAGGATCACGTCGAACATAGGCGGCTTTGCCGTGCGTCGATCATGCGCTTACTCCGAAGGTGGAGGCCACACGTTCGAATCGTGTCGGGTGCGCCACTTCGGTACAGAGCTGGGCACGCCAAAACCCGCCATTTTCGCGCTTGAAGCGACGACGAGCATGCGCACAGCTGATAGCCTCGACCGCCGGGTATAAAGCCGGGTACCACGACTTTTAGTCGTTGATATTTAGCTTAATAAAATCAATATTATAGATCGATGGCTGTGGCGGTCACTCTCTCCGCCATTTGCACGATTGTGTGCGCCAAACTGCGATCTTCTACGATCCTACGCGTTCGAACCGTCCTTGGTCCGTGATAGCGTCGGCGCGCGTCCGCGGTACGCGACGCAAAGAATCGCGGCCGCCGGCGCGATTGCGACCATGGTCGGCTCGATCGTGCTCGCGCGTGCGGTCGGCGACAAGCGGCTGTCAGACACCCTTCTGGAGGCCGGCGCCAAGCTTTGCACCATCAAGCCGCGGGCGCCAGCGCGGGAGCGTGTCCAGCCGGCAGCATCTGAATTCAACAGGAGCCGTTTCGGTGAGGTAATCCGTCATTGCCAGCGTCGAAAGATGATGCTCGCGTTGACGCCGCCGAAGCCGAATCCGTTGGAAATTGCATGCTCTATGGGCATGCGCCTTGCCTCGCGTGCCACAATGTCGACGCCCTCGGCCGCCGTGTCCGCATTGTCGAGATTGAGAGTGGGCGGCGCCACCTGGTCCCGTAGCGCGAGGATCGTGAAGATCGCTTCAGCTCCCCCGGCTGCGCCGAGCAGATGACCCGTTGCCGATTTTGTGGCGCTCACGGCAATCTTTCCCTCGCGGCCGAACACGGCCTTGATCGCTTCCAACTCGGAGACGTCGCCAATCGGCGTCGAAGTGGAATGGGCGTTAAGATGCTGGATGTCACCGGGCTTGAGGCTGGCCTGCCGCAACGCGCCTTGCATGGCGCGGCGCGCGCCGTCGCCGTCCTCGGGGCCTGACGTGATATGGTAGGCATCGGCCGTCGTGCCATAGCCGACGATTTCGGCGAGCGGTTTGGCGCCTCGGCGGATCGCATGCTCCAGTTCTTCAATGACGAGGATGCCGGCACCTTCGCCCATGACGAAGCCATCGCGGTCGCGGTCGAAGGGGCGGGACGCACGCGCCGGCGTTTCGTTGAAGCTTGTCGAAAGGGCTCGGGCGGCGGCGAAGCCGCCGAGGCTCACCACATCGATGCAGGCTTCCGAGCCGCCGCAAATCGCAACATCGGCTTCTCCGGCCCGGATGAGACGTGCGGCATCGCCTATCGCCTGCACGCTGGCGGCGCAGGCGGTGACTGGTGTACCGACCGGTCCCTTGAAGCCGTAGCGGATCGAGATATGACCGGCCGCGAGATTTGCGAGGAAGGACGGAACGGTGAAGGGCGAGAGGCGCCTCACTCCGCGCCGATCGGTGGTACGAACCGCCTCGACGATTGCCGGAAAGCCTCCGATGCCCGATGCGATCACGGTTGCGGTGCGCTCCATGGAATACGCGTCTGAAGGAGTCCAGGCTGCCTGTGCAATGGCCTCGGACGCGGCGGCGAGGGCGAACAGGATGAAGCGATCCATCCTCCGCTGATCCTTGGGAGGAACGACTAGATCCGGATCGAAGCCTCCATCTACGTCGTCGACTTTGGTCGGAACGATTCCGGCGACTCGTGCGGGGAGCACAGCCGCCCATTCCGGAAGGGCTGTAAGTCCTGAGCGGGCAGAGAGCAGCCGAGACCATGCCAGCTCACTGCCACAACCCAGCGGTGACACGAATCCCAGTCCCGTAACGACGATGCGACGCATGATCAGATGACCTTCGAGGTCGGTCTCGAGAGAGCCGAGGTTACCGAGTTCTTTCCAAATATCTCGTGGCCGGTTGACCTGACGACATGAGCGCACGGCTCAACGCAATGCGGTGTGCTCCAGTCCTGCGCATTTTTTATCCTTCCATTGGAACGGTGGCGGAAGCCGAGAAGTTTCCGATATCGCCGCACGACCTTTGAAGCTCTACAGGTGGCAAGAACTAAATAGCGAAAATCGCCCTTCACCGAATTTGCGGTGTTCACGATTGCAATTGATGAACACGGTCATCCGGCGACCCGACCCGCGTCGTTCGGGCCTGGATCCGAAGACCTTCGACTTCGCGCTCAAGCTTTGCGACGCGATCTTCCAGCCTGAACGTGTAGTCGCCGCGCGGATCGTCCATGGCCAGGGCCTCGGCCCAGTCACTCAAGCTCTGCCAAAAGCGCTTGAACATCGTTGCGCACTCCTGTGTTTGATCGGTGCGATCATTCCGTCGCTACTATCACGCGAGCCAGCTCCGACGGATTCTCGACAGCTGAGAAGTGGCCGGTATTTTTCAGCGTCACCATCTGCGCGGCAGGGATCAGTGACCGCGTGCGTTCGCGCTCATCTGTTCGAGACCAGTCGCTATCGCCATAAATGAGCGTCACTGGCGCCGAGATCTGCCGATAGTAATCCCGTGCTTTGCTCCAGGATCGCCAGCCTGCCAGCACCTTGCGTGCGATTCGCTTGTATCCCGGGCGGTGGGCTACTTCATCGAACTCAGCGAGCAGATCGGCCGGCAGTTTGCGGGGGTCGTGATATCCGCCGCCCATGATCCTGCCGAGGATCATCTTGTTTTCGAGAGATGCATTGATCGCGCCGAGCACCGGGATCTGCAAACTTCCGATGATGAAATTCGCAAACCAGTTGCCGCGTCGAATACCGTCTCCATAGCGGGTCTCGTAGTCGTAGGGATTGATCGCATAAACCCGCTTCACGCTCTGTGGAAGCGACGCCGCCACCGTGAGGGCCAATGCGCCGCCGATCGACTCGCCGACGATCGTGACGTCCGAGAGATTGAGTTCCTCGATAAAGCGAATGACGGCCTGTCTGAAGTAGGGTTCGTCGAAGCTCGCGCTCGGATCTATTGGTGAGTGGCCGTGGCCCGGGAGGTCAATGGCGTACACCGTGTGCGATCTGGCGAGGAGGGGCGCAAGACTGCGGAAATATTCGAGCTGCGTCCGGATCGTATGTATGAGGAGCAGCGGAGGCCCGCTGCCGGTCTTTTGAAAACGTACGCTTAGCTTATCCGATATCTTCAGCAAACTTGGTTTGGCTTCAGTCATGCTGAGCATTCGATCTCTCCGTGCTTTGAGGGGGCGCGCTTTCAAGCGGCAGCGGCGTCGCGAACCTGTTCGGCCGCGGCATCCAACAGCGCCTGAGCCAGATCAGGGTCGTTGACGACGCGCGATAGCGTCACCGCGCCGACCATCGTCGCGAGAATGGCCATGGCCTTGCCGCGGGAGGCCTCGTCGCCGGTCCCGGCGATGAAGCGGCCGAGCACGTCGAGATGCGCTTTGATTCCCGCTTCGAATTCCGCCTTCACGTCGGGGCCCTGTCGGGCGGCATCTGAGCCGAGGGCCACGATCGGGCAGCCGTCCATCTTTTCTTCGCGATGGTCGCCACTGAGGTAAAACGCGATCACCGCGCCAAGTGGATCATCGGGATTCCCCGCGGCCGCGTCCGACCATCGGCGGGCAGCGCTCTCCAAAGCGCGCTTGGACGCCTCTACCGCGAGATCCTTTTTTGACGCGAACTGCTTGTAGAAGGCGCCTTGGGTTAGCCCGGCCCCCTCCATCAGATCCTTGAGCCCGATACCGTCAAAGCCGCGCTCCCTGAAGAGGCGACTCGCCACATTGATCACGGTTTGGCGGTTCTCCGCGGCTTGAATGCGACTCACGCGCATCGTGCCCCTCCATTTGGATTTCGTTTGAACTCTATACATCAGATAGAGTGCAAACGCAATCTATCAAGCGGGGTGGCTGGATTTGGTGCCGCCAAGGCCCGAAACGGCCGGTTTCCCGAAGGTCACGTTCTCGCGAGTAGCCCTATTTAGATTGCGAACGAACTCTAACTTTCTTATAGAGTTCGGACAAAATCTAACGGCGCGGAGATCGCGATGAGAAAGAGCAGACTTGTGATTCTGGCAGGGGTCCTGATCGCGGCGTCCGGAGCGGCCGTCTTCGCCACTCTTGCCATTCCCGCCCGAGAAGCCTCCGCGACGCGTGACCCGAGGCAGGAACCACCGATGGTCAATCTGGTGACGGCAGCACCGGTGACCGGATCCGAACGCGGCTTCACGGGCGTCGTGGGGGCGAGGGTAGAAAGCAATCTCGGCTTTCGCGTCCCCGGTAAAATCCTGGAACGGCTTGTGAATGTTGGTGAACAGGTCAAAGCCGGCCAGCCGCTGATGCGGATCGATGAAACCGACCTCCGTCTTGCGCTCACCGCGAAGCGCAACGCTGTTGCCGCAGCGCGTGCATCTCTCGTTCAGGCCGACGCGGATGAACAGCGATACGCGAAGTTGGTGAGCGACGGATGGGCTTCCCACCAGCGTTACGAGCAGGCAAAGGCAGCATCGGACACAGCCAAGGCGCAACTCGCCGCCGCCGAAGCCGAAGCAGGGGTCGCCGAGAACCAGGCGACCTATTCCGTCCTGCTGGCAGACGCGGAGGGAACAGTCATGCAAACGCTTGGCGAGCCGGGACAAGTGGTCTCCGCCGGCCAGACCGTGGTTCGGCTTGCCCAGGCCGGTCCGCGCGAAGCGGTGGTCGCGCTTCCCGAAACAATCCGGCCAGCGATCGGCTCGGTGGCCGAGGCCAGCCTGTATGGGAGCGATGGGCGCCGCTATACGGCGCACCTTCGGCAATTGTCGGATGCCGCCGATGCCCAGACCCGCACCTATGAGGCCCGTTATGTCCTCGACGGTGAAGCTGCGGCAGCGCCCCTTGGCGCTACGGTCACCATTCGGCTGCCGAGTCAGGTGAGTCAGCCGGAAATCCAGGTACCACTGGGGGCTTTGCTCGACGACGGCCGTAAGACCGGCGTTTGGCTCTTCGATAGCGGGACCTCGACCGTACACTTTCAGCCCATCAAGCTTGTGCGTGTGACCAGCGAAGCCGCCGTGATTTCCGGGCTGAGCTCTGGTGATTCCGTTGTTTCGCTCGGCGCTCACCTCTTGCAGGAGGGCGCTCGCGTCCGCACCGCTTCTCAGAGTGGGGGCAACTGATGAGCCTCAATCTTTCCGCGATTGCCGTTCGCGAGCGGGCCGTCACGCTGTTTTTTATCCTCCTTTTGGTGGCCGGCGGCGCCTACGCCTTCCTCATGCTCGGACGGGCGGAGGATCCCTCCTTCACCATCAAAACTTTGACCGTCACGACTGTTTGGCCAGGCGCGACGGCGCGTGAGATGCAGGACCTCGTCGCGGAACCCTTGGAGAAGCGACTTCAGGAGCTGACCTGGTACGACCGGGTCGAGACGACCACACGGCCAGGTTATGCGTATATGACGGTTACGCTGAAGGACAGCACACCGCCATCCGCCGTGCAGGAGGAGTTCTACCAGGCACGCAAGAAGCTCGCCGACGAAGCCCGCAACCTGCCGTCCGGCGTCTACGGCCCCTTCGTCAATGACGAATATTCGGACGTGAGCTTCGCCCTCTATGCACTCAAGGCCAACGGCATGCCGATGCGTGAGCTGGCCAGGAAGGCCGAGGTGATCCGTCAGGACCTCCTGCATGTGCCCGGCGTCAAGAAGATCAACATTCTCGGTGAGCGTCCCGAACAGATATTCGTCGAATTCTCCTACGCCAAATTGGCCACCCTCGGCGTGTCGGCACAGGACATCGTCGCCGCCTTGCAGCGGCAGAACACCGTCACCCCGGCAGGCTCGATCGACACGCGGGGGCCGCAGGTCTTCATCCGGGTCGATGGTGCTTATGACAGCGTCCATGCGATCGCCGACACGCCGATCGTCGCGGCGGGGCGGACACTGAAGCTGTCAGACATCGCCAATGTCAGTCGCGGTTACGAAGATCCGCCCACCTATCTCATCCGGCACCAAGGCGAGCCCACGATCATGCTCGCGGTGGTCATGCAGGAGGGCTGGAATGGTCTCGCGCTCGGCGAAGCCCTGAAAGACAAGGCGGCGGCCATCGCACAGGCGCTGCCGCTCGGCATGACGCTTGAAAAGGTGACCGACCAGGCCGTCAACATCACCTCCGCGGTCGACGAATTCATGGTGAAGTTCGCGATGGCGCTCGGTGTGGTGCTGCTCGTGAGCTTGATCAGCCTCGGCTGGCGCGTCGGCATCGTCGTGGCCGCTGCCGTCCCCCTGACGCTTGCCGTCGTGTTCCTTATCATGCTGGAGACCGGACGGTTCTTCGACCGCATCACGCTCGGCGCCCTGATCCTGGCGCTCGGACTTCTCGTCGACGACGCCATCATCGCCATCGAGGTGATGGTCGTGAAGATGGAAGAGGGCATGGATCGCATCAAGGCGGCGGCCTATGCGTGGAGCCACACAGCGGCGCCGATGCTGTCCGGCACGCTCGTAACTATCGCGGGATTCCTGCCGGTCGGCTTCGCGCCCTCGACGGCTGGCGAATATGCCGGCAACATCTTCTGGGTCGTGGGCTTCGCCCTCATCGTCTCCTGGATCGTCGCGGTGGCCTTCACGCCCTATCTCGGCGTCAAGATGCTGCCCGCGATCAAACCGATCGAGGGCGGTCACCACGCGATCTACGGCACGCCGAACTATCGGCGCCTGCGAGGGCTGATCACCTTCGCTGTTCGCCACAAGTTCGTGACCTGCGCCATCGTCGCCGTCGCTTTTGCATTTTCCGGCGTCGGCATGGGTGCCGTCAAACAGCAGTTCTTCCCGACATCCGACCGCCCCGAAGTGCTGGTGGAGGTTCGCCTGCCGGAAGGCACCAGCATCGAGACGACGACCGCTGCTGTCGAGAAACTCGAACGCTGGCTACGCGACCAACTGGAGGCAAAGATCGTCACGAGTTATGTCGGCCAGGGCGCGCCGAGGTTCTTCCTGGCGCTGTCGCCCGAGCTGCCTGATCCGGCCTTCGCCAAGATCGTCGTGCTGACACCGGATGCCGAGGCGCGCGAGCATCTGAAGCAACGGCTTCGGCAGGCGGTGGCCCAGGGACTCGCGCCCGAGGCTTATGTACGCGTCACACAGTTCGTCTTCGGTCCCCCCTCGGTCTTCCCGGTCGAGTTCCGGATCATGGGACCAGATCCCGCGCAACTCTACGCCATCTCCGAAAAGGCGCTCGACCTCATGCGGGGCGTGCCCGACGTGCGGGAGGCAAACCGCGACTGGGGAAATCGCACGCCCGTGCTTCGCTTTGTCCCGGACCAGGATCGGCTGAACCTCATAGGCCTCTCGCCAGCCGACGTCGGCCGGCAGCTCCAGTTCCTGCTAACGGGCGTTCCTGTTACGCAGGTCCGCGAGGACATTCGCAATGTCCCCATCGTGGCACGCAGTGCCGGCAGCGAGCGGCTCGATCCCACGCGTCTGGCGGACTTCTCGCTGATGAGCCGCGACGGCCACCAGATCCCGCTCGACCAGATCGGTCATTCGGAGATTCGTCTGGAAGAGCCGGTTTTGAAGCGCCGCGATCGTACGCCGGTCATCACGGTCCGCTCGGACATCAATGAGGCCACGCAGCCGCCGGAGGTTTCCAAGCAGGTTATGAAGGCCCTTCAGCCGCTGATCGCGTCCCTTCCGTCCGGCTACCGCATCGAAATGGGCGGATCGATCGAAGAGGCTGCCAAGGCAAACGCCGCGTTGGGCAAAATCTTCCCGGCCATGATCGCGGCCACGCTCATCATCATCATGCTGCAGGTGCGATCCTTCTCGACGATGACCATGGTCATGCTGACGGCGCCGCTTGGCCTTGTCGGCGTCGTGCCCACGTTGCTGACCTTCAACCAGCCCTTCGGGTTCAACGCAATCCTCGGCCTGATAGGCCTCGCCGGAATCCTGATGCGAAATACGCTGATCCTGACCGAACAAATCAAGGAGAACCGTGCGGCCGGCCTTGATGACTATCACGCCGTCATCGAGGCCACGGTGCAACGTACGAGACCCGTGATCCTGACCGCGCTTGCTGCCGTGCTGGCCTTCATCCCCCTCACGCATTCCGTGTTCTGGGGATCGATGGCCTATACGCTGATCGGCGGCACGGCGGTCGG